>Ga0247824_10000912_pt1 | contig 15588 bp, 11 predicted proteins | sample 13C_PalmiticAcid_FD_194412 | JGI IMG/M metagenome (GOLD analysis project Ga0247824, IMG submission 194412) | Soil microbial communities from agricultural site in Penn Yan, New York, United States - 13C_PalmiticAcid_Day48 | ecosystem: Environmental > Terrestrial > Soil > Agricultural land... | reverse complement strand
CCATAACCCCACCTCGTCCCTTACGCCGTCCCCCTCTCCCCCTTCATGACGACCGGCTTCCGCCTCACCAAGAACGGACTCGGCATCTCGTCCCTCTCCGGGTCCCACACCGCCGCCGGCTCCGAGAACGCCGTCGCCCCCCGGTTCGCGGCCGCCGCGTGCTCCCGGAACGCGCGCACGGGGCTCACGTTGCCGGCGCTGTTGTGGTGGTGGACCAGCAGGCCGTGCTGCAGCTCGCCCGTGAAGACGGCGCTCATGGGCCGGCCGCCGGCCCGCGCCTGCTGCAGCTCGACGAGGGTTCGGCCGCGGATGTTGTTATTCTTGCTCGCTGCCGTTGTCGCGGCGGGGAGTTTGCTCAGTGCCGGGGGTTGGGGTTGTTGTTGTTGTTGCTCGAGGTCCTTCTTGCCCATGGACGGCTTGCGGTTCAGGGGGTTTGCTGAGCCGTCGCTGTTGCCAGTTTTGAGGCTGGCGGCCGAGGGGATCTTGGTAAGGCGACGGTGCGGGCTGTTGCTACGGTCCTGCAGGGCGCCGGCGCTGCCCGTGGTCCTAACGGCGGTTTGCAGGTCCGGCGTGGAGGCCGCGACGGGGATGGTCTTGCCCTGTAGCAGCTGCTGCGATTGCTTAGACTGCAGGCGGTGGGTGGGCATGGACTTTTGAGCGTGTAGTTGCGGGCGCCCCTTGGACGTGAAGGGGTTTTTGCTGGACTTGATCATGCGCGTCGGCGAGGGGACGTGGATGTCGTCTTCGAATTCCGAGTCGGAGTCTTGGGCGGCTTCCCAGCGAGCTTCGCCCGCCATCTGGTTGGCGGTAAAGATGTTTCCTGGGTTGAGCACCGGAGCCTTGGTGCCAATGTTGCGGCGAGGGGAGAGCGACAGTGACGCGATCGTAATGGGCGACGGCGAGGCCATCTCGATGTCCATCGGCGTGCCGGCAGGGGCCATGGCGAACATGGTCTGGGCCCGGGCAAACGGAGTGCGGTGGCTCTTCTTGAGCGCGTGCATTGATGCATCCGGGGATTCCACCGAGAGCTCCGAGATATCTGTCGCTGAGGAAAACTCACCCTCATTGCTCCCGATTGACGAATGCGGATAGTCCGACTTGGAGACGGACGACGAGAGATCCTGTGGCCTCTCTTGCTCTTTCCTGTGCTGCAGCTCCATCTCCACGCGCATTTGCACCTCGTGTTCAAATTTCTTCTGCAGCAGCTCCATCTCCTGCGCGACCAGCCGATCGATCTCGAGCCGCGCCTTGACTTCCCATTCCCTCCGGAGGGACGAGTCAATTTCCTGGCGCATCGATGCCTTGTCGTGGTCGAAGGTCGTGAGCTTCTGGTCAAACTCCCGGATGCGCCTGTTAAGCGACTCCTCCTTGGACTTCAGGATCTTGCTGAATTCGACCACCTCTTTCTCCTTGCGCATGAGCCGTACCACCGGCAGGTTGAGCAGCATTGCAGTGTCGGGTCTTCTGTCCGGGTTCACCCGCAGACAGTCCTTGATAATGGCAAACAGCTCTGACGAGTAGATGGCCGGAAGAGGCGCGATTTTGCCCTCCTTGATCTTCTGGACGAGCTGGAAGTGAGTCTTGGCGTTGAAGGGCGGCTCCCGAGTGCAGAGCTCGTAAATGATACAGCCCAGCGACCAGATGTCGGACTTGAGTGTGTATTTCTCCGCGGCGCAAATCTCGGGCGACATGTAAAACGGCGTACCCACATATGTCGAGGCAAAATCGTGGGATTGCATCACCTTGGAGAGGCCGAAATCACCGAGCTTGACCGAGTTGTCCTCGCCGAGGAACACTGCGGCAGTTAGATGCGGTGTGCGGCGAATCAATTCAGGAAGGCCACCTACCATTTTCGGGCTTTAGATCGCGATGCAGAATCGTCATACCCCCAGATGGCGGCTTTGGCCTCGCGGTTGACCCCAACCCCAACACAGCCTTGCCCACCTCGGGAGGGTCGACACCATAGTGACACCTATACAAGGCCGTCACGAGCTGGGCAAAGATGCTCCAGACAAAGGACTCCTCCGCATATTGATTTTTTTCCGACAAGTTCCGGATGACCCGCCCGAGGTCACCGTTTCCGCAATATTCCATGTAGAGGTGCAGGTCTTGGGTCGCCTTGAGATGCTCGCGGTGGTAGTAGCCGACGATGTTTGGGTGGCGTAGTGTTGAGAGAATCTGAAACTCGGCGTGAAGCTGCTCGCGCTCCTTCTGGGACATCTTGAGGTAGCTGATCTCTTTCCGGCAGAGAATCATGCTGTCGGCCTTGCGGCGGACCTTTCGGATGATGCCAAACGAGCCATGGCCTGGGCGGGCGGTGTCAGCGTGAGTTGCTTTAATTCTCAAGCAAAGAAAAGAATGCATACCAATCTTCTCCAACACGTCGTACTTGTCGCTTTCCGACATGATGGCGACAACCTCGAAGTGCAACGTGGAAATGGGTGTCTCAATTGGAGATGGCGTGCTCCATAAGCAGGTGCTGACGGGTCTGGCAAGTGGTGGTGCTGCTAAGGTTAGTATCTCTCCCGCGGGCGGCTGGTTGCTGAAAGGTGCGAGGGTGAAGGAGTCTCAGTTGGAGAGAGGTCTTGGTTGCACGGCTCCTTTCCTGTTGGAGAATCCTGGCATCACCAGTCAACAACCCGTCGCTGCCTAGGCAACCGTCCTAATCGGGCGCGTTGCCCCACACAAACGCAGGGGTGGCACCAAAACCGGACACGGCTCGGGATTGGCCGTGCAGATGGGGCATTTTCAGCACGGCTGCACCCGCTGGCCAGTGCGCACCAGCTGACATCACTCCGGCCAGCGTCCACCGCGCAGAGCCGACATGTGCTTACACTGTACGATCGCACTGTGAAGGTTCTAGGACGCCACCTGCTTCAGACCGTCGCCCCTTCCAGGTCTATCAGTTGCCAACTGAAGAGCGGGAAGGTAAAGTCATACTTTCCATTCAGTCATATAGTTTATTTTTATTCTTATTTTCTCTTCATTCACTTTCTTCCCCTCAAATTCACGAACAGGGAAACCACCATGGCGATCCGCAAATTCGAGCTTGAGGCCAAGCTCAAGGACGACAACCAACTCATCCGCACAGGGGTACTCCGCAACGAGCACCCCTTGGATGTGTCCCCGGATTTCCAGGACTTTTTGCAGGCCTGCCGGAGGGGCGACTTGAAACGCTGCCAGGAACTCATCTCGGCCGGCGTCAATATCAACGCCAAAGATCAATATGACTATACCCCGCTCGTGGTTGTAAGTTGCCATTAGTACCGGAAGGTTGGGTGAGGTGCGTTTGCTGACAAAACACAGGCCAGTCTATGCGGGCACTATGAACTGGTTCAGCTGCTCCTCGAATCAGGTATGTTCTGTGTTGTGCAAGGTGTGTTCGACTCGGGGTTTGGGACTGACCAAGGGCAGGGGCTCTGGCCGATCCCGACTCGTTTGAGCGGGAAAGAGCCGTCTACAACGCACTCAACAACAAAATCAGAAATCTGCTTTTGTCATACGACTACTCCAAGACCGCTGACCCCCTTCAGCCATGGTCCTCCCATATCACATCACTACTGGTCCGCGACACCCCCTTGACATCTGACATCACCCTCTCAGCCGCAGCAGAGAGCTTCCGCCTGCACAAGTTCCTTCTCTCCGCCCGGTCGCCCTACTTCATGCGCAAGTTTGCCGATTCTCCCGAGACGGTCACATGGAAGGTGCCTCATGCGATCCCTGTAGAGGCTTTCCGCGTCGTGCTGCGCTATCTCTACCTCGGCGACCTTCCCCGGGACTTCGTCGGCCCAAGAAGCGCCATCACCGAGGAGGAAGCGTTTAGGGGAATTGACAAACTATGCAAGCACCTTGAGATTGAGGAGCTGTGGGAAGCTGTGCTATCCATCAACGACCGTCGACTGGCGAGGCAACGTCACCAGGATGAAGTCCAGCGAGCACAAACGCAGGTCGAGGACTTCTTCAACAGAACCGTGCTCAAACACAAAATCGAGGTCGACACACGCAAAGCTGGCGACGTCAAGTGGCCTCACCACAACACAATTTTCGCCGACTGCCTCTTGAGGGCAGACGAACAACCAGAAGATGAGGAGGACGCGGAAACCGAGGTCACCCCCAACGGCACCGCCATCCCTATCGGACCAGCAGGAGACAGCTCTCCCCAGAACGGCACCGCCCAGAAGCCCTGGCGGCGCTCCGTTCTCTTCCCGGTCCACAAACCCTTCCTGATCCGCAGCCCCTACTTCGAAACCATGTTCTCCTCCGACTTCATCGAGGCACACGATTCCGAGCACCTGCGCGTCATCAAAGTCGACTGCAGCCCCGCCGTCCTCGAGATCATCCTGCGCTTCCTCTACACCGAACGGGCCGACTGCCCGCTCGAGCACGCTCTCGACCTGCTCTACATCGCTGACATGCTGCTCCTCGAAAAGCTCAAGACCAAAGCCGCCGTTACCATCTCCACCCTCGGCAGCGGCACCAGCAACGCCCTCGTCGACCGCACCCACAACAGCTACCCGGGCATGTCCGACACACCGTCACCCGTCTCGGAATCCACAGAATCGCCTTCGACTTCGCCTCCCACCCCGGAGACGGTGGAGGTCGAACCGATCAACGTCTACGACGTGATCCGCGCCGCGTGGGACCTCAAGGTGCAGCGTCTCGAGGAGTTTGCCGCGCGCTACCTGGCCAGCCGGCTCGAGGACTACATTGACGAGGACGACTTCGCCGAGCTGATCCGGGAGAGCGCAGCGCGGCTCAAGGAGCGGCAGGAGACGGACACGATCGAGCTGCTGGATGATATCCGGTACTATCTGTCTGAGCGGTTCCGGTTTCGGTTTGAGGGAGAGGGGTTGGAGGAGATGCTGGATGAGGGGGCGGAGATGGTGGATGCGGTGGATGGAGAGGGCGCTGTGGACGTTGATGAGGGGGTGGTTGAGTATTCGGAGGCAGCGAAGGTGGGTGAAGGCGTGGGAGGGGTGAGGACGTTGAATGGGGATGTGGTGGACGATGAGTTTGCGTCGGACGCGGTCAATTACCAGATTTTGATGGACAAGATTGAGAGGATGTTGGAGAAGCTGGAGCTGGGGGCCTGAAGGCATTGGGAACGAGCATATGACTTGGACGAGATTGGATGATTGGATCTGCATTTGGGTTTACATACAAGGCATGGCACCCGCATTCTTTCCATGGAGTGGCTGCTGCATCATCACATTGGAGTCCGACTGGCGCAAAGAATGAAGCAGTCCAGTCCACGAGAGTATATACTTGCTGTTTATGTGCGAGAATTTCAAACAACAGAGACAGCCACCTGACGACTCCTTAAACACCCCACTTCCATCCTTTTCCCAGCAAATTCCTCGCCGGCCCCAAGATCTCTCCGATCCTCTACACCGGAACAACGGGGTTCTGGCGTCCAAACACACAGAAACCGCCTCCCTTGGCCTTCTCATGCACAAACCCGACCTCCTCGAGCGCAAGCCTCTGGATCTCCCCTTCGTTGCTCGCTGATCCCTCGCCCAGGAGATACCGGCGGTGCCACGGCCCAACAAACATGCCCTCGGGGTCGGCCTCGTCCCGCACCTTGCAGAACTGCCTCCAGTCGTCGCCGTACCACGTCGCAAACTCGCTCGGGGTGACGCTGAACGTCTTGGCCCAGTGCGGCTTCCCCCCGAGGTCGCGCATCAGCCACTCAAAGGCTCTGTAGTAGCGCTCGGTGGCCTCGTGCGTCGGGTCGCGGTAGTAGGGCCGGTACATGGTCGCGTTGAGGTACAGCGCGGGTCCGTCGTCCGGGGTGATGTCCAGGTAGGGCCGGTTGCCCCGGGCGGCGCTCGAATTGACCGTCGTGTCGCTCACGCGCACCTCGACGGGGCTGTGCACCCACAGGCCCTCGGCGCTGAACGGGATCTGGTGGTCGACGTACCCCGGGTCGCCGGGCTGCAGGCGGTTGATCCACGCGCCGAGGCGCTGCAGGGCCTCGGGCCCCTTGTGCAGCGGGATGGCCCACTCGTTGACGAACTGGCTGTAGAGGCAGTTGAGCAGGAAGCCCTCGTAGCTCGGCTGGCAGCCGCTGACCCGCGTGCTCTCGCCGTTGCTGAAGCCGTAGTTCAGCCCAAACACGAACCACTCGATCCACGGCGTGATCCTCGGAAACCACCGCGCCACGGCGAGCAGGTTCTGGTAGAGAATGTACCCCAGCCTGCTGTCCTGGAAGCTGGTCCTCGGCTGGTAGTGCCTCACCCTCCCGCTCTCGAGCTCCTCCTTGGCCACCTTGTCCGCCTTCCACACCACCGCGCGGCGCATGTATGGGAACCACCACACCCGGACGAACTCGGCCTGCTTCCACAGCACATCCTCCCACCCCTCAAACAACCTCGCGTCGGAATCAATCGTCTGGCTCCACGCCAGCGAAAACGCTGGCACCGCCCGCAGCGTCACCTCGGTCACCACGCCCAGCGCGCCGACCGACAGCAGCGCGGCGCGGAACAGCTCCGGCCGCTCCTCGGCCGAGCACGCGCGCGTCTTGCCGTCCGCGAGCGTCACTTTCAGCGCGACGATGCTCTCACTGACCAGGCCATGGCGCAGGCTGCTCCCGTGGGTGCCGGTACTGATGGCACCCGCGATGCTCTGCTCGTTGATGCTGCCCAAGCTGGGCATCGCGAGGCCGGCGGCGTCGAGCGCGGCGCTGAGCCGGTGCAGGCGGATGCCCGCCTCGACAGTGCACAGGCCCGTGGCCGGGTCAAGGGCCAGAATGCGGGAGAAGTTGTCGAGGTTGAGCATCCAGGAGGAGGTGCAGGTAATGTCGGAGGGCGAGTGGCCCGAGCCGACGGTGGTGAGGCGGCGGCGGCATTGGCGGGCGAGGGTGACGGCCTTTTCGACCTCTGGGAGGGATTCCGGCTGGATGAAGAGCTCCGGGAGCGAGCTGAAGGTGCGGGCCCAGGTGCGGTGGGCGTAGGCGGTGCGGGCGCGGAAGGGGATGGCGTCGGAGGCGTTGATGGTGATGATGGTGCGGACCTCGGTGGGGAGGGTGGAGAGGTCGTTGGGGGAGGCCATTTTTGGAGTGTGTTCTGGTCGCGAGGCGACCGTGGGTTGAGAGGCTGCTATGCTTCAAGCAACTGGTGCTTCTCTCGAGACCCAGAACGTCAAAAGATGGGGTTCAACGTTTTCGAGTTGAACCCTTGCAAAATAGTTGCTCTGTGAAATGAGACTGGTTCGAACACCTGTTCAGTAGAGAGACATTCTGTGTGAAATGCAACAATCCTGACTTTTCGGTCAGATGTGTAATGAGGTCGAGAGCTGGTCTCGGTGTGTGATTCCAAGCCCGTTATCTCCGGTGTAAAAGCTGGAAGGCGCAATGTGGTTTATAAATCCTGTCATCGGTTTGGCCCACAGCTGGACCCTCGAGGAGAGTGGGGAAGAAATGGCGGGGCAGAGCGATAACGGCGATTGATAAGATCAGCGGCGTTGCCCCATGATTGGCTCGATGTCTGCGGCTGCGTTCCGCTTCGGCGACCTTGCCGATCATATGCGGCCCCTGAACTCCACAATTGACAACAAGAAGATCACTTCGTCCCCCAGAGTCTCATCGACAACCGTCGATATGTCTCATGGCGACGGCATCTGAGACTCAGCTCTGTTGATCAGACTCTTTTCTGTGTTTTCTAATGAACACGGCCGCCAACATCTTGCGTGCTCGGTGAGTCTTGGCCCCAGGGTCCTCAGGGGTAACGGCGAGGGCACTTCGAACATCAGTCAAATCCTCAAAGCAGCTGTTTACCGATGCAAGCTCGACCAATCAGTTCAATGATATCCTTGTATCATGAAAATGAAGCAGAGGCAATGTGTCATGCCGTGGCAACTACGTGCTTTCATGCAGCCAAAGCATCTGGCCAGGATGAATTAGATTCGAGGCTCCAACTCTCAGAACCCGGAGGCCGGACTCGGTAGATGAATCTAGCTTGTGGCTGATGACGGAGATTCGGCATTGAGGCTGAAGGCATTCAGGTCTTCCTCTTTTGGAGAGCTGCTATTGTGTCCAACATTCAATGTGGATGGAGACAATGGCAATTGCCACCAACGTAAATCCCTCAGGGTTATTTAACTAAAACCTAGGCACTGACTTCTCTATGTCTCAGCACACTATTCGGGTGCTGTTCTTGTTGTGGTTGTCTATTGTCTGGTGGCCTGCCACACAATGGGGGCAGTCGAGCTCAGGGGCGTTCCTTCCCGCTGAAGTCAACTCGTCTGGCGACCTTTCAGATGGAGGCACGCGGCTGCCTTGAGAACCGACAACAATTCCGAAACTATTCTTCCCAGAGGCGCTCTTCTTTCCTTCTTTCCATTTTCGCGTACCTATCACTTATCAGCGTGGCCGACGCGCGCTCTTTGACGCGATTTCCCCAACCGCCAGACACGTTGAGGCACACCACGTCCCGACTCCGACACCCACTTCATTTCTTTTTCCCCAAGTCATCTTCTGAGAGCCAACTTTACCGACTTCGTTCTTCTGTTTTCCTCTCCCCTAACACTTTCACTCTCACCTGACATCATCACTCTACCCCCTATTCCACCCTACCGTCTGGGAACTACAGCGTATCACGACTCAGAGAAGGTTCACGACGCGTTACACGGAAGCACCATGTTCTACAGTCACGAAAGTAAGATTCTAGCCGTTGTATTTACCAAGCCGTGGTTGTGTGCTGATGGTATTGGGTAGTTCTCACCAGCCAGGCCTATGGTGTGGCAACAGTCTGGTAAGTACGGCAGCTTTTCTTTGGTGGAACCAAGTGGTGACAAACCTTTGTGCCCAGGCTGGTGTCGACAATCGGCTTCAGGTCAACAACCCGAAAGATATCACGAAAGGCAATCCAAGAGGTTGACGTGCAGAAGGCGTGCGACACTATCCTCCAGCCGGGAGCGCCCATCGCGTTGCGTCTCCAGGGCAGCCTCCTCTATGGACTCTCGAGGGTCTATTCCCAGCAGTGTCACTATGTTCTCACCGACGCTGAGAGGGTTCAAGCCCACATGAGAGCGTTTTACAGCGCTCTGGGCGGGAGCGACAACGCTCTGGATCCCCAAGCTGGAAAATCAAAGTACGTTGGGGAGGTCTTCCATCTACAGGCAGGCGTGGCTAACCAGAGACAGGCGAAAGGAACTCATTCTTGAAGATGATCCGGAATTTGATCTCAACCTTGATCTTCCTGCTTTCCACTTTGACGATGATGGCAATTTAATTATCCCACACGCCAGCCAGGCTTCTCGCAAAACCTCCTCTCAGCTCTCGCCTCTCCAAACAGACGGCTCTTTCTCCAGTTCCAATCGTTCCATTTTGCGCGGGTTTGACCTCTCACAGTCGCCATTTGGTGGCAACTCTATCATTGCCGAGCCGTTTGGGGCAGGAACAATGACGCCTGGCAAGGAAGACAACGCACTGATGGCATTCGGTGACGAGGAGCGCGAGCTCCAGGCACTTGACGACTGGGGAATCGAAATCGACGCTGATGGAAACATCGTCCCGGTGATGGAGGAGCCCCAGCTGCCCCGCCTTCCGCACCCAAAAGATCAGAAAGAGGCAAATGCCATGGAACAAGACCAGATTATCACCTTCGACGAGCAGGGCGATGTGGTCATGAGTGGCGGCGAAATCTTTCATTCGGACCCGCCAATTGCTGTGGGGCAAGAGCAAGAACACCAGGCGCAGGATCAAGAACAGGGGCAGGAGGAAGAAATGCAGGAAGTCGCGGTCGAAGCCGAAGCCAACTCTGGCCAAGCACCAATCCGCGTCCAGCGCCGACGGCGTCGTCCGATACTCGCACTTGACGATCACACCAAGGTCACACGGCAAGAACTCAAGTCGTGGTCCAGTAACTACCTCGCCAACGCCGAGCAGTCAAGCCAGCGACGCCATGGAACCACAGCCACTGAAGCCCGCAAAAACGCCTTCAACCTAATTTTTGGCCGCGGCATCGGTGGCGTTGGCTTTCCCACTGGTATCCCGGGCATTCCACACCCCTTGGCACCACACTTCGCCGGCGAAGGATTGCAAGCGTGCCTCCTAGGCATCATCGTCACGCATCCCGACGGTGAGGACGTCGAAGCGCCCCGTGGACGCCGCCGCTCGGCCCTTGAAGCCCTCGAGCTTGAACAAGACGACGCCGAGCGCCGCGTACGTCGCCGAGTCAATGACGATGAAGACTCCCAGGACTCCCAACACGCCCAGGCCCAACCCGCTCAGGACGACGATGCCTTCCAGCCCCTTCTCGGGGATGACGACGAACTGCCCCCAGTAGAAGTCGGCAGACGGGCAGCGTCCATCCTCCCCGACATCCCCTCCGACGTTCCCTGGAACCGCCCCTCGTCCCAGATTCCCAGCTCTTCCAACAAAGGCGCGGGCAGCAAACCGCCCAGCAGACAAGTCAGCGCCAGCCCTCTGCACGGGCGCGGCAGTCTCCTCATCCCAGGCCCCGACATTGAGCGTTTCAGCGACGACGCCGAACCCCTCTTTGGCGGCTCAGACGGCTTCGCAGCCCTCCACTCCGGTGCCAATTCCTTCCCGTCCGACCCGGTCCTCCCTGGAAGTAACGCTCAAACCCAGTCCACCTCCCAAGCAATGCGCACCGCGCTCGACCGCGAGGGGCAGAATTTCCTCAGCTACGTCGAGTCGGTCGCCCGCGAGAAGGGCGAGAAGGAGAACAGCAACAACAACAAGCACTGGGTCGAATTCGAGTCGCTCTTCGAGATCGAGGACCAGAAGCGCGCCGTCGTGGCGCAGGCGTTCCATCACGTCCTGTCGCTCGCGACCAAGAATGTCATCAGGGTGAGGCAGGAGGGACAGGGCGGGAACGTGGCGTTTGGCACCATCCACTTGGGGGTCGACATTTCGATGATGGGCGTTGGAGATGACGCTGAAGGTGGTGTGGAGGAGGGTATGGAGATGGAGTGAGGAGGTGCCAGGGCGTGCGAACACTTGCTCAGGCCGAGGAAGTCATGCACCGGCATTTCAATGATGGACATTGAGGATGAAGCTGAAGGTACGGAGGGGATGAGGAGATGCAGGGCGAGGGAGTGCTTGCTGGGCGTTTCCAGAGCAGAGCATCTTTGACTCCGGTTCCAACTAGGCGTTGGATGGGGAGATCTCGATCTCTGATATGACACAATTATGGGAAGCTTGGGACTTGGGAGGGATTCGGATCTCAGGTCGATTTTTGCTCACGACCCAACGGCGTAATAATTACTAGTCATCTCGGGACAGGGGCAGATACAATGGAGTTACCGGAACAAAGGATATCATTGCTGGGAAGCAGGCACAGTGCATCCTCAGCTCAAGAAATCGAGATCATTCTTCATCATTGGGTTGTATTGTGTTCAGTGTTGACCTGACCCCAACGCCAGTCTTCTGGTATGCACAAAATCAGAAACCCGCTCATGCTATCGTGCCAGTTATTCGTAAACATCATCATCATCCATCGCACCCTCCCGATCCTCAAAAGTCAGGTACTCCGACTCTACGGCAGCATCGCCCATGACTCTCTTCCACGCTTCGCGGACTGGCTCCAACGTCGAGTCATCAAACGAGAGAGAGGAAGACAGGGCGGGAAAGGTAAAAATTGGGCCTTCCGCTTCGCGGATACCTGAGCCAGCCTGTTGATCATACTGGAGCTGGAGCAGAACCTGGGGGTTTTGCTCATCGCCTGTGACACCGACAAAGGCATGCAATGCCCGCTCCAAGACTTCTTTTGCACGCGGTGTTGCGAGAGTCGTCAAGTACAACACACCTATTGTCTTCAGTTAGCCTTGATCCTGCAACAAGTTGAAGTAGAAAAAGCGCGTTGAAGAAGAGTACATCAGAATGTCAGAGATGTTTGACGTCAGTGCCGAAGCTCAGACAATGTAGATAAGTATTCAAAATGGGAATCATCATGGTACTCGGAGGTGGAAGCTGTGGGGGATCAACTTACTCTGACCAACAGGGCATTCCCCGGTATCGCTGGAGTGAGCAGACAGATAGACCGGGTACTCGGATGCCGTCCCATCCACGGTCGAAAGTGAGCCCGCGGGGAAGGCGACAACCGCGACGGCGGGTCGCGGCGCCCCTTCAACGAGAGGTTCGAAAAGCGTCTTCAGCGGTGAGCCTATTACGGCCACTAGCCTGCTGATGCCGTTTTGGTCGCTTGGACTTTCGTCGGCGCGGACCAACATCCGGGTCTTGACCGTGTCGCCGCTTGTGAGTTCGAGTCTGACCTCGTCATCAACCGACTTTGTTTCTTTGATGCCGTTCCCTAGCATGTACACGGCGCCACCGACGGCGCCGGCACGACATGAGACCTGGGCAATCTCCGAGAGACCACCCCACTTGGGGTAGAGAGCAGCGAAGCCTGGCCCGTAGACACTCATTGACGAGAGATGGCGACGGATGGCAGCCAACCCGTCTCTGGTGCTGATCCTTCCGTCGAGCGAAAGGGTGAGGGTAATGATGTACGTTTGCAGCTCTGCATCCATCTTGAACTCTTGCTGCAGCAAGTGGGCCAGTGGTGCGTCGGCATGCGGCTCCCAGGTCTCCAGCTGTGGCGAGCTCTCGTAATCCAGGACGAACTTGAGGAACTTCATCAGCAGCCGCTTCGATTTGGTTGAGATGGCAGTTGTCGAGAAGACTTCTTCGCGGGTAGATGGAATGCGGGCTAAAGAGGGCTGCTGCGTCGAGTCTTGGGACGGTTTGAAGATGTAGAAGGATCCCACGGCAAGGAACTCAACCTGGCGGTAGGCACGCGAGGAGACCAGCTGCGACAGCAGGGCTGAGCGAGCATGGATCAAGGTTGGCGCGAGAGCCAATGAGTAGGCTCGAGATGACGACAAGCCGGTAGCGCCTTCAGGCCGTGCGATAGACGCCGACTTGACGAGGCTGCCATGGCCCGCCGACACTCGACCTACCCACTGCTCGGCATCCTGGAGACTGAAGGCGGCCTCGGCTCCGCCATAGAACTCGTTTGGATCTATGTGCAGGATCTTCTTGCCAGACCGCGAGAGGGCTCTTCAAGGAGAAGAAACGCTAAGTCAGTCAGACGGGAAAATCGAGACGTTTGCAACTCGGCGAAACTCACAAGGCAAGCAGCGACTGCTGCAATCCGGTGCCGCTAATGACGACATCCCAGAGGGTGTCGCTCAATGACTCCATTTTCACATGTAGCAAGCAGACTCCTACGGGCAGAACCGTTTGGGAAAGTCGTGGTTTGCAGGAGGGTGGAAAACAACGAAATGGAAAGAGGGTTTGCAGGCAGCGAAAATTTGAATGAAGTTGAAGCTCGTGGTGGGACCGCGTCATGAATGGGTCCAGCAGGTGGTCGGCAAATAATAAACCCGGCTGGATGAGTGCACAGACCATTCTGTGTGTGTGGAAGCCACCAAAAAGCGTGGCTCTGGGCATTTGCAGGAAATTTCTCCTTTTGAAATCAGCGCTCAACAACCACGCAATTGCTGCTTTGCACAAAGGCGTTGCGGACGGTGGGGGTCCTTTCATTAGGGCCCTTTGAGTTGGGCGAGAGATCAACTCTGTCTCCCTGTATCTCCTGCTCTGGAATTCACGTGTAAGGGCGGGTCGAAAGGTTTTGACACATTTCATCTTGGATCACAGGTTGCTGCGGGCCACAGCTCGGCATCTTTGTTGTTGTTCTGAGGCGCCGTATCAAGATGGCATCAGAACTTGGAACCGTGCGATGTAAATGTGCTATGTTGCGTGCACCTCTGTGTCTTGTACGAGCAAGCACTGCCAGTAGGAATTCCCAGTGCTAGACCTGGTCTGAGGCCAACATGGCCACGGTGAACTCATTGCAGTCTGCTTCCATGGCCAGGTGAAAAGGAGGAAGAGTTATAGACTTTGCGTTCCAACACGCTTGCGCTCACCCTGGCTGACCGTGCAACATTGGAACACGACCTTCCCTAAAATATGTGTCCACAGTCATAACTTGTACATGGAGGGAGGAGGGTGTGGTATGTACGATACGTTTGATCATGGCTCGAACGGGAATCGTTGTTTGTCATGCGTGTTCGCTGCCCAACCACAATGGAGTTACTTGAACCTTGTTTACCTCGAGGAGATCTGTGTGCCAATGAAGGGCAGCAGGAAAGAAAGTCGCGCAATGGCTCGCGGGGGTTGGGGAGAGTTCAGAGGGCTGATGAGATGAAAGAGCAGAGGGCAGGAAGTGGCAGTTCGGTGTCGGACCGACCGCGATGTACCAGATTTCGAAGACGCCCTGTCAGCTTGCCGAGTCTGTGGCGTGGTGCAGCGGTATCTGGAGACGTAAAGAGACGGAAACTGGGTGTACGATATGCTAGGCGATGATGGCAAGCACACTTCTTTTTGGGTCGAGGCGCCCAGGTTCGAAACCGAACAGCTGCTTCACTTTTTGACTTTCTTTTTCACACTGCCACTGTGCTTCTAGGGGACACCGAGAGCTTGATCCAAGCTTGACCCCCATCAATACCACTTCCTCCCCTACGATGCGCAGCCTCCTATTGCATCGTAGGACAGCGTAACCTGCAAGGTGCATGTTGCCGCCTGGATTTCTTCTTATGTCCCTAAGGCCCTACCAATACTCGTTCCCGATACACACTTTGCCGTGCCCTTGGTCAACACGCCTTCCCCAGTCTCTGATATGTCCAACCGACTTGTGGTGCAGATCCTCAAAGTCTTCGCTGATGTATACCGCTCGAGAAGTCAACTGGCGAGGGCGTCCGGTAATGGTGCCTTAAACTGGCTTGCCGTGCGCTAGATTTCGGTGGTCCTCCATCGGGTATCAACTCATACACAGTCCCATATTCTCCACCTCCCTGAAATAGATCACCCCATGGCCTTCTGGACCTCCTTCCATCTCCCCTCTGCAACTCCGACATAGCCACGGATCAGCTCCCTCCCAATCACCGTCCCGCCCTGTTTCTCCATGCTTTTGATCCTCGTCTCCCCATCGCTGCAGTCCACCACAACGGTGATCACCTCCCGGCAGAGCGTCTCCTCCAGCCGGTCCGGGTCCAGCAGGATCCAGTTCCTGCCCTCGCCGGGGCCGTCGCTCTGCTCCTTCTCCATAAACACCGCAGCACTGCACGCCACCGGCAGCCCTCTGACATTCAACTTCCTCTCCTCCGTCCGCGAGCACACCACCAGCTCCCGATCCGGATCCCACCTCGCGGCAGGCAACTTCGTATCCCTCAGCGCCGCGACGACCGCCGCCCAAGCCGCGTCGAACGGATTCCCGTCGAACGACAGAAACAGCAGATCAACATACAGCACCCAGTACGCCACGACCCTCTCCTCCTCCTCCACCTCCCGCGCCTCCGCCTCCGCTTCCGCGTCCCCCATCTCCGTATCCTCCCCGCCCTTCGTCCCCTTCACGCCCTCCCCGGGGCGGTACCAAACCCGCAGATCTGCCGCCTCCACCAGCCCCGTCGAGTGCAGCAGCGAGTACACCCTCGTGGACAGCGTCTGCGCGAGCGCCGTCGGCGGCACGCCCGGCAGAAACTGCGGCGCCGACCCCGTCGCCAGCTCGATGTTGGGCACCAGCAGGTCGTAGTCCCTCAGCTCCCCCCTCCCCACCCCACTTC
>Ga0247824_10000911_pt1 | contig 15591 bp, 21 predicted proteins | sample 13C_PalmiticAcid_FD_194412 | JGI IMG/M metagenome (GOLD analysis project Ga0247824, IMG submission 194412) | Soil microbial communities from agricultural site in Penn Yan, New York, United States - 13C_PalmiticAcid_Day48 | ecosystem: Environmental > Terrestrial > Soil > Agricultural land... | reverse complement strand
GAACGAGGAGGTGGTGATGGTGATGGGGCAGGTGGTCGTTCCTCTGGCGGGATACCAAAGATATTGTAACTCGTCTTGATATAAGGACGCGATGGTGGGGGTGGTGATGGAGCGGGCAGTTGTTCTTCTGGCGGGACACCAAAGATGTTATGACTGGTCTTTACATAGGGGCTGGTGGAGGGTGGAGGTTGCGGTTGTGGTGAGAGTGGAGTAACAGGTGGTTGCTGTGAGAAAATAGTGGCTCTCAAGCCCGAATACGCCTTCTTTGTCACTGCACCATTGTTTCCAGGGCCCGATCCATTCGCGTCCTTCAATTTGAGGTGATCAAACAACGTTGAAGTCAACCCCGAATATTCCCTTTTCGGGGTGGGCGAAGTGGGTGAAATGGGTGAAATAGGGCCCATGGTCGCCATCTCCCCAGATTCCTTCTCTTTGAGATGATTGAACAGAGTGGACGTCAAATTTGGGTGAGGTTTTTTAGTGATTCCTCTTCCTGCTCCCTGCGTCGGCGAAGTCGGTGGTGTGCTGAACACTTGTGAAATCTAAATAGTCCCCAATGGAAACAACCAATTGAGTAAACTCCATTCCGTGGATTACGCCTTTCGCTGGGAGGGTCGAATCCTCCCACCCCCTTGGCCCTACTTATCTCTTCTTTCCTTTCAATTGACAATACACTTACACGATACGGGCGTGGAGTGGTATTTCCAGATGTTGTGCCCACAATGGCGCCAAAGGGATTCAATCGAAACCGACTTGGCTCCCTCAAGGCGATGATTTGAGACTCGGCCACAATGGGCCATGTGTGACGTGACGCGATCAGCCTGACCATCTTGAGTACACTGGCATTGTCCCAGAGGTAGCGAACACTCGTGATCTGGTCCTCTACGAAGGAAGCGCAAATGACCTAGAAGTAGTGATAGCAGTTTAGTGACAAAAAAGGGGGGGAGGGTGTAAGTCATGGTTCTTTTGTTTGTTCTGAGGCATGTTGGACAAGCCTATTGCACGTTTTGTCAGCTTGGTGCAACATGTATTGCTCATAGGCTCGAGCGCAATAATGGGACTGCACCTGGGAAGGAGCGAATGGGCGCAACCGAGAAAAAATGAAAAGTGGGAAGAAAAAAAACCTGCGCGCCCTTACCAAGGGGAATGTAATGGTCAAGTCCTCGATATGATAAGGCTCGATCCCTGGGAGCAACCATCCTCCACCTCCAGAGATAAACTTGACTGTTGCCTCCACCTCATCCACCGCAGAGGATTCGCCAATCGTCCTGTGAATCACTTTTTCCTGGACGTGAAGCTTTCTCGGATGAGTGTATCCACCATTCTTGTAGAATTCTTGGATCTGCTTGTCTGTCGCTGCACCGGCGCCTGTAGGGAGGAACACAATGTGACTCTCGGGACTGAATAGGTCCTCGGCCGAGGGGTCTGAACGAAAGGCTTCCCAGAGAGCGGTAACAGAAGGCATGACGCTTTCTCGAATAGTAGGTGTCCCTTCTTAGTGGGGTGATAAAAGGAGGTGCTGTCAGGCGAAGAGTAATGCCGAGCCTGCAAGCAGGAAGGGTGAATGAAGGTCGACGAGGGGAAGGTGATGAGAATGAGAGCGATGAGTGGAGAAGGAGAGGAGAAAAGGAAGGGAGAAGAGGAGAGAGGAGTTTTTGGTGAACGGGAACGTGCCTTCCCATAAAAAAATGCCAGGGGAGGGCGATGAACAGACCTTGTGCGACAGCTTTGGAACCCTTTGTTGTAGTCAGGGCAGTAAGATAGCGACCGTTTCCGGCCAGCTCAGTGGACAAAACCCCCACTTGAACAGCGCACAACAACGGATCCTCTGTATCCCATGGTTCAATTGAGCACTCGTGTCCGCGACATGGACCCTGCTCTGCTTACTCACTCCAGGGGCCGGGAGTACAAAAAGGTTTTCTTTTTCTGTCCACTGTGCAGATTGGCATGTGGTGTTCAAACAATGCAGCGCACGCCCACTCCTTGCATTGTGCCTCGTGTTTGCGTCTTTCGGTGTTTATTCATGTATGTTACGATCTTCCTTCTCGGAAACCCAATGCTGCTTCCTGAACATTCTCTGGTTTTATGTGCGGGATGGTGGCGAAACCTAATGGGAGAGAGTAACATGCAGTATCCATGAGTGATCTCCCCGTTGTTGTCCTCAAAGACGATGGAGAGAGAGGGAGAGGGGGGTTAACAATGGTGTTGAAAGGAAAGGTGAATGCCTTACCAGAATGACACCGTCTCCGCGGACGAAGAGCATCTCACAGTTCCTCTTGACAGTCTATAAAAAAAACGATCGGACAGCAAGAGACAACTCAGTTAGCTGTGTTGTAGAAGCCCTGCTGATGTGAAGGTCCCTCTCCCTCCCGTCCCACGTTGAGATCGGCAATAGTCCATAGACTGAAAGACTTGTTCTGCGCTGAACACATTATTACAAATCCCAATGCACAGTGTATACTTGATCCACCATCCTTCCCGTCTCCATGCTGCTCTCCTAGGTGTCCAAAGAATACTCCCGAGTCCCGAGTCTACACTAAGCCATCCATTGCCTAGTCCATCAACTCACGTCTTGTTCGACTTACCCTGATAACCTCTTCCATGGTCTCATCGTTGATGTCCACAACAGTGATCGTTTCCTCAACGTCGCCAAGTACCATGTTCAAATGTCCATCGTATGCCTATAGTCGACAGGGAAGAGGTGATGGTAAGTCCTCTCGTCGTGATCCTTGTCAACGTTTGTTGAACGATTCGTTTGTTTCCTCTTGGCGCCTTTACGTGAAGCTTGCCACGGAGCTCGCGGTCCCCACGCAGCTTGACGTAGATGCGTTCGTCTAATGAGAGACGGACGAGATCAAGAGGCTCCTCGATGCCAGAGCCTTCCAGTGGTGCGTGGTCTTCCATCGTCTGCTGCTTCTTGATGTGGTGTAAGGGGACAGTTGGAAAGAGCGTGGGCCCAAAGGACGAGGCAAAAACGTCCCACACAGCACAGGAAAAGTGGCTTTGCCGCCCATCTCTTCGGCCCCCCACACTGGGAGCGACCCACTAACCACCATTTGCTCTTTTTTGTATTCAACGATGACTCTTTTACTCGAGACGAGTAGCTGCAGACGGATACTAATGCCCTTCTGACAGATTTTCCAGGACCCAATTGACACGGGTATAACGCGATATTTCCTCGTATGGATGCCATCGGTACGAGATGCATGAAGACTCCAATTGCATCGCACATCCACGTTGGTGCAAGAGGTAATGATAAAGTTTTGATAGGGCAATGGGTACTTTTTAGTGTGTGAAAGTCGTACCACATGCACTAACAGTGTTCTTCGTTCACAAGTTGCCCAATGACCCATTGCCACAAACAGCAAAGAGGAACTCGTCCTTAGAACACACGAGAGTTTTTGAACAAAGAGGATATATTAAAAGGGAATGCAAGGGTAAAGATGCCAGGCTACAGAGAGGGGAGTGTTTCTAATGCTGTCGTATAGATGTCGGTCGCCATGTGTTTAAGCACCAAGAGCCTCCTTGATGAGCAAGACCTGAATACGACCAGGGTTGAATGGGTTGGCTGCACGGAGAACTTGGTAGTTGTTCAAAGTAGTGCCAGGGGCCTTGAACACCTCTCGCGAGTAAGCGCCAGCAAAAGGAACGCACCATTCGACAGTTCGCTGGTAAGCCTCGGCCTCATCCTTGACAATCTTGTTGGATCCAACGACCACGACCACATTCTTGGCACCAAAGGCAACACCGCCAACCTTGGTACCCGAGAAATCACCATGCGCCATTTCGCCGTTCTCTGTGACCGCACACATGGAGGTGAGGAAGTAGTCCACAGTGGTACCAAGGACACGACGGAGCTCTGCTTGCTTGGCAAGATCCTTCTCGGCCAGGATCTTGGTACGGATGTTGTCGTAAGGTGTCTCGCCCATGAGGTAGTTGATGAAGCCGATCTATGGGAGGTTTGCAATTGATACAAAAAAGGTGTGTGAGCGACGCTGAGTGGGGGCAAAACATTGAACCTTACGGCTAAACGTATTCTGCGTCGGTTTGACGGCCCGACAAGTTCTCTCTCTCTCTCTAGATCCGATTCTTACCTCTTCAAGAGTAGTGCTGTGAGCCACGTTCACTGTAACACCCTGTTTGAACAAGGAAACAAGGGCAAGGAAGGATATGTCAGAAAAAAGTGCATAGATCTCCAACAGGAAAGAGATATGGCATAAGACTGTTTGGGATCAAGGATGGATCGGAACTCACATCTGGAATGAGGGTCTTGAGCTTCTCAAAGGCATCGTCCTTGTCCTCTGCAACAGTGACCTTGAAACCCTTGGATTCGAGTCCAGCCTTGGCAATGTTGAAGCGCTCAGCGCTGACGGGCTTGGAGTAGGCACCATCCTTAAGGTGAGCGATCTGCTTGTCGGTCTCGACGAGAGCGTGGAAGTTGGTGTGGGCAAAGGTGTTCTCTGGGCGGGAAGACATTGTGAGATGTGGTAGCGAGGTGCTGGTAGAAGAGTGTGAAAAAAAGAAAGTGCCGGTGAAGGTGTAGTGAAAGCGAGAGAGAGTGTGTGTGAGTGAGCGTTGAGAGGAAAGAAAGTGGCAGAACTCCTCCTGGTCTTAAATACAGTTTTTTCAGCAGTCAGTGATTGTTAAGCGTGGTGCCATTTTGCTGAGAGATGACACTCAGTCAGTGAAGAATACGACAAAGTTGATTGCTCTCAACCAAGTATCCTGCTTGACATGCACCTGTCAGGTCGGGGTCCAGCTGGATGCTCAACACCTTTCATGTCCTTTCGATCTCCCCAGCTGCGATGTTATTCAGCAAAGCTTGTTCGACGACCGCAAAGTTGGTCTTGGTGTGGCTTCGTAAAAGTGGCTTGCGGTGGGTTCATTGCAGCGGTTTCAATCAATGAGGTGGGTATGACCTCTTTCCTTCCTCCCTCTCTTCGTACTCATTCGCATATCTCCAACACCATGAAGCTAGGATACTCGTTGCCACCATTACTTTCTCTCCTACTCCTCTCCCCGCTCGCCTCTCAAAACAGGCTCGTGGAGGGCTCGCTTTTTGGACATCGCAACCACCCAAGCTCTTTGACAACCCGCGAACGTTCTTATTGTGGTACACACCACATGCCATGTCCAGCTGCCGAACCATGCTGCAACAGTAAGGCTTTCACAAAAATGGAACGTGTGGGATGCTACGACGATACAACGCCAGGATGGGCTGATGAACAAATGCCCCCTGCTTGATATCTGCTCCTAGATGGAACTTGCCACACAACATCCATGGAAGCATGTCCTATTGCCTTAGGATGTGACTCGAGGCACTCTCATTTGGATGGATGCTTCTTCTTGCCAGCATGTCGCCATCTGAAGGAGACATTCAAGGGCAAAAGCCGTGTGATTCCAAAGCTGGACTTTACGGGCGATCCTTTGCAAGCCGACTGGATCTCCAACTATCATCATATTGCCCCCTATGCCAAGGTTGACCCTCGCCAACGCAAGCTTCTTTTACATACTCGAAGGTATGGGCAAAGCCCCAAGGAATGCAATGATCTCATCGTGAGCTTATTCAGCGTATGGACTTTTTTTTGCTCACTAGCTGAGAAACTTTATTAGGGACATGGTCAAGACACAGAGTGGCGGTGGATTTGGTGCTACCGTCTCGACAACACGTTGGAACAAGTATGGCACCTTTACAGCCAAGCTCAAATCTGGCTCCACAGGTCCTGGTATCATCACAGCGTTCTTGCTCTCCAACCCTGCTCTCGGGGAAGAGATCTCGTTCGAATTGACGGGCAAAGATCCGAAAAAAGTCATCACCAATTACTATCGCCGTATCCCTGCTCCTCCTGCCGCCACAGTTCGTGGTCCGCTTCAGGCTTCTCATCAAGCGAACATTGTCCCGCACTCGCACCCTCATGTGCACTCACGCTTGGAATCACATGAGGAAACCCACGACCTCAAGCGGGACTCGACCACCCACGACCTTGTCTACAAGATTGAATGGAATGAAAAGCAGATCCGTTGGTCTGTGGATGGCAAGGTCCTTCGAACTGTTCTTGCCAAGGATGTTGCCTCGGAAGGAGGGTTGCCCGAAAACGCCATGCAACTGCAATTGACCATCTGGGATGCTGGGCATACGCTCGAGACCGCCACATGGGCAGGGGGCATGACTGAATATGGTCTCGATAACCTGATCGAGTATGTGGCTACAGTGAGCTCGGTTCAAATAACATGCCACGATGCCAAGGAGGGTAAAAAGGCATGGCCAGGACCTGAAGCTACCAAACGACTCAAGTTGGCTCGAGCGCACGAGGCAAAACTGGCAAAGATGCTTGCTCATGGCGAGACTGGTGGTCTGTTGGCCCGTATCAAAGGGTTCATTGAGAACGCGATCCTTTCATTGATCAAGTGGGCGTGTTTGGCACTGGCGATCATCTGTGCAACAGCATATGTTACGCCGACACACAACAACGATGGGGCTGTTAAGGCTCCAGCTCCAGCTCCAGTCCCAGCTACAACTGAGGTGTCTTCGGTAGTGACTGAGAGCAAGAGGGACACCCACTCAGTGATGTGACGGACAGTTCACCATCGGTTATTGCAATCCAACAATGTAAATAGGTTCGAGGAGTCTGTAGCACTTGTATTTCATGTCCGTGCTTGTGCAACCCTCCCACATATCAGCCCACGACGGTGAGAATTGCACAAAAGTCAGGGCACGACCCCTTAAATATTGGCCCCTTGACTCTTTCCTCCTCTTCCATTTTTTTGCCCACCATCGACTCTCCCTCCCGACCACGAACGAACGATAACTCACTTGGATACCAGTCCTTAGCGAACACGTCCTACCATTCTTCTCCGACCCTCATCCTGTGCATCCATGTTCCTCTGATCCCCTGTGCAGAACGCTATATCCACAAGACGTTACACTGCTTCCCAGAGACCATATCCTGTGCACCATATGTATCCGAACCAGTCACTAGTGAACACCGGATCGTTGCCTCTGACAGTCTCCAGTTGCCAGTGATCCCAGTGTATGCGAATGACTTTGACAGAGTCAGCGTCCTGGACACTAACACAGGTGGATACTTTCAGGCATCAGCAGCTCCAACTCTCGCTTGATCTGATCGTTTCGTAACAGACGCTCTTGAAAGCATTGATACATCAAGTTCAAGAGAAGAAGGCTCGGGTGGCACATCAGCAGAACCAGATACAACTCATAACATCTATCACAAACGCAGAGGACGCCAAGCAGTCCATACATTACAACATATCACCCTCATTGCAGCTGTCTGGTCCTGCAAACCATTGTTCCCAGCAATCGGCGCAATCTTGGATGGCTGAGATAGCGTTCATGACGGCTTGTAGGCATGGTTGCTGCAGAATCAGGCCTAGTCTCTCACCTCTTCCACAATCGGGAGCTCATGGAATCGGAGATCCCACGAAGAGGAGAGGACCGTAGACCTATTGTTTGTCCCAACCCATGCGCCAAGCTCACTTCCTAAAGTAAGTCGCTCACTTGAAGAGAATGCAAGGCCATTACATTATACAATTCCAGATCCCTAACCAATGTCGACTTGATTTCACTAGAAGACCTCATCATGCACTGTCTCTCAAGTCTAGTCAGGAGCAAAGTCTATCAGAAAGCCCACTGTCCAATATCCAAGACAAAGTCCCTGTTATTCTGGCATGCAGCGGAGACGACGAAGGGTCTCGAGTCAGAGACGCTACTGGCAACAAACCAAGACTAAGGCGAAACGATCTCGAAAGGCGCTCCAGGTGTAGGAGCGGCTTGCGTTCATTGGGTTCAGGGAAAAGAATCGAGGCGCATCGCCGGCAGAGATAAGAAAAAAATGTTCATTATCCCCAGAACATCGGCCTATTGGGTCATCGGCTACAGGGATACTGTCAAACTCTTCACCAAGAGCAAGCCCAACGGAGGGTCGACTCTGGAAAGATTCAATACGGCAGAATCACGCTTCTGTATCTTGGAAGAGCGAGAAGCTCGCTTGGTATCTGGATCCAACATCTCTGGTGTCACTGAGCAACATGAAGGTCACAGCTTGAGATCCACAGGAAGCTATCTGGCTTGGTATCAAAACTACCACCTTGCACATTCCTGGATGGATCAAGCGGTTTAAGGGATGATGAAAGAGCACATTGGTTTCCCAACACACTGGAAGCACTGTTCTTCAGGACAACATGTAGTCATTCTTAAATGAGCACCTGAAGACCTTCATGGGAGGCTTCAGCGACATCTACCCTGGTGTTGCGAACATGCATCTGGACTATTCTCACCCAGAGGCACTCAATGGCTACTATGAGAAATCAGCAGCAAACCCTTGAAATGGCTGTAACGCCCCCATCGCGCTTAGCTCCAATGCGACTGGATCTGACAAGATTGAACCTCTTATCATTGGTGAGTTCATAGTACTCGTTTAGTATGACTCGCGAACCACCCTCAGTCAGGAACGTCGAGGAATCTTTAAAGGACATGGATGTTCACAACATTGTGCTCGGCCCAGACGTGGGAGACCTAACAGTCTCAACTCGAAACTTGGCTCGAAAATTTTGTTCAACATGTTCGCCGCCCTGGCCTTTTGACCGTGGATCAGACAACCTAGACCCTTTGCAGCACGAAGGGCTCTTCAGCTACAGGAACGACTCAAGGTCATTAAATTCTGTGAAGAGAATCAAGCATGTCCATGTCTGACATCAGCAGGAAGTTCAATGTCCCGAGACCAACAATCTATGGGATCATCAATGACAAGGACAGGCTCAGACAAGTCACCGACAGTCGAGTCAGCAAAGGATTGACGTTGGAGAGGTATAGCACGGCAGAGTCGCGGTTCCGAATCCTGGAGGAACTTCTCGTCGCATGGTCCGGGAATGTAAGAGATCAAGGCATCTCTGTCACTGACCAAAAGATAACAGCTCAGGCATTTGAGATTTACAGGATGCTCTCTGGAATTGTCGCGAAGCCGCTACCGCCTTGTAAATTCACCTCAGGTTGGCAACAAAAATTCAAGGAGAGATGGGGCGGGTCGATGTTTGCAACTCAGAAGGTTGGTAGCACGGTCCACCAGGCTGACAGCCGGTCCTTCTAAGAAGATGACTTGAGCCGCTTCTTAAGGAACCTGGACGACATTTTCATGTGTGGTGTTGTGAGTATGTATCTGGACGTACTCCCTACAAGAGTCTATGCTGCTTCACCTCAGGAGTCAGAAGCAATTATCCAAGACTCACCGATCGCCTCTGTTCTTATGTGTTGCAATGCGACTGGAGGGAAAGACCTGCCGCAAGAAAGGAAATCCTGGTCCTTGGGATGACCTGACAAGATTGGGGCAGGAGATGAAACTAGGAACAGTCTGGATCGAATGCTCTTCAGCTCTATCGGGAACGAGCTTACGGGCACCTCATGTCTCTGGTGAGTACACCGTTCATCTCGGTCATGTTTGTTGTCTGTCACAGCTGCGAAGTATCTCGCTCTAATGTTCAACTAGCTCTTCCCGGTGTTAACAGAGGGAGGTGTACACAGCTACTGTATGTCTCAAGGGTATCCTCGTGGCAAGGATATCAATGCAGGAACACAAGACTTGACGACCTTGGAATTGGTTGAACGCAGCATTGTCTTAGTCTCGGATCGATCAACCTGGAGACTTTTACAACCGAATCCCAAAGACCATGGCGAACAAGACTCACTTGCAGCATTGAGTGCGCGACTGAAGAACATTGTGATTGTCAATGTGCCTGCAACGCATGATGCATTTCATCCTATGGCAGCTGGATTGGGGCGAGAGTTCAAGCTCCTCTATCTCTGCTTTCTCCTAGCGCTCGATGTTGATGCGGATAAGCAGCATATCATGGGAGAAATCAACTCCATCGATCAATTGAGGTCTATCGGACACGCCTTCAGTGTCCGAGAGTCTATCATCAACCAGAGCTTCGGGTCAGTCGAGAGATCTACGAGAACGGGCACAACAACACCAGGTATTCCTAGGGCCATCTATCCAGAACAAGGATACGAAAACCTTGGCACTCAGCAGAGGAATGCTTACAAGCGAAGACCACCGGCGACATCTGTTACCACGCGACAGGACCAACCTCATAGACAAGGATCTCTCGCGAGAGATCAAGAACGCATTTCCTGGTGCCCCTAAAACTGTAATCCTGTACTACACAACACAGGAAGCCGAAGTCGGACCATCCAGTTTACTCCGCAACAAGGTGCAAGAGATGCAGCACCACAAGAACTTTGAAGGTGCTTTAGATCACTCAACTTTGGTCAAGTTCGAGGCTTCGGAAACGTCTATCTTGCACGCCGTATACACGGGGTACGACTTGACGGAGGCGACGATGCGACAGAGATGGACATAGACGACATATTGGCATTGCACATCCACTCATACCAAAATCTCGCACCACGTCTCTCATAATCGTTCGATACTTCGAAGGGCAATTTGAACTCGCAATGATCCACACAGCTGGGCAATACTGTGGTTGATGAAGAGATGACTCGTCATAACCCACCATCTACTGACAGTGAGCAGCAAGTTTCTAGCACAACTGGTCGAGAACACAGATGCACAACTCTACCCGAATATTGTGAGTGTGATGATGTCACGTCAGACACGCGTTACTTGGAGGTAAGATGCAAGATGTCAACAAAGAAGCCGAGAGTTTTGAAGTGTGAGAATATGTGTACAGGCTGACTCACCTGTGCAATCAATCTTTGCAGTTCGATGCTACCGATCTCGACTTCGATTTCGATTTCTTGCAGAATCAGCCAATGGATCCCTCGTGCCCGTCATATGGTCTGTGCTTTGATATCAGATTCTCATGAGATCGGAGACAGTGTAGCTAGGAAGTTCTCGTACACCTCGTACACCTCGTACCCGCCACTTGTTGCGTCCGTGTCAGCTTCGCTATCAGCATTCTCGCGAGTAAGTCACTCACTGGAACTAGACGATTTATGGACTATACACGTTATGGTATATTTGACTAATGAAAACCCTTCTTCGTGGTGACATTGTGTCATTCAAGACCAAATCGTCCGCTATGTTTCAAGTTCACAGCGTAGGCCTGGTTTCTAAGAGACGTTCGTGTCGTGTCTACAAGCTACTTGTCCGGGCATAAATAGGTCCCTCCCCTCAATAAACGACTATATCTTGCTTTAACTACCCCACCTCCTACCCCCGGACATATCTGTTCGTCCTCAAGGACGAGGATAGTCTCAAGTGCCTTGCCGAGAGCGAGAGGATAACAATTAACAGAAAATTCAGTATGGAACCTCTTAGTTTCCTCCGCATTATGGTCCAACAAGATGCAGGACGATGAGGACTCGAAGGCTACTTTGGATCACCTAGCTTTGGTCAACTAACATGCGTCAGAACATTGGAGTGCCCAGTGATTCCACACTCGATTCTAGATTGAAAGCAAGAAATATAGTGTGAACCGCCAAGGTTTTATGCATCCTCAGGACACGCTATTGAGGTTGTTGGTGTGAGATCTGGGAGCGAGATGCAGCGATTTACTGTTTCAGCGGATTCCAAGCCCCAAACCTGTTTCCAGTTGCCCTTCACTAAACAGTGCTTGGATGCGTACCTGGTACCTGCTCTTGCCTATCGGCTCCCAAAGCCCCAAACCCTTCATCGATGCACATCGTAACAAGGAGCTATCAAGGGTCTATCAAGGCTCCTGGAGCCATCAGGGGGAGTAGAGGGGGCAGGATTGGGTGAGATCGTCTCATAAGTGCATACTCTCTCTTAGTACATGATCTACACTCTCTAGTAGCAAGAACAGGGGTATCTCACAAGTGCATAACTGGTCTACACGTATGTACGTCAAGCCATCAGCCCTTTGCACGTGAACAGTTGGAACGGTTGGAACGGTTGATAGTAGGTTCAGAAGAAAAAGAGATGCAATGAGCCCCTGGAATATGTGAGCGACTGTGGCAGATGTATTCCTGGACATATCGTTTATCGGACTGTGGCAGACATGGATTTCTGCACACATCGGTTATTGGACTGTGGCAGACAGTACCACAGTATAAAATGGGCTTCACTTTTCTCTTCACTTTTCTCTTCACTTTTCCCACTTTTCTCTTCCCTCTACATCGGTATTCCTCATTTCTGCACTCTTCCCTCTGCATCAATATTATTCATCTCTGCCTTCTTCCTTACTCACTCAACTTCAAGTCTTCCTCGCCGTTGAAAGCGTTGGAGGAAATCATGTACAAACTCATGCATGACCGAATACGGTTTGACGGAAACTACCATGCCGCCGGACAAGATACAGACGACAACTCGATGAATGTCTCCTTGAACTCAGACCCTGCGCCTTGTCGTATAGATCCACTCGGTCCTTCATGCAGCGAGTTGAACCTACAAGTGTTCGTGCAGTCCATTTCTGTTGTAGCGGATGAGACGGCTTATCAAAACCCATCATCCATGGTCCTTGCTGTACCGCATTCAACATTATTAGCTTTTGGTGAGCATCAAGTCTCTAGTCTTATCGGTTTCCAGCAATCAGAGATTCCATCGCGCGCTAATGGCCTCGGCAGATCTAGTGCTTCTGACCCCATGCTGACACATGGTGGCTCACACTCGCTTCAACAACATCAACGGTTGCTTGCCCATTTTTTCACCCAAGCACCACTTGCAACCGCCATACTCAGCCCAAAACAGACACTCGACGTGGTTTCACCACAGAATGTCTGGCAGCAACCACTACTATCGCAGCAGCAAAGCAAGGTTCAGCCACAACTTGTGCAGCAAATGGATGTTCTTCGAGGAGCACAGCCATCATTCATGCAGCCTCGGATTGAAGAGGTTGGTTGTGCAAGACACATAAAAGGTTTGGGTATGTTGGTTGTTCACTCTTTCTAACCCGTTTGACTTTACAGTCGTCACAGTCTTCACAATCAAGGGAGGATCAAGTTTTAATGAACCAGGAGCCCTGCCAACTACTGACGGACCTGATGGCGAACCTCGCTCCTGCTTCGAGTTCACTCTCTGAGGTAGGACACTTGCCTGAGCGATCGTCAGGAAACGATACATGCTGAAGCACAACCGTTATTAACAGTGTACCTTTCTTCATGGCGGTGCGTTCCCATACAAGACCAGATCAATTGCCATTGATTTTTCTCACGTCAAGCAGACCCCACAGGAAGGTTCTTCATCCAACACAGAGCGCATGGTTCTCTTACCTCCCAAACGCAACAAAGAGAATGGCAAATCTAAAGACGGGACAGACCCCGAGCTCCAAAAGGAATCCAAGCGATCACGAACGGCGCTCGAGCTGCAGGAACGACTCGCAATCATTGAATTCTGGGAGAATAATCAACAGATGACAATGTATGATATCAGCAAGAAGTTCGGTGTCCCGAGACCAACGATCTATGGAATCATCAGGGACAGGGAAAGGCTGAAGCAGCTCGCCGCAGGTCTACCAAGTAGCGGATTGACACCGGCAAGAAAAAGCTCGGTAGAATCGCCCTTCCGTATCCTGGAGGAACTCCTTGTCGTATGGTCTGTGGATCTAAGAGATCGAGGTTTTGTTGTCACCGACAAAATGATAACAGCCCAAGCATTCGAGCTTCACAGGATGCTCTCTGGAGTTCTCTCGAAGCCGCTACGGCCTTGCAAATTCACCCAAGGATGGCTGAAGAACTTCAAAGAAAGACGGAGTGAGCCAATGCTCGCAATCAGTAGCACAGTCCACCAGGCTGACGACTGGTCCTTCCAAAGAGATGACTTGAGACGCTTCTCAAGGAACCTGGACGACGTTTTCATGTGTGGTGTTGTGAGTATGTATCTGGACGTACTCCCTACAAGAGTCTATGCTGCTTCACCTCAGGAGTCAGAAGCAATTATCCAAGACTCACCGATCGCCTCTGTTCTTCTGTGTTGCAATGCGACTGGAACGAGCTTACTGGCACCTCATGTTTCTGGTGAGTACACCGTTCATTTCGGTCATTGTTCATTCTGTTCGTCAATGATGCGAAGTACCTCCTCTAATGTTCAAGCCTGTTCTTTCCGGTGTCACCAGGAAGAGGTATCTACACCGACAAGGTTCCTCAAGAATACTCTCGTGACAAGGATGTTGATGCAGGAATAGAGGATCTTACTGCGTCAGAGTTGGCGAGATGGCTTGGAGACTTTGATAACAAACTGGATCGAAGCATAGTCTTGGTCCTGGATCGATCAACCTGGAGCCTTTTACAACCGAATCCCGAAGACCATGGCGAACAAGACTCACTTACAGAATTGAGTGCGCGACTGAAGAACATTGTGATTGTCAATGTGCCTGCGACGCATGATGCATTTCATCCTATGGCATCAGGGTTGGGGCGAGAGTTCAAGCTCCTCTATCTCTGCTTTCTCCTTGGGCTCGATGTTGATGCGGATAGGCGAGCAGCATATCGTGAAGAAATCAGCTTCGTCGATCAATTGAGGTTTATCGAGCTCGCCTGGTTCAGTGTCCGAGAGTCTATTATCAACCGGAGCTTCGAGTCAGTCGAGAGATCGTTACGAGAGTGGGCACAACAACACCAGGTATTCCTAGAGCCATCTATCCAGAACAAGAATTCGAAAGCCCTACTACTCAGTAGAAGCATGGCTACAGATGGGGATCTCCGGCGACGCCCGTTACCGCACGACAGGACCAATTTCATGGACAAGGATCTCTCGCGAGAGATCAAGAGCGCATTTCCTGGCGCCCCTAAAACTGTGATCCAGTACTACACAGCACAAGAAGCCGAAGTCGGACCATCCAGTTTCGTCCGCAGCAAGGTGCAAGAGATGCAGTACCACAAGGACTTTGAAGGGTGCTTTATATCTGATTGTGGTCAAGTACGCTTCAGAGCGGTTTGTACTGCACAACCTATACACGGAAAAGCACAACTCGACGGAGGCGACAATGCGACAGGAATGGACATAGACGTCATATTGGCATTGGACATCCACTCATGGCGAAATTTCGCGCCTTACTTCTCAGAATCGTTCGATTCTTCGCAGAGCAATTTGAAATCACAGGGATTCGCACAGATGGGCAATACTGTGGTTGATGAAGAGATGATTCATCACAACCTATCGTCTACTGACAGCGAACAGCAAGTCTCTAGTACTGTTGGTCGAGAACACAGCAGCACAACTCTACCCGAATATAGTGAGTGTGCTGATGCCGCGCTTGACATGTCGTATTACTTGGAGGTAAGATGCAAGATGTCAACAAAGAAGCCGAGAGTTTTGAAGTGTGAGAATATGTGTACAGGCTGACTCACCTGTGCAATCAATCTTTGCAGTTTGACGCTACCGATCTCGACTTCGATTTCGATTTCTTGAAGAATCAGCCAATGGATCCCTCGTGCCCGTCATATGGTCTGTGCTTTGATATCAGATTCCCATGAGATCGGAGACAGTATAGCTAGGAAGTTCTCGTACACCGCGTACCCGCCACTTGTTGCGTCCATCAGTGTCAGCTTTGCTATCAGCATTCTCGCGAGTAAGTCACTCACTGGAACTAGACGATTTATGGACTGTACACGTTATGGTATATTTGACTAATGAAAACCCTTCTTCGTGGTGACATTGT
>Ga0247824_10000910_pt1 | contig 15616 bp, 14 predicted proteins | sample 13C_PalmiticAcid_FD_194412 | JGI IMG/M metagenome (GOLD analysis project Ga0247824, IMG submission 194412) | Soil microbial communities from agricultural site in Penn Yan, New York, United States - 13C_PalmiticAcid_Day48 | ecosystem: Environmental > Terrestrial > Soil > Agricultural land... | reverse complement strand
CCCCACCCCTCTCCCCTCCACTGCCGCAACTCCCTTCTTTCTGAACCTATTGTGTCTAGCAACAACCATCACAAGTAAAGTATATGGCCTTTACGTTCAAAGAAACATCTCGCACCGACAGCACTTGAACCCCAACATGACCTTGTTCGTGCCAAGGAGAGAGAGAGAGACGCAGCAAAACTAACTCTCTCCCGTGTCATCACCTTCTCGCGTCTCGATAGTGTCCAACCAAACTGGTATCCAAGGTACTCGCTTCGTTCTGAGGTTTCCTCATTCCTTCAGAAGGACACGGCATGGAATTCCGCGCCTACTGGTTGCTTGTGCGCTAAATATAGCAGTGGACTGACCTTAGCCGTGGATTCCTGTGTACTCTAGTCTCCGAACGGCTTTCTGAAGCATGGAAGAGGGCGACAGCAGGAAGCAGTGTTCGTGCAATCAAGATAGCCATAAGCGACATGTCGTTGGTCGATGAGACTACCTTTGACATTGAAGGATCGTTTGAGGAAGGTCAGTACTTGAGTGAGAGAGCGAGGTCCTTGGCAACCATTGGGCGTTGGGTCTGGAAGAACCCACCACCACCTGCTTTCAGCAAAGAACTCGAACATGCGATTGACAGCTGTGGGAAAATATCCCGGGATGTGAATAGATTTCAAGCGGATTGTGGCCCCCAACCTGGACGATCATCCTACGTATTTTGCCGTGCGACGCGACGAAAGCGGGGCGCAACAGTGGATCTTTTTGCACTATTCTCCAGATACGACTCAACTGAACAAGAATCTGGCTAGGGAGAAAATGCTTTACGCAGCCACGCGTGCTACCTTGGTCAGAGAACTCGGTGATTCTCACTTTGCGACTTCAATCTTTGGATCGGACAAGGTATTGCATTCTGGAGTTTGGACGAGAGGGTGGATTGAATGGGTATCAATGGCCCTTTGCTCCTCCTGGGGACCCCTCCACGCCTCTAACACCTCGAGTTTTGCCCTCTATCGTTTACTAGAACGCCTTTAGCTGGGAGGGCTACAAGAGTCATTTGGCAAGCTTGACTGGTGCTAAACCCTACTCACCTCGCGAGCTTGAGCTGTTGGAGATCAAGGAAGCGGAAAAAGCTATGAAGAGCAGTACTGATAAACGATCGCATGCACCAGGAATCGCTTTTCCGTTGACCGACAGGGCTCTCGCTGCCCTCCAGAAGCTTGTAGTCCGCCCCCCAGCGCCCCCCAAGCCCTCGGTTGCTATCCTCCGGGGAAAGGTCACTAGCCCTGCGTCAACGCCACTACCAGCATCTCCTGAGACCAGTCGCCAGAACACTATTGTCGGTTCTCAGGAAACAAAGTCATCTGCAAATGTCAATGTCGCTGAGGAGGAATGGGATGATGACAACAGCAAGAAGGAAGTGAAGGAAGACGCAAAGGAGGAACCCAAGGAAGAAGAATCCAACGTAGAATCCAAGGAGGCACCCAAGGAAGAGGAAGCGAACGCAGAGCATAAGGAAGAAACCAAGGAGACTCCTAAGGAAGAGGAGACCAATGTAGAACCCAAAGAGGAGCCCAAGGAAGGAGAAGCAAACGTAGAATCCAAGGAGGCTCCCAAGGAAGAAGAAGCAAACGTAGAGCACAAGGAAGTGTCCAAGGAAGAGCCCAAGGAAGAAGAACCTGCCGTACAGGAAGAAGAACCTGCCGTACAGGAAGAAGAACCCCAGGAAGAGGCTCCAGCAGAGAGGACTGTCAACTTTGTCACGCTTGTAGGTCCCATTTATTTGATCCTTTGTGGGTATGGTCAATTAGTTTCCAAATTCTTACACTCGCCTTCGCTTTTCGATACCCGTAGGCCATTGACAAGGAGAGTGTTGATCTGATTGCCGAAGACAAGATTTCAGCCAAAGAACTTTCCAAGCGCATTGACGGAGCATCGCCACGCTTCACCTTCTTTGCCTATGAGCATACTCACAAGGGAACCGCCCATGACTCTCTTGGTAAGTAGTGTCTCTTCAATTGTTTGTGTCTCACGCTGCTATTCCGAGGACAGGCATTGCCCCCATTGTCATAGAACAATCCTGACCTTTGGCCATTGTCCTTTGTGTTGTATCATAGTGTTCATTTACACTTGCCCAACCGGCGCCAAGATCAAAGAGCGCATGGTATACGCCTCTGGCAGAGCTGGCGTCCTGCAGGAGGCCAAGGAAAGGGCTGGTTTGAACGTTGACAAGAAATTGGAGACCGCGGATGTCAAAGAATTGACCGAGCGTCACATTCTGGAGGAGTTGCATCCACCAGAAGAGCCATCCTCCAGCAGTGTTGTTGGCCCAAAGGGATTCAAAAAACCAGTTGGTCCTCGTGGTGGCGTTGGTGCCCGGAGAGTCATGTTCTAACAGAGTGGGACCAATTCACCCAAAAGTAAACCCTGATCATTGAATTGGCATTCATCTCCATGACGGACACCTTTTTTTTTTTACTGGAAACCCAGCAGTCGGGCTGTCGATGTTTAATTCATTTAAGCTCAGTCATGTCAGGACGGTAGTGAACTGAGGATTGCACCCTGATGCCCAAGGATTGGATCCTTGTTGAAGCCTTGAACCGTACCTTTCTTTTTAAACTATAGACTTTCAAGGCTAAAGGACTCGAATACAAGATGAAGAGAAGTTTCTTTACGACAACAGTTGATCTTTGATTCAACCCCCCCTTTTTTTTTATTTTTGAGAACGTGGTTTAACAAGCAACTGATGGAACCAGACGGGAATAGATGGGCAATCCCGGATCTGATAGTCGGCTCTTTAACCAGGGCGTGGGGGGGAACGGGAGGGACGAGATGCCACCGTGTGTTTAACCACATGGCGAGGGAGGGACAACACCACAGCACGAAAGAACGCAATTGATCCCGGAAACAGTCAAAGGCTGTAGTACTGCTTTTTTTTGTATTCAGTCACCGCAAACTGAATGCTAAAAAAGTGAACAAGCATATATACAAGCATGTGAAAGTCTGGCTTGACGTGTGACTAAGTGGAGTGCGAGAACCTTGTTGTGTCGATTGGCACGACTCACATTGATCCCTCATCACCTTAAGGAGTCCGGGGCAAGATCCATTTCTGGCAAGCTACTGTCAACAACCTGCTTTCAACAACACGCACGCCATGTTTCAGACCGTACATTGAGTGGATCGATCGAGTAGACCGGGCAGCAATGAGGATGGTTGAAAAGGATGAAGGAAAGGAGAAGGGTGACGTGAGACTATGAAAGATGGTATATACTATGTGGGAGCCGATCTCCATTCAACGATCATAGGAGGGGGAGGGGAGGTTGTGTTCAGGAGCGGGTGACGGAGTGATCCGCTGTGGGAGTGTTCAGTTTTTTTTTGTCCGTTGGCCGTGCTACGTACGTTCCAGCCAATAGGTGATTACATCGCGCCAGAACATGAAGATCGATCCCTGACAACAATTCTATTTCAGCTCACATCCAAAAGTGATGTGCGGGGTAAAAAGTAGGGACAGATCAAGAACACAGACAAGACCTGGGGACAGACGACCATGATGGAATAGGAATGGTGTTACGGAAGAAATAGATAGACAGAAAGAGTGAGAGATCAAGTTCTGAAGAAGAGGGGAAGGAAGGGCAAGATTTGATGAGTACAAATGACAAAGGGAGGGAAAGATGAAACCCCTGCCCACGGACACAGCATCCAAAGGAAGGGTGACGACGACGACGATGATGATGATGGGTTATGATCTCTAGCTACTGTGATCGTGGATGGTGATGATGATGGAGCACATGGACAATGGAGCTACAGGTATCCAAAGAGCCGTTTGCTTCTTTGCACATGGGCCGGGAGGTTATTTGTCATTCCTTCACCAGCCCGTCGAGTCATCGCTCCCTTTTGCTCGCGCGAGTCTCTTTGTTCCCGTTCTCGGCTCTCACTCGTCCTGAAAGATCGGTATAAATATACTATTAACACTGCCCCTCTTTTACCTTCCTTCTCTTCTTCTTCTTCTTCTGCTCCCCCTCCTCTACATTACTACCCTCCCCACTCTTCCCAAGGCCTTTTCATAGACCTCCTCGACCATCGATCGATCTGCGCAAAACCGCCGTCCTTCTGTACAACGAGATCGGATCCTCAACAATACCCAAACGCTCTTTTAGAAACTAAGCTTCAAGACATACAACAATGGCTGCCAGAGAAAGAAAGTCGCCCCTCGTCAACTTGATTGCCGGTGGTTCCGCTGGATTCATGGAGGCCTTGATCTGCCATCCCCTTGATACTATCAAGGTCCGCATGCAGCTCGCCAAGAACATCCCCAGGAATGCCGCTGTAAGTCTATTGAATGGATGGGTCCAAATTCGGCGTTTACTTTGGAGTGGTCAGTCACTTGGGAAGTTCCCTCGGTTCACTTGTGCGAGAGAGAGAGAGAGGATACGACTTGTCCTCCTGAACGAGGACGGAATCAGGATGAGCAAAGAATGAGGAAGTGGCCCATTGATGAGTGATCAGGGCAGGCTTTGCCTCACAGGCATAAAGAAATGGGAGGGACTCAATTCTGGATGTGGCACTCCAAGGGGATGATGTGGTAACTTGTCCTTCAAGGCTCACAACCACCAACCCCGCACTTGGACAAGGTGTTGGTTTAGCTCTGCAGCTTGCCCAAAGGGCGAGCCGACTCGCACGACCAATGAACAGCTTCAGTTAGCATGCAGAAGGGGATGCGATGCTGCCCGATGATGTATGACGACATGTGCATGGCCAAACAAATATTGCCCATGGAGACTAATACAAGATGCTTCTTCTCATGATCTCTTTAGGGCCAAAACCTTTCGTTCATTGGAGTTGGTGTGAGGATTGTTAAGAAGGAATCACCTCTGGCCCTGTACAAGGGTCTTGGTGCCGTCACAGCAGGCATTGTCCCCAAGATGGCGATCCGATTCACTACCTTCCAGTTCTACAAGGACATGATGGTTGACAAGAACGGTACCCCCTGGAAGCTCAACAATTTCTGGGGTAAGTTACAGCATCTTTGAACTATTCACAGCCAAGTGTGTGTCTCCAGCCCAAATGGATCAGCCTCTTGAAAACGGCTGTCCATGGACTTCAAGGAGCATATTCATTTTGTATTGGACAAACTTACTTTCCCACGCTGCACAACTCGTTGTCCAAACAGCGCTCAACTAAGCTCCTCAATTGACCGTTGTTCCTCTGTGTTGTATTGTTTCAGCTGGTATGCTCGCTGGTGTCACTGAGGCCGTGTTGGTCGTCACCCCCATGGATGTCGTCAAAATTCGTCTTCAAGCCCAACGCCACTCAATGGCTGACCCTCAAGACATTCCCAAGTACCGTAACGCCGCCCACTGCGCCTACACTGTCGTACGCGAGGAAGGTTTTGGTGCACTCTGGCGCGGTGTCGGATTGACCTCGCTCCGTCAGGCTACAAACCAAGCTGCCAACTTCCCAACATACCACTTCCTCAAGGGCCAGCTCCAGTCCCTGCAGGATATCAAGGAGTTGCCCGGCTACCAGTCTGCGATCATTGGTCTCATTTCAGGTGCCATGGGTCCTCTCGTCAACAACCCCATTGATATTGTCAAGACCCGTATTCAAAAGACTCCCAACCCTGAGGGATTGGGCGGCTGGGCTCGCTTCAAGGACGTCAACGGACAGATTCTGAAGAACGAGGGTTGGAGGGCTTTCTACAAGGGTGTTACACCCCGTGTCTTGCGTGTCGCTCCTGGTCAGGCTGTCACCTTTGCAGTCTACGAGCGCGTCTCGAGCTGGTTGGACAAGAACTCGGATACCTTCAAGTTGACCGCCGCTGCCAAGTAATATCGCTTTTCATATTCAAAAAAAAAATACATTATACACTTTCATTGCAACATCCATGTCCTTTGTGTTTGTCAAGAGAACGTTTTTATGACTACAAGTGAGATATGGTTCTTGTCCAATGGGTGTATTGCTTCCACGAAGCTTTACTCGACCCCGTGGCTTTGAGCATCATGGACTCCTGGTACCTTATGATCAGCCGGATTTGCCTGTAGTTCGTAGACAGTGATGATAGGATCCCGCTTCAACTAAAAAAAACAAGTGTCCCAATGTCAGCATAGACCCTGTATCGTGTGGCATGTTGAATTACACGAATAATATCAAACACTTGTCAATACCTCTGAGAATTCACCCTTGAGTCCAATGAAGCTGATCTTTGTCGTGTCGCCACCAAAGTTGTCACTAAAGTACAATGCCAAACTGCGGATACTTGCAAACTTGGCCACTCTGACGTATCCACATGCACAGATGTCACACTGTTGTTAGTTGTCTGTCGAGAAACCTCACAACTGCTTCGATTGCTGTTACAGTGCACTCTTACCTTGTATGATATTCAGCAATCTGACCATGTGAATCTTCGACAAGCTCCCATTCCTGCGTGGGGGCAGTTGACTCGGCGTTATCAAAGTCCAAGTCGTCCCGATTAATGAATCTGTTTTTTTTTTCCAACCACCAAATGACAACAAAAGATGAGTATGGCATAGGTTAGGATAAGGCCATGCAATCGAATGACACTCATCACTTCCTTATGGAGAATACTTACGCCTTCATTGTACGAGGAGCTGTCTCTCCTGGATCCGTTCTGAGCGAGATGGACTTTAGCTTGACCAAACCCGTAAATCTAAAAGAAAGATGGGTAAGCAAACTGATATCGTTCTTGTCCTCCAACAATCCAAATGTTCTTCTTGTCCAGCATATGTCAAAAAAAACGTACGGGATCCTGAAAATGAGTTGTTCATCGGCATCGCTTTCAACGAACTACAACAATGGACGCGTTAACATGTCAGTCAGGTAACAGGGTGAAGGAGGGCAGGATGTTGCGATGCACCACAAAACGAATCATCAAGCCAGCGAACCTTGGTATCATCCATCTTTTCATGCCATGGCTTCAGCACACTCTTTCCGGACTCGGGCTCTGCCTCGTTCAGACAAAAAACGTTGTCGTGATCGATCCTCTGGTAGAGTGATTCGTGCACCAGACCGGCGTCTGGTGATTCGTCGTGGTCATGGTCGTGGTCGTGGTCGTGCCCATGGTGGTGTCCGTGTCCGTGTGCGTGTGCTTCGTTGTGGCAGTGACTCATTGCTTGAAAGAAAGTGTGAGGGAAAGGTGGAGATCGTTTGGTCAAGGGCTAAGCGATGATGTAAGTGGCTGTTGCGTGGCAACATCTTACGTTTGGTTGGGCGATGCTCCCTCCATTCCACACCTTGGACATGGATGTTTCCCACGCCTCAGGACGAGTCAACGGTTCTCTTTCCCCTCGATTCCCCAAGTCTCTCCTCTCGCATCTGTTGACGCCGTCGTTGAGATATCTGCATATCTGCAGCACACACGCATGCAAGACTCGCTAAAAAAGCGTCATGTTCAAGCTTGCGTGTCGAAGCTTGCGTTGACGAAGTCTTTGCTCGTAACGCATCCAAGCTTCTGTATAAAAGCAAGGAGCCGTCTCATCTTCTCAACATCTCAACAGCCTCTTACAAAGCGAAAGACACGGATAGCCATGAACGACGCCTGCTGCAACACTCCACCCACCAACGCTGAATGGCAACCCCAAGGATATGAGAAGGTCCTTGCCACCAAGATCAACGGCCAAGATCGTAAAGTCTACAGGACTGGTCCCAAGGACTCTAAGCGTGGTATCATTGCCGCCCATGATCCTTTGGGACTTCATCCTACAAGCCTTCAAGTCTACGATGTAAAGTTAGAGTTGTGTATACTCCGCGTCGCAGACCATGCCTACAACAACTGACTTGTACCCCCTCCCTAACACTGGTATCTATATACTGTAGCTCGTGGCCAAGACCCAAGATGGCTTCCAACTCGCCGCCCCCCACATCTTCCCAAAAGGCGGTACCTTGCCCGAGTCTTTACTCGGAGATCTTCCTTCCATCCTCACCTGGATCAAAGAAAACGGCGACTTCAAGAAAAACCACATCCACGATGTTATTCTGGCCGCCGTCGAAGATTTGCGCGCGGATGGATGTACAACGTTTTCAATCTTTGGACAATGCTGGGGAGCATATGTCGCTGTGCAAGCTGCCTCACAACCCGAGTCAGTATTCTTGGCAGCAGGTGGACCTCACCCTTCGTTCATGACCATTGAAAATGTGAAGGATGTGAATTGCCCATTGATCCTACTCGCGTCAAAGGATGAAGCCGACATGGTGAGTATTCTGTTCCGAGAGGCAAAAAAAAAACAACAACGACAACATCAAGACAACTGATTGATCATTTCCCCCCCTTCCCCCACGTTCTCGCCATGTCATTGCTAGATCCCTGTGATTGATTCGGTCAAACACAAGAACTTCCCAGTTGAATCCTACCAGCAACGTTTCGAGACTGTCCCACACGGCTGGTGTGGCAGTCGTGGCGACTGGTCTGATCCTGAGGCCTTCAAAGCAGGTCTGGAGGTCGTCGAACTCTTGGGTGACTACTTTACCAGGGTTGCCAAGGTCGCCGAGGGTGATCCAAAGTGAGGTTGAGCAGGAACACCAGACTATCAGACCTCAAAGCGACATCTTGGTAATAAATTGGGACAGCCATGCACTAAAGAGATTCTAGCCTTGGATCGGTATCAATCTGCTCGGTATCGATGTTGCTCGACAAAAATGCAAAGCCCTGAAGTCGTGTCCAGCGTTCCAACGTGCTAAAAACTTTGTCGTGGGGATTTTTTTCAAACGGATTGGAGCCGCCGATGATCTGCGTCGACCTCAGTACTATATTTCGCCTATCAAGGCTGCAGTTGACAAACAAACGAACTGCGCTTTTTTCCTTCCGAGGCATGGATACAGGAACTTGGGTTCGTGGATCGTAATCCGTGATCCGTGATTGAGTCTTTAAAACACAAAAAAAAAGTACCGGTCCGTTCTTTGTGTTCTGGCCGTTTGCTTCAGTGCGATTACGATCGCCTTTCATCGATCTAATCTTTGATATCTGATGAGAGTTCACCACATACCTTCACCTGTACGACCTTCCACAAATCTCCTGTGTGTTGCACTATCAAGCATAATCAGGAGACATGTCAACAGGAACCACCGCGAAGTTTGCACCGAGAGGTTCCCAGAGAATGCATGCACATCTAATAGCAAGACTAGTTCAGCGTCGGTGATCCATGCCAGAGTATGGAGAAAGGCGCTTATTCTAGTGGTAGTACATTGTCATTTCCTTATCGTCTCGATCAAAAGAATCACTCGACGCTTGTGCATGTTTGCGTCCATGTTATCCGAACTATACCGTGGGACGCAAGCCAAAAGTCCAGTTCCCACAGTTGTTATCTAGTCGGTGGATTGAATCACGGATCCGCGTTGCAGTGAACATTGAAGGTCCTATATAAGCCCGACCTCTTGATCGTTTTCTTACAGACTCCCTCCCACCTCAATCCTTCCTTCCTTCCTGACCCAGCACAACTTCTCTTCCAACTGTCCTCCGTTCCATGAAGCTTTACATCTTTACTTTAACTGCAGCAGCTATTGCTGTTGTATCGGTGGCTGCCGCACCACACGCACCACACGAGAAGCGCGCTACTGGTGACAAGCTTGTCGTCGGATACTGGGTCCCATGGAGTGATACCCCTGTCGCCGCTCTTGACATGACCAAGTACACTCATATCAACTAGTACGTATTACTCCTCGCATCTTATCCATTCCCTGTTGCCAGCCTATCCATTCATTCATTGCCTAACCAACTGTCTCGTATGTGGCATCTTCTGTCCCTGAAATAGTGGTTTCGGTATGATGGTGAAGACTAATCCCAAGCCAACGGATATCAAGTTCGATCCTGTCGCTGATGGAGTACATGTCAAGGAGTTGGTACAGCGCGGCAACCAGTATGGTGTCCCCATTCTGATTTCGCTCGGTGGATGGACTGGTTCCCAGACCTTCTCCCCCGCTGCAGCTGACGCCGCCTCGCGCAAGACTTTTATCAACAACGCCATGGCCTTTGTACGCACCAACACTCGTCCAGAGGGTGAGGTTCCTAACGGCTGGAACATGGATGGAATTGACATTGACTGGTATGTTGGATGGCACCAAATAGGCTTAAATAGGCTTGCGACTGAAGGGATGCTCAAAGTGAAAAACGTTTCTCACCTTGATTTTATAGGGAGTTCCCTGGACGTCCTGGAGCTGTATGCAACATCTACAACTCTCAAGACAGTGCAAACTACCTTCAATTGCTCAAGGAATTGCGTGCTCAGTTGGACCTCGAGTTCCCTAACAAGCACAAGTATCTGACTGCCGCCGTCCGTGTTCAACCATTCGACGATGCCAGTGGTAGACCCATGAGAGACGTCTCTGCCTTTGTCCCATACTTTGACTGGATCTGTAAGTGGTGTTTTTTTTATCGAATCGCTGTCATCTTGGGGCCAAAACAGAATAGAATCTCATCCTTCGCCCCTCCTTCTCTTCACGCTACTCTCAGCTATCATGATCTACGATATTACAGGATCATGGAGCGCCGCAACTGGACCCAACGCTCCATTCAATACTCCTTCATCTCCTGGTGAACCCTTCTCTTTCATTCAGGGTGTGAACGCATGGAAGTCCGCTGGATGGCCTTTGAACAAGATGGTGGCAGGTGTCCCATTCTATGGTCGCGCACTCACCTCAACAGTGGACATGAATGCCGCCAACCCACCTTCAATCCATGCACCCCACAACGGAGTCGTCCCCAAGGGAGGTCCAAGTGATAGCAACACGCCCGATTCGAACTGCAATGAAGGTGCAGTGTACAGCGGATTCTGGAAGTGGAAGGAGCTTCGTACCAACATTTTGACCAGCAACCCTACCACCCCTGTTGCAGGATGGGTTCGCCACTGGGACAACCAGACCCAGACACCTTGGTTGTTCCGATCTTCCGATAAGACATTCATCTCGTATGACGATATCCAGTCGTTGACCGTCAAAGTTAACTATGTCAAGGAACAGGGTCTGCTAGGCACCATGTTCTGGGAGAATTCGTACGATCACAACAATGAGCTGATCAATGTCCTCAACTTGGCTCGTTGCTCAACCAACTGCCCTACCCCCACCACCACCATCACCACCCAAACTATGCCACCAGTGTCGACCATCACTGTCCCCGTGCCGACCACCTCCAGCTCTACCAAAACATACATCACTGACTCGCCCTCGCCAACACCTGGTAACTGCGCTGGTGTTGCTGCCTGGAACAGTGCCACAGTCTATGCCACTGCTGGAACCAAGGTCACCTACAACGGACGACTCTATTCCAACCAATGGTGGACTCAGGGTGAGACTCCCAGTGGCTCTGCCTGGGGAGTCTGGAAAGATGTTGGTGCTTGCTGAACAATCCAATCCTCACATTAGACACACAGCTTATTCTCGATTATACAATTATAAAAAGTGCCGGTTCACTTTCCCCATTTCCCAAAGCAATGCCCAAGTGGGCACGATCCATTCTATGAAGATGTCTAGTGGAGGAGCGATGGGGAGGACTGACCACCCAGCCGTAAGGGTACGAAACCCATGAAAGAAACAAGGCAACCAATCCATGAGGCAATGGTGCGTCTTTTCTCCCTTCAGCAATCTAATGTTATCCGAGGATCGGTGAATAGGCCATGCAAATAGTTGTCCAAGTGGCGAGGTTGGCAGTTAGATGTCTACTGTAAAAGATCTTGATGACATGGATCGAGCGAAACGGAACTTCATTGGCGTTTTGGGTTGGGTCTATCGACGGACACCGGTCAATGCTTGAAGGCAGAGGCGGCCAAGGACACAACAAGGGTGCTCCACTTCACGAGGTCCGCGCTCTGATCCGTAGATGATTGTAGAGGAGCGAGCAAAGCGATGTTGCTGATAGTTGGTATCATTGGGACGAACTCGTGGATAGGCTGTCGCTTGGTCGGTGTATGGTTGTGAAGTGGAGCGATCCATGAGAGCGGTTGTTCGTTGCGAAAATCGAGGTTCGAGAGGAAGCAAAAAAAAAAAAAAAAAATTAGTGAACAGAAACAAGAATGGACGACGAAGAAAAAGAAACGTTCATGTCTTGGCGCGCGCGCAGCCCGCAAAAGCCCACGCATGAATGGTCCGACCTTCATGATCTCTCTTTCTTACGAACTCAAGCCCTCTGACCATGAGAGATAGTTCCTAATGGAGCCTCTGGGACTTGTACACGGATCTGTCAATGACATGGCAAGTTACATCAACACCTTCTGAGAACTAGCTTTTCCAGCTCGACAACCTGACTGATGACAATGTTGCGCGGGTACCCTGTTACTGTCCTCACCACGCAAACCTAGTCTACAAGTCCAATATTACCAATCCTGCGACATGGTAGAAAGCGATCTAGGCTGTAGAGCATATCAACAACGTATTCGCCCCGTCCTTGAGCCTATCTTCATCCGATTCATCCTCAGCCTCCGGAGCAGGCTCATGGACCCGGATGTTCTCCGCCTCTTGCTGGAAAGCCTCACCATGACTCGATCGCCACCATCGAAGAGGGTAGACGCACGCTGCGCCCACCAAGTCTTGTTTCTACGATTCACAACATGGGAGGAAGAAGATTGCTCAAGCAGCATCTACGACTTCGGGCACTCCCGTGACGCATATGATAAGCCACTGCGATGGATGGATAGCAGGATTCGCTGGAGGACGATCGAGTTCCTCCTCTTCACACTCACTTGGATCATTGTAAAGTGCTTGCTCTGGTGGACGGGGAATATATTGTTGATCGGGATCATACAAGCGCGCCCTCAGGATCAACACCTTGTTTGGAGCACTACTTCACTCAGGATAGATCTGAATCGATCGATCTCAACAATTGATGATGAACCTTTGATTCGCTCATTCACTTTTGAGAGACTGGGAAGCTTGGGATTCAGGATCGTCGTTGATCAGGATCGGGCGCAAATATAACAAGGAACCATCATCTAATGATATTCTTATTGTTCTTCACCTCATATTCCAACCATTGGACCATAGTCAAACATGTCGGCTGATCTTACCTGGTAAGTTATCATGGTTGTCAGAACCACGTCCCGCTCCATCGACTACTTTTTCTTCAGGGCACAATAGTAATAACACATCTGTGGTGTCATGAAATATAGGCTTCTCGTCAAGAAGAACAACTCCTTCTTAGTCAAGCGCAATGGCGTTCAGTTCTCCTCGGAGGCTGGTAACTTGTTGAACAAGAACTCGTTCAAGTACTCTGGCATTGCCAACAAGAAGGTAATGGAGCCAATTGCACCGCAGGATTTGGATTATGACAACATGCGGGAGAACTAGGACTACATCGCTTGGACTGTTGACACTGCAAGAGGAGGCAGGAAGCAACGCAAATGACAAGCCGTGGAGAGCCCCAACTTGACGAGCATCTGGAATGCGTATATTACCACTAGAGAGTGCCAAGGATATCCAACAAATCACGAATACATCCCGCATCTCTCTGATGGGATAGCAACGAGCTCGCACCTTACTAACTCTTGGAACCAACCACCGCGTTTCGATAGACCATTGACATCTCGGCTGCTTCCTCTGGACGTGGTGTTGTCGTCTCGACCAAGAAGTCGAACGTCCCCGCCTTCAAGCCTTCCAAGGGTATCCACAAGGTCACTCTTTCCAAGGGTGTCCGCAAGTCCGCTCGCTCTGTTGCTGGCCTCGCCCGCAGCGGTTACCGTGCTGACCTCCGCCAGGTAAGATTTCGCGCGACTGGTGAAATGTGTACTTGTTCACATCCCTTTGTTATCATCGACATCTCTGGCCGCCATCCCAGCACACAACACACACATTACTCCCTTCAGTGACTCCCACCAACCTACCCGCAAAGTGCTAGAACCCAGCAGATTCAATTGACATGAAAGCTGGGCGTACATTTGTTTGCAAGATTAAGAATGGCATTGTCCTTGGCCATATGTTCAGCTCCCATCCATCAAGCAATGAATTCTCCGTATTCAAAGTCTTGCGACTGCAACTTGGCAACATTCCACCCATCCCTTCTCGCCCTGGCGCTGCTCCAGGGAGTTTTCACCCCTTGAGGCTTGGCATTCATTGTCCTAATGTCTGTGCACCTTCCTCTGATCTACGATCTATTAGGCCGCTCTTGCTCGCGTTGCTGCCGTCCTCAAGAGCCAGAAGCCCGTCAAGGCTGCCCCCAAGAAGGCTGGCAAGGGCATTCGCGCCAACAAGAACTAAGCGTTAGAAGCGGAAACGAATAAATGTGGATGTAGCCTCGAAAACATTGGTGCTCAGAGCATCCCTTCTCCCAAAAATGTGACCGGAGGCTGAGATTAAGTGGGCACAAGGAGAGTGGCCGTGCATTCCCCTCTCTTTCTTTGTACGAACAATAAGGTGCGGAGATGCTTATCCATGATCGACGGATCTATCCATGGGGGACAACCATCCATCCAACATCGGCAGCCATCTCTCCCAGGACATCGCTCCATCGAAACGTAGATACGGGATAAGGAGCGACTGGGGCATCTGTTCCTAGTGTCTTTCGAATTGACTATCGGCTCTTCAGGAAGTGGTGTGACACAGATCATCAGGACTTGAACCAGGCACACTGCTCACGAAGTGGACTCCCCCAAGTCTCTTAGTGCTGGATATCGAAGGCATCAGGACGTTGGGAGCACCTATAGCCTGGACGCATCGCCCGATGAACTAGATCTCATGTTGCCATTCGATCACCAAGGACCACCACACCTCTTTCCTGCAGTGGACACCATACTCACCACTTGCCACACATATCCACATGGCTCGTCAATAGTGAACATGCAGATTTTCGTCAAGACCCTTACTGGAAAGACCATCACCCTCGAGGTGGAGTCTTCTGACACCATTGACAATGTCAAGACCAAGATCCAGGACAAGGAGGGTGCGTAGCATCACTTTCATATCATCCTCCATCACTTTCAATCTCTTTCTTGTCTCTACACGGATTTTTCTACATGGATAAGAGCGTTCAACGAGGATCGACATTGAAATAGCGTGGAAGATGTACCCAGCAGCAACAACCGGCAGCAGCAGAGAACATCATGATTATGAAGACGCAAGGACATTGGACACGGGAGACCCTATCCGGAGCTCTGTGATCTTACCAGCTGATAGTAGACAGAGCAGAGGAACCTACCAATCTGTGAGCTGATCGAACTCGCAAAATACTCAGGATAACTCGTCACCCAACTTGATATCCAAGATCATGGACATCTCTGCAGACAACCTCCTTGGCGCCATGTTCTCTCCAGAACGCGTTTTTGCCAAAAGGATAGCCATATCTGATGTGCTTTTTTTTTTTTTTCGTATTTGATGCACACTCTAGGTATTCCCCCAGACCAACAGCGCTTGATCTTCGCCGGCAAGCAGCTCGAGGATGGCCGCACCCTCTCGGACTACAACATCCAAAAGGAGTCGACTCTTCACTTGGTTCTCCGTCTCCGTGGTGGTATCATTGAACCTTCGCTCAAGGCTTTGGCTTCCAAGTTCAACTGCGACAAGATGATCTGCCGCAAGTGCTACGCTCGTCTTCCTCCTCGTGCTACCAACTGCCGTAAGAAGAAGTGCGGACACTCTAACCAGCTCCGTATCAAGAAGAAGCTGAAGTAGATTATCAATCTCTGTTTTTTTTTTTTTGGTTGTTTTTATA
>Ga0247824_10000909_pt1 | contig 15618 bp, 19 predicted proteins | sample 13C_PalmiticAcid_FD_194412 | JGI IMG/M metagenome (GOLD analysis project Ga0247824, IMG submission 194412) | Soil microbial communities from agricultural site in Penn Yan, New York, United States - 13C_PalmiticAcid_Day48 | ecosystem: Environmental > Terrestrial > Soil > Agricultural land... | reverse complement strand
CTGATCGCATACTCTGATCACAAGTCGGAATACAGCCCTTGAAATTATACAGTTTGGGCTACCGTGGCGTTGGCCACGGGCCGCGGCGGAGCCGCGGGCTACACTAGTCAGTCACTATGCTCGACATTCAGGAGCTGGACGAACTGATCTACCGACGCTTAGGCAAACACGACCTAGCCCAGTGTGCACAAGTCAGCAAAAAGTGGCACGCCAACAGCACACCTTACCTCTGGCAGGACCTTACACATCCTAGCATGAAGACAGCGGCCCTCTGCAAGCTCATCCTAGAGGACTACCCTTACGAGCGACAATATTAGATGGTACAGGAAGGAGACTGCGACACGGGGCAACATTTCTCAGCACCATCAACAGCTTCTTTACCACCTCTTTCAAAATACGGCATGTATGTTCAATTGTTGCCGGATCCTACGAATCTCCTTTAGCTGGATGGTATGATTCGAGGACAGCACAATAATGTCCGAAAACAGTGTGGGGGCGAAAGCACACGATTTGATCCCCCATCTACTCAAACGATATCCCGCCTTCAAAATACGACAGTTTTTGCTACGAAGAAGTGAAGATCTCGACCAGAGTGTCTGGTCAACGATAGTGGAATGCGTGCTGCCTCGCGTGGAAGGTCTTTCGGTGCGCTTCGCTTTTCATGGCCAACGCTCCGACTTTTCAGGGCTTGCAGACCTCGTGGACCGTTGTTCGGGCATGTCGGAGAAAGCGACTCTCAAAGCATGGATTCGTACACTGACGATGAAACGCTTCGCAAGACATACCATGGGGAGAATCCATAGGACATTGGTTGGCCATATCTCAAGGACCTTGCATTGATATGACCCAAAGCCATGTCAAACCCCAGAGCACTCTGGACGCGGTTGTTGAAACGATGCCGCTATGTGAAGAGAGTGAGAATCGTCAGGGAAATGGATCAATCCAGGGTGTTGCGGAATGTATGTCGGAATACATGCCTCATCTCGACGGGCTACAGACGTATCCAGACTTCGGGAAGACGAAGATATGACCACCCTTTTGACTGGCTGGTTCAAGCAAAGGATGGAAGGTCGTAGAGATCCATGTACCCGCAGTATTAGGAGATTCCAAGATGAGGCTTTGTTGGAGCACTCTCCAATACTCGAGGTGTTGTATGTCGAACATGGGCGATGGCGTGACGAGCAATGATTTGGTGCAGGTGCTCGCTTCATGTCCCAATCTCCGCTCCTTGAGAGATGCTCCGGATGATTGTTGGGTACAAGATTCTCGTCGCATTCATGTCCACGTCTTTATCGATCGGGATCAGGATACAAGAGCACTCGGGACATGGGCGTGTGAAGCCTCTCTCTGAGAGCTCAAGATCAAGATCATGGGTATCTTTAGACCGGACTTGAAGGACGTTGAGACTTGCCCCGGCCAAGGTCGAGAAATGCAAGGTCAGGTGTACGATCGGCTTGCACGATTGAGCTGCTTGGAGGTATTATGCTTGGAAGGCGACGCTCGCCCCGAGACATTCTGGTGGTTTGGAAATGTCATTGGAAAGTGGGTTCAGGACTGAAGAAGCTGAGGGAGCTGGATGTATCATGGACGGAGGCGAAGATCGGTGCGCAGGAAGTGCAATGGATGATCGAACTTTGACCTCGGCTGCGTGTCATTGGAGGGCCTCACAGAGATGAAAACAAAGAGACAATAGCGTGGTCGCGAGAGAACCATCCTGAGATAGAGTTGAGAAGACTCTGTTGGGGATAAAGGCCTGGAGGCAGTTCTGTGTAACAATGGTGACAGGGTGGGGCTAACAAACTCAAATGCGGTGTTGCTGTTGTGGCAACGTTGCGCTGTCAAAAACCCACTTCCATTCTTTTCACTTTGGCCGCGGTCATCACCTCATTCTCTTCTAGAAGCATCTCCACACTCGATTCAACTCACCTCCAGCAGCGCTGCCGCCGCCTATGTTCGACATCACCGAAGACAACAGGTGTTCGGGGAAAGGATACAGTACAGAGCAGTTGCGAACCAAGGCCTCAAAAACAGGGAACGGGGGGCATACAGCAACTTCAAAGAAGCACGAAATCAAGTCCGAGACATTCGCAGAGTGACTAATACAGGAACGCTACAACTTCAACCATTTGGCGAAATCAAAGCCATCCAAGAAGAAGGACCCAGCACCAATCAAATACATGGGACCACCCAACTATCGAAGACAAGGCGGACTACATGGATCTATCCCAGTTGCGAGAAGATGCCACGGAAGGGGATAGAATGTTGGTATTCAGTGGGACGGACTATGGTCTCCGGAGGATGAGCGAGACGGTCGCAGTTTCAGAGGCTCAGGTGTTCAACCATATCAACCGCTACCAAGTCCTTCCAAGTAAGTTGATGATGTATCATGAAGAGTACCTTGTATTGTTGGTCGGGCTTGACAATTAACACGTATCCTCGACCAACTTTTAGCGCTGTCCGAGGAGGATGACAACCCGACAAGCTCTGATAATGGCGTGCCAGGCCCAGCACCTTCACAAAAAGAGCTACTCAAGAGCCTACACCTACCCAACTCGTATACAATCACAGCGCCATGGATCAACGCTTTATCGCACACAAAAAAGATGAAGAAGAAACGCGAGCTGAAGCTGAAAGCCCAGGAGAATGACAAGGTCACCAGCGCGTTAAGAACCTTGTCCGGTAAGGAGAATGTCATGGAACGAGCAGCAACGCCGAGGGAGATGGACAACGCCCAGGTGGCACGGAGAAAGACGAGAAAGGTTCTGCGAGACTTTGAGAACTCCAAGCAGAGACATAAAGACTTGCACACAGGATCAGGAACAAGCAAACACTCGCCAAAGCCAGTGCTATACATCCGAGACCATGGACTCGCCACCAAGGACATGAGTTCGACTACACTAGCCCTCCCCCTCCCGAGTCCAGCACTCGCCAAAAGGCCTACTACAAGATCCATTGCCTGCTCAAGATCCCTCCAGATATCACACTCGCCAAGATCCTGTCACATCAGCCATTGATCCAGCACTTGCTGATGATTCTGCTGTACCTGCTCCATGCCCCACACTTGCCCATGATCTTGTTACAGCCCAAGGTTCAACAAAAGCCCCTGCCACTGCAGCACCGGGCGGCTCCTACACAAGTGTCAGTAGTGGATGGCTATTGCTCAGAGTGTCACAGACATCACGTCGCGAGCCCGACGGGGAAGTACCATCACCCACAACAATGCCCCAAGACCTTACCATCAGTTATGCCCGTTATGTTGATTGAGGATGCGGGGACAGGGGCCGGATCTTGATTCAAGGGCCATGAGCACAGAGGAGGCAAAAACTCCGGGAGCAGCACATCCATGACCGACGAATATCGATCGTCGAAGACATGCGTCTTCTGCTTTGGGCAGGTTCAACAAGCCAGAGCCAGTCGAACCGTCGAGGGGCAAACAAAGACAGTGAGCATCCACGGGGCGGTCGAATGTACGAACCCTGACTGTCCTTCAGTCTAGTGTGGATACACAATCCGACCCCGGGATGCTCTCGCGGCAGTTGCAATCGCGATTGTTGGGGCATCAGTCATCCTGCAAGGCCTCCTTCAATTCTCTCGCAAATTGGCACCATCACCACAAGCACCAGCAACACCAGCTGGAAATACAACCACTCCCGGGACATCGACGCGAGATGCGATAGATGCACCCCAGGACCCTGTCCAGGAGACAGGAGTATAGCCAGTACGTATAAATACGTGCGAAAACCTCCTTGGCTTGACAATCCAGGATTGAACTAACAGTCCAATTGAATACATTGTGTCCGATGATTGTTTCTCTAGGTCTATACCCTCGAGCGAGACGCTGATGCTGGAGTTGTGTCGTGTACCGAACGACAGCGGTCGGGTTTGAATACTGGAAGAAGACAGAGCAGAGGGGAACGATATCAGACCATATAAAAGACGAGCGCTGGGATGAGTTGTCTCCCATTCACGCTCTAGCCCAGCTTGCATGTTTTCCTCCTATTTTGATGATTCTGGACACATGGATTTTACAACTTGGATGAATACGAAACCGCTACAAGTGATCAATTGTCTCAAGGATTCCGTTCATGCAGCCGTCTCCACACCCTGTCTACCACCTACTGGTATCATGGCATTAATCTCCACGACTCGATCAATGCCAGGCTTTTTGCAGAAGGTGGACCCTAATGCTAGTTCACTTGGGCCATGGCAATGTGAAAAATCTCTCAAGGTGCTTCAGGCCAGGATTACTGGTATCCCACGACCTGGCCTTGAAGATACTCTTCTGGAGGCATACGCCGGTCAAACACAAGCAGTTCATGATCAACTGTATGATCGAATCGCGAGACTCGCAGGTTCTTATCATCAATTGGATTGCATGGAGCTGTCGCTAGAGAGTAGGCTGGATAAGCTTTCAGGATTGAGCAAGCTGAAGGAATTGGGTGTTACTGATATGAATACGAGGATTGGCATCAATGAGCTTCAATGGATGACTGAGCACTGGTCGAGACTGAGAACAGTTTATGTGCTTCGCGATAAAGGAAACGAAGAAACATTGAGCAAAGAAGCATTGAGACGGCCACAGGAGAATCGCCCTAACATTGAGGTGAAGAATCCATAGCTGTCTTTGGGAGCCACGGTAGACTTGTTCGCAAATACAGGTATGTTACGTACTGCTACAGCTTGGCACGTTCAATAAGACAATCCTGAGACTGCGGTGAGGTTGCTGTGGGCCTAGTTAAAGAGAGTCGGATAGCATGTTCTGCTCAGAGGTCATCCCAGCGCAATTTGATTGAGAAGGAACTCATGGCTTTGCGTTCCCCTTCGCGAGTGTGGACAATTGAACACTTGCCCTCCAACTTAAATTCACCCTCTTACGAGAGGCTAAAAGGACTGAGGAAGCTGAAGGAGCAAGGATCGGTGTTCAGGAAGTTCAAATGGATGATAGAGCACTGGCCCAGTTGTGTCATCCGGCTTTGCGTGGTTCACCTGAAATAAGATTTTCACATGAGCATGGTGTGCAAAAAAAAAAAAAAAAAAAAATGCCGCATACGCTGTGGGAAGGTCAAGGATATTTGTTCTTTGCCGCAGCCTCATCGCTTCTCTCCTCATTCCTTTGCACCCCATCGACTTCTCTCATTGCAACCATGCTTGACCTGACGGAACTGGACGATATGGTTTACCAACGGCTGAGCAGACACGACTTGACCCAGTGTGCACGAGTCAGCAAAAAGTGGCACTCTGTTGTGATCCCTCACCTGTGGCGCGACCTGTCATGGATATCCTCACTCAACCACAAAAGAAATAGAAGGCTCTTCTGCAGTATGGTTCTTGAGGATTACCTTGCCGAACAGCGACGTCAGGAGCTACTCCAGAAGAATGGCGATACGACAGATCCCTCACAAGCACAACCATCGCATCCTCCATCGACCCTATCAAAATACGGACACTGGATTCGAAAGTTGCCAATCCCTGTACATCTTGAAGTCGAATTTCAAATATCAAACTCCTATGCGCCTCTGCTCCATTTGTTCAAGCAATGCTCTCCTCAACTGCAAGTGGACTTCCTGTCAATTGAGCTTGATGAGATGGAGCTTGACGCTCATAGCCCCAAGAAAATGTTCCTTGACTTCAGTCTTCCTCGTCTGCGCCATCTCAGCATTCGAGATAATCTCATACTACCATCTTCCGGGATTCAGAATCTGATGGATGTGTTTGGGCTGCTTGATCGGCATGCTATCGTACTTGAGGTTCTTACACTCAATGTCGACTTCTCAAGAGCAGGGACGATCCGTGTCAAGGAGGATCAAGCAGGAGAGAGACCAAGGGGTTGGACACGCCTCCAGAGATTATCCCTTCATCGATTCGCTGGCAGTAGCGATACCGATGCATTCTTGTCGTGGCTGCTGAAAAGGTGCGGCAGTGTGAAAGGGCTGATGGTCAGCGAATACACTGGCAGCGCACAATGCCTTCTGGAGGGCATGTTGGCCCATTTGCCGGACCTCAATGAAATTACCTTGGGTGAAAGGTGTTTTGGATCCGGTTGCATAACGGACGAGGTGATGGCTCAACTCCTCTGTGGGTCTAGCAATGGATGGAAAACGGTTAGGTTTGGTTCAAAAGCAAGATTCGGAGAAGCGACGATGGACGCCTTGACAAGACACTTTACTACTCTCCAGATACTGGATCTAGATGGGTGCGAAGCCGTCACAGGGACTCAATTGGTCCAAGTACTCAGTGTATGCACTCATCTCCACACCCTGTCGACCATCTATTGGTCTCATACTGGGACTATCCATGACTCGATCAATGCCGAGGTGTTTATGGATGTGGATCCTGATACTGGCTCGCTCAAGCCGTGGGGATGTGAAAATTCTCTCAAGGTGCTCAAGGTCAAGATTTCTGGTATCCCAAGGCCGGATTTGAATGATGAAGGCGCTGTTGTTGAGATATATCCTGGTCAAACACGCGAAATTCAAGGCCGAGTGTATGATCGACTCGCGAGGCTGGTCAATCTGGAAACGTTGTGGTTGGGAAACCGATGTTCCTATCATCAATCGGACTGCTTGGAGATGTCACTGGAGAGTGGACTGGACAGGCTTTCACGACTGAGCAAACTGAAGGAATTGGACGTTAGGAGAATGCATACGAGGATCGATGTCAAGGAGGCTCAATGGATGGCTGAGCATTGGCCTGGCTTTGTGAGAATGTGAAAGGCGAGACAGCAGTAAGATAGCCGTGGGAGTATTGCGCCAGAGATACATTGAATTGAAGAATGAGTAGCTCGGTGTTTAGGCTCCAAGCGCAAGAAGCCAGACATGACCTGAACGGTGCTCCTTGTAGGCCCGCATCTTTTTGGTGAGTGTGTTGTCTGTGCATTCTCCCCCACAACACAAACAAAAATTGACTCAAAGAGCTGTTGCTGCTGCGGCCCCCTCATCGCCTCTCTCCTCATTCCTTTGCACCTCATCGAGCCCCCCTCTTCCTCTCCCCCATCGCAACCATGCTGGACATACCGGAACTGGACGATATAATATACCAGCGGCTGGGTCGACACGACATGGCTCAGTGCGCACGGGTCTGCAAGAAGTGGCACTTTGTCGCAATCTCCTACCTTTGGCGCGACCTGACGTGTTTAGAAGATTCGTACAAACGAAGGCTTTCCTTTTGCAACGTGGTTCATGAGGACTACCTCCGAGAACAACGACGCCGCAAGCTGCAGGATGAAGGACTTGCTATGGATCAATCCATCCAAGATCATCCATCTCCACTATCTCCCTTGTCAAAGTACGGATCGCAGATTCAGTCATTACCAGGTCCATTGACCCTTCGACATGCCTTTGCATCACACGAACCGCTTTTCCACCTTTTCAGTCTTTGTCCTTCTGATGTTCAGGTGGAGGTCTTACGGATACGCTTTGGGGACTTGAGTCTTGTACCGGGCAGCCCATGGAAATCGATCATGGATTTCACATTCCCTCGCCTGCGGCAACTGAATATCAACATATGCTTTAATCGGCATTGTCCAGGAATATCAAAGCTAATGGGTCTATTGGATCAATGTTCAACCGTGCTGGAGAGACTCAAGCTCGACCTCGAAGTCTACGGCGACCAAATCGAATACGATGATAAGATGGAAGAGCAAACAGAGAAGGAACCCAACTGTTGGGCATCCCTCAAAGAATTGAACTTGCACGAGTGCACGGATACGACAGACACTAAGAGGTTTTGGCCGTGGCTGTTCAGGAGATGCAACAGTGTGGAAAGACTCATAGTGGACAAGTGCTACGGAATATTTCAGAGCCTTGAACAGGGGATGCAGACCCACATGCCGAATCTCCGAGAGCTCAACTTGGGATGCCAACAAGGCAGGACTATAGGGATGACAGGAGACGTGACCGCAGCACTCCTCTCTGGTCCACGCAATGGATGGAGGGCATTGAGATTTGGGCATGAAACACTGTTCGGAAAAGCTGCGATGGATGCCTTGGCGAACAACTTTTCCACCCTCGAACTTGTGCAGACAGAAGGATGCAGGGACTTGTCAACCAGTAACATTATTCAAGTACTTCGTTCCTGCACGAATCTACACACTTTGGGGCTCACGAATCCTCAGTGGAACTCCTTTTACACAATTGATGCCAGGAGGTTTATCGATCAGGATCCTGACACAGGTTCACTCGTCCCTTGGAAATGCGAAAGGTCTCTCAAGGTGCTCAAGGTCACGATCAATGGCATTCCGAAGCCGGATATGAGTGGATATTATGTCATTGCAGAGGCATATCCTGGTCAAGGGCGAGAGATCCAAGGCCTTGTGTATGATAGGCTCGCGAGACTCACCAACTTGGAGTCGTTGTGGTTAGGCGACAGTTCATTTTCACTTGAGATATCCTTGGAGAGTGGACTGGGCAAACTTTCAGAACTGAGATCGTTGAAAGAACTGATCGCTATGAGTTTCAAATTGAAATTTGGTGTCAAGGAGGCTCAATGGATGACAGAACACTGGCCAAGACTATGCCGACTCGGCAACTATTGGTATGGCAACGAAGCTCATGGATGGTTACAGGAGCACCATCCCGCGATTGAGTTGATGAAAGGATAGTTGATAGTTGTCGTCCGTAGAATGATACTTTTCGACTGTACAAAAAGTGGTCGTGATAGTGCCGACTGATAGACGTTCACTGTGAATGAATGTTTGCAATACAAGAGGAATCAGTTCACACTCGCAGGGTGGCGTGTTGTGTGCCTGTCGAGCAAACTCAAAATTTGCGGCGCACAAGGGGCGCAGCGGGCAACCCAAAAACTCACCCTTCATACCTTGCAACGATCATCGCAACTCATCCTTCCAGTAGCACCTCCCTCCAAAGTCGATTCCCCTCGCCTTCGCCTGCAGCCATGTTCGACATCACGGAGCTAGACGGGCTGGTCTGCCAACACTTGAGCAACTATGACTTGGCTCAGTGTGCACAAGTCAACAAGAAGTGGCACACCATCATTGTTCCATACCTGTGGGAGGACCTTACACGTCAAAGAATGAAGACGAAGGCCCTCTGCAAGTTGATCCTAGAAGACTACCTTCATGAGCGACAACACCAACTAGCACAGGAAGGAGACTTGGACATGGAACAATATTCCCAAGCATCATCGAAGGTTACTTTACCATCTCTTACAAAATACTGCAAATGGGTTCTATGGCTCCCTGATCCCGGTGAGCTCCTTGGAGAACTGGTTTACATGATTAATCAACAACTGGCACTACCAGGACACAACGTGGACGCGACGGTACATGAATCAATTCTTCATCTTTACATACGGTGTCCCGCCTTCAAAGTACGACGCCTCATCTTACACCATCAACATTCCGAATTGAGTGGGCTCCAGATGACGATCATGAAATATGTCATGCCTCGTGTGCAAGAGCTTTATGTCTACTCTTCTTTGAGAGATCAACACTATGACTTTCGTGGGCTTGCCGAGCTAATGGATCGCTGTTCAGGGACGCTGGAGAGAGTAGTCGTCAACGTAATGTTCACATCGTCATCGATTGATACGACGCGCAGGATAGACGACCATAAGGCGCATGAACCGACTACTGGCCCAACATCTCTCAAGGAAGTCATACTATTGACTCAAGGAAATGGGTCAGACCCAAAAGTCTTTTGGACATGGTTGTTCAAATGGTGCCACTATACGAAGAAATTGGCCGTCTACGAGTTCAATGGGTCGATCCAGAGTGCTGTGGAATGTATGTTGGAACACATGCCCTATCTCGACGAGTTGATGGTATATCCAACCTCCAATGGAATGAGTGACAGCGATGTCGCTACCCTCTTGGCTGGCTCAAGCAAAGGATGGAAGATCGTGGAGCTCTATTCTCCGGCAACATTGGAGGAATCTGCGATGAGGGCCCTGTTGAAGCACTCTTCGACACTCGAATCGCTGTATGTTGGCAATGGCGTAGACGTTACGAGCAATGACCTGGTACAGGTGCTCGTCTCATGTCCCAACCTGCGCTGTCTAAACGATGCTCCCGGAAAAGATAGCACAGAAGATTCTCGTCTCATCCACGCCAACGTGTTCATCGACCGGGACCAAGATACTGGGATGCTAAGGACATGGGCGTGTGAAGCGTTTCTCAAAGATCTTAAGATCAAGATCATGGGCATACCAAGACCAGACCAGAAGGATGTTGGAGCTGAAAAGGAGACATACCCGGGTCAAGGACGAGAGATACAAGGTCAAGTGTACGATCGACTTGCACGATTGACCAATTTAGAGACTCTATGGTTGCAAGGTGACGCTTTCTATAATAGCCATCATGGTTATTTGGAGATGTCATTGGAGAGTGGGCTGCATAGGCTAAAAGGACTGAAAATGCTGAAGGAGCTGGATGTATCACAGACGAAGGCTAGGATCGGTGTGCAAGAAGTTCAATGGATGACAGAGCATTGGCCCCAGTTGCGTGTCATCAGTGGGCTTTGTAGTGAAGAGAATGAAGAAGTGATAGCATGGTTGGCAGAGAACCATCCGGTGATAGAGATAAAGCCGTAGGGATGGTGTGAAAGAAAAAATTATGAGCCGCATGCGCCCGATGAGAAAGTCAAACTCAAAATCTTTTTTGCTCTTCGCTCTGCACTTCCCTTTGCCGCAGCCTCATCGCTTCTTTTCTCATTCCTTTGCACCCCATCGACTTTTCACATCGCAACCATGCTTGGCTTGACTGAACTGGATGATATGATTTGCCAACGACTGAGCAGACGCGACCTGGCCCAGTGTGCACGAGTCAGCAAAAAGTGGCATTCCATCGTGATCCCTCAGCTCTGGCACGATGCATCGTGGATTTCCTTAACCAAAGGTCACAAAAGTCGGTTAGCCTTCTGCAGGATGGTTCGTGAGGACCACCGTGCCGAGCAGCAGCGGTATCAGAAGGTCTAAAAGAAGGAAGACGACATGGATGAATCCTCACAACCCCACCTATCCCTTCCTTCGTCGACCCTGTCAAAGTACGGACACTGGATTCAAAAGTTGCCGGACCTGGAGAATCTTGAAATCGAGTTTCGAAGGTCAACTTTGATTGGACAAGACAAGGCCCCAACAACCCACGAACTGCTTCTCCATCTGTTCAAGCGCTGCTCTCCTCGGGTGCAAGTGGATACCTTGTGGGTTAATCTTAATGAGTTCAACCTTGACTCTGATAATCCCGTAAAGATGATCCTCGACTTTTGTCTTCCTCGTCTACACCGCTTGGTTATCCAAGGTGACAGGAATTCGCCTGTTTCCGGGATACAGAAGCTGGTGGATCTGTTGGACCTGTTGTGTCAGCATGCTACTGCACTGGAGATTCTTGAACTCCGTGCCGATTCTTTGGAGGCGGGAATGATCATCAAGGAGGATCAAACAGAAGATGGATCGAAGGGCTTGGGAAACCTCAAAGGGTTGTTCTTGAATGGGTGTACTGGCAGAGTGGCTACAAGTGGATTTCTGTTCAGCCTATTGAAAAAGTGCGGTAACATCAAAGGTCTTCAAGTCAATAATTGCTCAGAGATCACTCAACCCCTTGCGGAGGGTATGTCGACCTATTTGCCGAATCTCGACGAAATCACCTTTGGCGACGACTATTATCTAATGGATGTCACAAGAGACGACATGATCGGACAACTCCTCTCTGGAACAAGTAAAGGATGGAGAATAGTGAGGTTTCGTTCCACTGCGCGGATTGGATGGGCGACGATGAATGCATTTTTATAGCCTTGAAATTCTCGAAGTGGATGGATGCTTTAGCCTAAAAGGCGATTACCTGGTCCAAGTTCTCAGCTCATGCACCAATCTCCATACTCTGTCGAACATCTTTTTGCTTTCCGGGAGACTTCGTCATCCCACAATCGGTGCCGAGAATTTCATAGACATGGATCCTGCTACTGGCTCCCTCAAGCCATGGCATTGCGAGAAGACTCTCAAGGTATTCGGGGTAACGGTGACTGGTATCCCGAGACCAGATTTGAAGGAAGACAACGTTTTTGTCGAGGCATATCCTGGTCAATCACAAGAACTTCATGCCCAAGTGTATGATCGACTCGCGAGGCTGACCAATCTGGAAACGTTGTGGTCAGGAAACCAGTTGGACTGGACAAGCTTTCAGGATTAACCAAGCTGGAGGAATTGGATGTCACTGGTATGCGTACGAGGATCGGTGTCGAGGAGGTTCAGTGGATGGCTGAGCACTGGCCAAGACTAAGGGCGATAAATGGGCTTCGCAATAGAGAGAACGAGGAGGCATTGAGATGGTTACGCGCGAGTCGCCCTGACATTGAGCTGAAGAATTGATAGCTGAACTTTAGGCGTAGACTTTGTTCAAATACACCGCGCAGAAGATGTTGCTCGTTAACATCCGCCACGGCTTAGCCCACTATGACCACCTGCAAGAGCAAGTAATCGGGTCATACTACGCGGGCAAGGGTAGCCTGGTGTTTGCACACCCTCTTGGATCCCTCAAAGCCAGAGTGTGACAATGGGAGATCAAACTCAAATTGTTGTTTCGACTGTCTTGTCACCCCCTCACCCCTCAACCCCTCAACCCTCAACCCCTCAACCCTCAATGGTCAAGGGTCGAAAGAGATCAAACTCAAAAATTTAACTCAGAGCCATCACCTCTCTCCTCATTCCTTTGCACCATCGACTTCCCCCTCCTCTCCCATCGCAACCATGCTGGACATACCGGAACTGGACGATATAATATACCAGTGGCTGACTCCACACGACATGGCTCAGTGCGCTCGAGTCTGCAGGAAGTGGCACTTTGTCGCAATCTCCTACCTTTGGCGTGACCTGAGATGTTTGAAAGAGGTGCACAAACGAAGGTATTCCTTTTGCAAGATGGTTCATGACGACTATCTCCGAGAACAACAACACCGCAAGCTGCAAGATAAAGGACATACCATGGAGCAGCCCATCCAAGATCAGCCATATCCACTATCTGCTCCCCTGTCTCCTTTGTCAAAGTACGGATCGCAGATTCGAACACTACCAAGTCCATCGTTCCTTGGACGTACCTTAAGACCACGCGGGTGGGTTCTCCATCTCTTCAGCCTTTGTTCTTCCGACGTCCAAATAGAGGTCTTCGAGATGAGCTTTGAGGACTTGAGTCTTGTACCGGGCAACCTATGGAAATCGATTGTGGATTTTACACTCCCTCATCTGCAGCAACTGAATATCAACATATGCTCTGAACCGCCTCGTCTAGCAATATCAAAGCTGATGGTTCTATTGGATCAATGCTCAAACGTACTGGAAAAACTCAAGCTCAACGTCAGAATCTACGACGACAACTTGGAAGTACAAACAGAGAACGGACCCAACTGTTGGACATCCCTCAAACAATTGAACTTGCACGAGTGTACAGACGAGACAGATACCAAGCGGTTTTGGCCTTGGCTGTTCAGGAGATGCAACAGTGTGGAAAGACTTATAGTGAGCAAGTGTGTTGGAATATTTCAGAGCCTTGAACAGGGGATGCGGACCCAAATGCCGAATCTCCGAGATTTCACCTTGGAATGCCGTCAAGACAGAGCTGCTGAGACGACGACAGGCGATGTGACCGCAACGCTTTTGTCTTGTTCACGCAATGGAATGAAGGCGGCAAGATTTGGGTATGCGACACTCTTCTCTAAAGCCTCGATGGACGCCTTGGCGAACAACTTTACCACTCTTGAAATCGTGCAGACAGAAGGGGGCAATAACCGGTCAGCCAATGACATTATTCAAGTGCTTCGTTCCTGTCCGAATCTTCACAGTCTGGAGTTCACGAATCCTCAGTCACTCGCTTTGAATTCCTGGTACAAAATGGATGGCAGGGTGTTTATCGATCAGGATCCTGACACAGGTTCACTCGTCCCTTGGAAATGTGAGGGGTCTCTCAATGTGCTCAAGATTACGATCAATGGTATTCCAAAAGCGGGAATGGGCGCATATCATGAGATTGTGGAAGAATACCCTGGTCAAGGACGAGAGATCCAAGGTCTTGTCTATGATCGGCTCGTAAGGCTCAGCAGCTTGGAGACGTTGTGGTTAGGTGATAGTTATCATTGTTCACTTGAGTTGTCCCTGGAGAGCGGATTGGACAAGCTTTCTGAACTGAGATCATTGAAAGAACTGAGGTGTAGGAGTTCTGTATTGAGATTTGGTGTCAAGGAGGCCCAATGGATGGTCGAGCACTTACCCAGACTACGCAGACTTGGCATCGGTCTGTTTCGCAACAAAGTGAGTGAATGGTTAGAGGAGCACCATCCCGAGATTGATATCAACGACTAGGCATAGACAGCATAATAGAACGTTTGACTGTGCCAAAAGAAGTCTTTGACCAGTGAGGACCGCAGCGAGCGGTCACTCTTCACCAAACTCAAAAACTCACCCACCTTCCTTCCACCGCAGCGATCATCGCAACTCATCCTTCCGGACGCTTGATTCCCCTCGCCTTCAGCAGCTAGTTCGACATCGTGGAACTAGACGAGTTGGTCTGTCATCACTTGAGCGACCACGACCTAGCCCAGTGTGCTCGAGTCAACAAAAAGTGGTACACCATCATTATCCCTTACCTGTGGCAGGGCTTTACAAATCGAAGAGCGTAAGAGTACGACCCTCTGCAAACTGATCCTAGAGGACTATCGTCATGAGCGACGACATCAACTAGTACAGGAAGGAGACTGACAGGGAGCAACATCCCCAGGTACCATCGACGGCTTCCATATCTCGAGTCGTTGTATGTCGCCAGTGGCATAGACGTTACGAGCAATAACCTGATACAGGTGCCCATCTCATGTCCCAACCTACGTTGTCTGGACGATGCCCCGCGAAATGATAGCGTAGGAGACTCTCGTCTCATTCGCGCCAACGTGTCCATCGATCGGGGTCAGGAAGCTGGAACATTAAGGACATGGGCGTGTGAAGCATCTCTCAAAGACCTCAACATCAAGATCACGGGTATCCCTAGATCCGACGTGAAGGAAGATAAGCCGAAAAGGAGACATACCCAGGCCAAGGCCGAGAGATGCAATATCAAGTGTACGATCGACTTGCACGATTGGCAGATTTGGAGGTTCTATGGTTGAAAGGCGGCGCTCGCGGAAAAAGAGATTCTGGTTGTGTGGAAATGTCACTGGAGAGTGGACTGCACAGACTTTCAGGACTGAAAATGTTGGAGGAGCTGGACGTATCACGGATGAAGGCAAGGATCGGTATGCAGAAAGCTCAATGGATGACAGAGCACTGGCCCCGGTTACGTGTCATCAGTGGACTTTGTAGTGAAGAGAATGAAGAAGCGATAGCATGGTTGGCAGAGAACCATCCGGTGATAGAGATATAAACCGTAGGTGCGAAAGAAAATTTAATCCCTTGACGTCAAATTGGGCCCAATTCTGGGCCCAATTTTTGTGTCCGTTGCACTTTTACCTGAGCATCACCGTGAGGGCGGAAATCAAGGCTTGATCTGAACAGCTCCATCAGTTGTGAGACCTTCAAAGCGGATCACTGATGGATAGAAAGATCATGAACGTCACCTGCAACGCGACGGACTCCTCAACCTCTCCTCCTTGTCACCAATTATGTAGCGATTCGTAAGGCCTATCT
>Ga0247824_10000908_pt1 | contig 15624 bp, 10 predicted proteins | sample 13C_PalmiticAcid_FD_194412 | JGI IMG/M metagenome (GOLD analysis project Ga0247824, IMG submission 194412) | Soil microbial communities from agricultural site in Penn Yan, New York, United States - 13C_PalmiticAcid_Day48 | ecosystem: Environmental > Terrestrial > Soil > Agricultural land... | reverse complement strand
GGTAGTGATTGTTGGACGAGGCAGAGTAAAAAAGAATTGAGGTTCCACCACACTTCAAGAGCTGCTGGGTCCACACACAGACTAATTTTTGGATCGCACACATGATGTGATCGTCCTGACTCGAGCAATTGTATCCCAAAGACACTCCATGTCAAAGACTCGCGTCTTTACCCAGATCTAACTGACGACAAGAAAAAGGGGTTGAGGGATCCGGGAGGGTGGTGGTGGTGGTGGTCGTGGAGAACGGTTCCAACATAAGCGACTGGGACGCACAGATAGGGTCCACACCGCACACATGATACATCTCGCTCTTGCCAAAGAGCCACAAATGACACTTTTACTTCTTGTGGAGAAACGAGCCAAACGCCTTCAGATCTGCTCTATCACTCCTTCCGACACAGCAGCGGTTGCCTTATGTGTGTGTTGATGATGAACTAAAAGTACAATTCTTTATTCAATGATGAGGTCGTTCTGGCGTAGCCAGACAATGCAATTAGGTAGATCTCCGCCCTTCTCCATGTCGTCTACTTGGTATTCCAATCCGCGAACTTTTGTCAATGATGGCCAGTTCTCCGTCATCCACTTCGCTTCTTCCAGCCCTAGTTTGATTCTGTAAATGTAATTGACGTCCAGTACCCGTAACGCCTTCAGGTTGTTCATGAGCCCAAGGCCACTTGAGAGCGACATGTCAAGATTAGCGCACTTTTCAAATGTCATGGTCGTTTTCCATCCAAGAGTCAGCTCCCTCAACTTGGTGAGACGACCCAATTGACTGTAGATATACTTGATGGCCATGACCGTGCTTTCTTCCTCGAGACCTGGACCATCCTGAGCTCTTCGCCCATCTCGAAACAAGATCTTTAGTTCCTCAAGCTCAAGGCAGGCCCAATTGGACACCATACCGCCATCATGGCCACTATTCTCATTGCTGATCATCATAGTGTCGGGTCCTGGGTAAGCGTCTGGATGGGTAGGTCGACCACTCATTGGCCATACGACCTTTGTGTGCAAACAATCCAGTCTTTTCAACTTGCGACAGGATGTCAAGATGAGGTGGATATCGCTTCCTGTAATGTTCAATGGCTGGCCAATTTCAATTCTCTCCAGTGTGTCGGGCCATTGTCGAGTCATCGCATGAATAAAAGACTTTGTCGACGGTATGTTGAATGATAAACAAGTGGCAATGCTCTTGATACGGCCTTTCATGAGATGAAGGATACGATCCCAGTCATCTCTCTCGATTTGAACAATCACACCAAAGTCCAATGCTTCCAAGGTCGGGAAGAACTTTTGGGTGCCGAGAAATGTCATCAATGGACTGAGATCGTCCGGATCCGCCATGGTGGGGAACCTGAACCGCTTCAGGACTCTACACCGTGCCAGAAACTGTGTGAAGGCACTCTGATCTTCGGTCATCAAAGTGATGGCAAAGTCGGTCGATTCCAGACAAGGGTATGCCTCGGGCCAGTCTTGGGCTGGGTAATGATCCGAGTTGAGGTCTTCATCCAACCGAGCCCACCGTACATCCAGGCTCTTGAGCGTTTGAGGAAGGCTCTGAAGCACACGTTTTAACCAGCCTCTGCGAGGGCTGCATGCGAATCCTATATGCAATGTCGTCAGCCGCGATGTTTCTGAAAAGGCATCCGTGAGTTGTCGAAAAGCGTTGGGTGAGAAATCCGCTTGGGAAAAGATGGACCATTGTTGAAGGTCCTTGTTCAAGGTGGCAAGTTTGAGAATGTTCAAGAATAAAGTATCACCGTTCTTCCTGGCGAGCGAAACTTGAGTGGAAAGTTCTGTGAGACGGCGAACACTGGACATGAGCAAGCCGAGCATGTGTTCACGTTTCAAATGGGAATGAAGATCTAAAGATCGGATGTATCGACTGTTGGCAAGTATCATCCGCCTTTGCATCGGGTGGATCCTGAGCGAATCCTTTCTGGAGGATCTCATGGCGAAGGTGAGTTCACGCCAGAGAAGACGTTTAAACTCTTCATTGAAGGTTTTGTTGACGAGTGCACAGGATGCAAGGTCGCGACGATCAAGATACAGTCCAATGTTCTCAAGTATATGAGGGATATTGAATATGGAGACACCTGTCATTCGAGGGGTCGTTCAAAGAGAAGGAGAATGATGCAAGCAATGGAATAGAATGTTGAGAGTGGTTTATGGGGGAAAGAGGGTATGATAGAGTAATAGTGAACAAGTTGAGATGAATGGCTGCGCATACCCCATGTAGCAGAAATTGGTTAGAACCCTTGTGGGGGTCACACCAGCACGCGTCGTGCAAGTATTCTCTACTCATCGATCACTGTGGATCCCAGTCTCACAAAAACGAATCTCAACGATCATCACTCATTGCCAACGAACGTACCACAGTCTACAGCCCGCCTCTCACCAACCCGAGGTCGTCCCTTTGGTCATTGCTTTCCAACAGTGCGATTGACTATGTTCATTTACTCATTTATATTTGGGGATACGGTATGGAAGTACTAGAGGAGTAGCAAGCCTGGTACCACCTCTCGAAACAGGTCAAAGTAACTAGTTAGTTGTTGGGAATCGTCCGTGAGTCGCTTCCGGTACTTAAATCCGGCAACTCGATTCAATGATGGCCAGTTGTCCGCCATCCACTTGACCTCTTCTTCGCCCGTCTTGACCATTCGAACAAGATTAACATCCAGCAGTTTCAATGACTTTAGGTCTTTCAGGTAGTCTAATCCTGATGCCAAGGTGATATCAAAATTTGCACAGCTTGCAAAGTCGTTGGTTGTGCTCCATCCGAGCGTGAGTTCCCTGAGCTTCGTAAGGCGTCCCAGTTGTCGGTAGATGTGTTTGATGCCTTGTACCGTCCATTCTTCCTGCGATGACATGACGTGTTCTTCAGCATCCACTCTTCGTCCGTCGCTAATCGTCAGTTCTAGGTGTTCCAGGTCCAAGCAGCTCCAGTCGGCTATATCCAGAGAGCCATCGCTATTATCCCTGACCATTGCTTCCAATCCGGGGACCATTTCCCGGTCGCCTATATCCGTTGGAATCGAGTCATGGATCCAAAGATTCAAGCATTCAAAGCTCTTGAGATTGGAGCACCTGGTCAGAATCAATTGAAGGTCCCTGCTCCTGATACGCCGTGGCTCGTCGATATGAAGCAGTTCCAGAGTCTTAAACCAGGTCCTTGACATGACATCGATGAAGCCATCCATGGAACGCCTGTTGTGCGCAATGCCAGTCATGAGCCGGCTTATTCTTCCTTCCAACGTCTGCAATAAGCGCCTCCAATTCTGTTGGTCCATCTCTTCTATCAGGAGAAGGTCGAGTGTAATCCGTTTTGGGGTGATCTTGGTTGTTTCAAGGCATCGAACGAGTCGCCCAGCCATCTCCCTGTCCGGTACCCTTGGAAACGTGAGCTTTTTTAATACTGGGCAACGCTCCAGGAACTTGAAGAGGGGCATTTCTTCTCCATTGGTCAAGTAGGTTGAAAATTTCGCCTTCTCCAGATGGGGGTATTCGTCTGGCCAATTCCACTGATTATGCTCAGCGAGGCCTTCTGTGTCATAAGAGGCGCGACCCCATTGTACATTGAGTTTCCTCAAAGTCTGTGGTAGGCTCTGAAGGACATCGCCCAACCAACTCTGATGAGGTCGGAAAAAGAGCCGAAGATTCAGATCTGTTAGACGGCTTCCTGAGAGATAATCGATTATTCGTAGTCGCTCGGGAATTGAGATGACAATCCATACATGAAATGACCAACGCCTGAGCTTTTTGTTGTTGCCAAGCAAGTCCAAGATATCGGAAAACGCCGCGTTCCAGCCTTCCTTAGCAGGGTAAATATGGCTAGAGAGTTCCTGCAAGTTGGTACAGGACGCCGAGAGCAACGGGAGTATGCCTTCGCATCGTGTGGGTGTATGGACTGCAAGTTGTCGTGTCCATCTGAAGTTTTCCATGAGGATGCATTCATTGTCTGAGTTCAGTTCCTCGTTCGCACGACTCGGTCCTGACATGATAGTGAGTTCGCGCCATCGTAGACTCCTGAATCGCTCGCTCCATGCTTTACAGACTTCCATACATGACTTTAGATCGCTCCTTTCAAGTTGTTGACCGATTCCTTCCGCGATATGGGGTATATCAAATATCGATATCCGATCCGACATTATAGAGAGGGGGGGAAAGAGGGATGTGAAGGGGGGTCTGGAAATTCGGGAGTATGGAAGAGTTGTGAGTTGTAGACGTGATTGGGGAGGGGTGTATATTATGGTAGCCACACTGGTAGCCACAGCTCATGGGTTGGGTCGCACCCTGATATATGTCGTGCTCTTGTATCCACAACGAATGCCACTCCAACTGCCTTCCTGTGTTGCTGTGGTACTACACAAAGGGATGGGCATTTGACGTTGTTAGTCACCGTCAACGTTACATTCCGGAGAGTTTCAGGATGGGGATGGGTACCACGACTAGACCTTAGGGGAACTTGCGAGATATTTGAACTGCAGGAAAGCGAAGACAAAGAAGAGCCAAATTCAGTGAAGACAAGGGAAGAGTTGAAAGAGGCTCAGATTATTTTTTTTTGCTCAGCGAAGCTCCCTTCCTTCCTTCCTTCCTTCCTTCTCGGCGGATCCGTGTTCACTAATGCCACTGCCAATCCTGTCAGAGCCAACAACACAGGAGCTCATTGCATTGGAGATGACCTATCGGAATCTTGGTCAAAGTACAACCATCAGCCCCAGCGGTGTTTCACGACAGCAACTGTTTATTGAATCGTCAAATGCGGCCGCTGTAACTGCAGCCAGTCGAGATAAGGTGGCAACGAGGCCTCCTGTCCCGGCTTGTAGAATCGGTATGCTAGGCCGTTAATCATCTCCAACTTTGGCCAGTTCCCATTCATCCACTGTACTTCTTCCGCCCCAACGTTAACACGACGAATGTGCGCGATATTAAGCGTTTTCAATGACTTGAGTCCTGACAAGCGCCACAGTCCATTACGCATAGACATGTCAAGATTGGGACCGCTTGCATATTCCTCGTTCGACCGCCATCCGATCGCAAGCTCCTTTAGATTGGTGAGGCGCCCGATCTGCTCATACGCGTAAGTAATGGCACGAGCTGTCCATCTTTCCTGCTGAAACCGTACTTCTTCCTCGGCATTCGATGTCCGTCCATCAACGAACATCATCTTGAACACTTCCAGTTCTTTACACACCCAGTTTCGTTCTGAATGCTCAACATCTTCCTCATTCAATGGAACCGACTCTAGGCCCGGGATGGGTTCCCAAGCATTCATATAAGGGAGGACCGGCCCAACAATCCGACCAAGCAAACAATCGAACCTCTTCAGCCTGGGACATTGCGTGAGGATGGTGTGAAGGTCGCAGCTCTTAAAGCACAACGTCTGACCAATGTGAATTGCCTCCAAGGTGCTGGACCAGTGTGTTACCATCTCCAGGATGTACGACCTCATGGGGGGTGTGCCAAAAGGGAGGCTGCCCGCGAAACATTTGATCCGTCCTTTCATCGCCAACAAAACAAGGTCCCAGTTTTCCCTCGACAAATCGTTATTCAGGCCAAAGTCTAGTGTCTTCAGCTTTGGCATCGATTCTGTTGATCCAAGTACTCTCGTGATGACGCTGCTTAACTGTGGTTCAAACATCGTTGGTAAGATGAGTTCTGTTATTGCTGGACATCGTTTCAGGAACTCGACTAGCGCCCACTCTTCCCGCTCAATAATATCAATACACAGCTCCACCTCTTCTAATGAAGGATAGGATAGAGGCCATCCTTGATCCTTAAAGTATTCAACGCCATTGTCGTCATACAGGAACCCCCATTGCAAGTAAAGCCTCTTCAAGGATACCGGCAAGTTCTGGAGGACACACCTCATCCAGCCTCGACAAGGATTGGATCCCAACCCTAGCTCCAGCTCTGTCAGATACAACTTTTTCGAGAACACGCCCGTCAATGGCCCAGGATCGAGGGGGGAGAGGTCCGATTGTACATATATGGACCAACGCCGTAGATTCACATTATTGGTTGCGAGTTCAAGGATCGATGAAAAAGCTGGATCCCCAATGTCCCTGTTCCTGGCGTATAGTACGATATGACTTTTAAAGTCTGTCAGACCTGCACAGTGGCATGCTAGCAAGGCCAGCAGACCTTCCCGCCGTAAGTTTGAATGGACTGATAACTTTCGAATCCATTTACAGTTGTCAATTAGGGCCTGTTGCTGAACTTGCTCCATTTCTTCTTGTGTTCGTAGAGGTGTAGGTCTCATCCCGAAGGCGAGTTCCTGCCAGAAGGCACGGTGAAATGAATCATGGAATGTCTTGTTAACGAGCGTACAAGATTCCACGTCTTTCTGGTCAAGGAACCGGCCAATATTCTCCAGTATCAGCGGGAGGTCAAATATGGAGACCTCGTTCGTCATTGTAGACCGTCGATTGCAGCGGAGAGTCTCAAGACGAAAGGGGTCGACGTTTGTTGGACAGTGTGTGCAAGCGTGCGGGAGTTAAGGGAAAAGGGTTTTCACACTCATTTCGGACCAAGTAAGGAATGTGTATGCCAGAGCACTAGGATGCCACAGCTTCCGTCTGCCGACACAATGTGGATTACAAGTGCATATGGTTCTTTTGAGAGCTACTACCATGTCTACCACATATCCCCACCTCCAAGATATCTCGGGAGAATCCACATTCTATCGCTTACAGACTCAGGATTTGCGGGAGGAACAACAGCTTTTTATTTTTTTCACAAAGGAGTTACTGAGACGAGACGGTAACACTCATGGATGGACCCGCCCCACCCCCGACTCGGGAGTGGACTGAAAGCGACCATAAGGGCGAAAGAGCGTCGAGGCTATCGCGTCGCACATCCAATGCTGAATTGGTCAACAAGCCATGTCAGTCAGTCCTAGGACTTGCGGTTCGAGTATCGACTTCTAGCGTGACCCCTAGAGAGTTCAGCTCCAACTAGGCTCGTTAGTACCATGTGGTTGCGGATCATGCTGTATGGATGAGAGAAAGGACGCCGGTGCGAGGGTTGTGGATTGAGCTCGATTGATGGCGGCCTTTTATACCTTGCTTTACGACTGCTGCATGCCGGGGTTCCTGATGCATCAAAGAGTCGGTCTCGCGACGAGCTATTGTGCAGCTGTGGTTGCGTCCCTTGGTGTCAATGAGCATGACACCCACGTTGAAGATCACGTTTGCACCATTCAAGGGGGAACCGGCAAAGAAAGGCAAAGATTGAGGATGACCACCTAATGCAAGATCAAAGACGCAAGTGTGGATCTCTCACAACATGACACCACATTTCATGTAGCGCCAACATCTCGTCTGAAGTCCCAGGGTCGGCTGCCTAATCGGTCGTGTCTCTCGTCATCAATGCTCCTTGTCATGAGACTTTGGATTACCATCGAATGTCCGAATGTCGTGCATTCTATCGGCTCCACACAGGCTGCTACATTTCTTTCAGGTACAATTAGGTACAATTATCGAGCCTGTGCCCTCGAGTCTCGATACACCTAAAGCTCGCTAAGAGGCAGAGAGCATCGGATCTTTCAAGGAATTCGCCTCAGGATTGCTTGTCGGTCATTCACATACTCAGAACGGAACCGGTGAGGGTCTTCGGATTGCATCCACCACAGCCCTAAATAACCGGGAGCAATTTTGCCTGTCCGGCTCTTTGCTGTAGCCTGCTTTTCAACTTGCTGCAGACTCACCGTGCCTGATGGATGCACCCTTCGATCCCTCAGTCCTATGGTAAGCGATGTAGCACAGATTCATTTGGACTTGGAACACTTTTGACTTGCGCACATATTGTGTGGGGCTCTGGATGTCAGATGAGGCTGAAAATCCACTGTAGGCACCGTGGCTACCACACACACCTTTCTCCCACGATAGCCCCACCGAGAGTCCCTTGCTCGTCCACAGGAAACTCAAAAAGTCCATAAGTCGGAAGCTGTGGCATTTCACGGGCAGGCGAGAGGTATCCACATGCTTCATGTCCATCTTGCTCTAATCGCTCAGTCTTGAGTTTGTCATCCTTTACCTCTACCATCCTCGTCTTTCTGCCTAGTACTCTTCCCTCCCCCTCCCCCTCTCCCTCTCTCCCTCTCTCCCTCCTTCTCCTCTCCCTTCCATCATCATCACGATCAGCATCACTTCATCCGCAAAAGACGGCAAATCTCATACCGCAGCTGTGCAATGTCTAGACATGTATCGATCTTTGATATCCCGCACATCGCTGCAGGTATCGGCTGCTATCTCACCCGCCGCGACCTAGCTTCATGTACACTCGTCAGCAAAACCTTTCATGAACAGTTTAGGCGGCTTCTCTGGCGCGAGTTAGTATACGAAAAGCCTGGCGACTCGGAATGTGAGGACATGGAAATCAGTATGGACTATAGCTCTGTCATCAACAATTGTCAATGGACCAGAAGCTTGACCATTGGTCCTAACTGCCAGAGGCGATCGCTCAACGTGCTCATGTCACATTTCAGACGCCTGGAGATTCTCAAAAGTCATCTCATCCGATCGCGGGACGAGGAGGAAGATCCTTTTTTCTCAGAAGTTGTTAAGCTTGTGAACAACAACGCAGATCTTCGATGCTGGTCCATGTACTTGCAGGGTAACCTTCCACCTTCTGTTCTTGTACAATTGACAAAAGCCGTCTCACAAAAGTCTCGCCTGACAGTCTTGGAGCTAGGACTTGGGTTCCGTCCTCGTTGTGGATGGTTAAAGCATGTCCTCCAGAACTTGCCCCCGACACTGAGGGGCCTCTATCTGAACTGGAGATATTTGCAAGGAATCAATGGGCCCGAGAACTTTCCAGAGCAGGATTGGCCCGTCAGTTACCCCTCCTTGGAAGTCGTGGACTTTGCGATCCGTATGGCTGACAAGGACGTACCTGACTTGATCCAGTTCCTTAGCCGGTGTACAGTTCTAAGTGAGCTCGGGATTCCAACCTTGTTAAGCAACAGCACTCTTGGTATGGTCATCTCACTCCTAGAGTCAAAGGAAAAGCTGGATTGCCTGACAACACTCGACCTCGGTTTGTTTATTGATATTGATGAATCCAACTGGAGGCGCCTTCTCTGGGCAATGAAGGGCCGTGTCAAGGGTTTTGCAACTTGTGTCCCTTTCAACGCAACTGCTACACGATCGTATGTCGTTGAAATGGTTTCGCAATGGGCAGATACTCTCCAGACGATTATCCTTGGTCTTCCGATGAGCATTACCAGCCGCGACATCCACCTCATCCTCTCTAAATGCTCTAAGCTGAAGAGGGTAGACTGCCTAATTGGTCGAATTGTCAACCCAAGCGTGTACGCGTGGGAGTCTAATCCTGGTGTAGAAGGAGTGTTTTCAAGTGCTGACGGAGGTGATTGGGCGTGTGTTGAGATCGAAGAGTTCAAGATGATGTTTGCCGATTCCCGAAAGAAGGATGCCATAGAGCCTATTTTGACTTTACAAGAAAAATGGACAGCAAGTGCTATCTGTTACGCCTACCAGCAAATCGGACGTCTTACCAAGTTGAAGGATCTTTCCATTGGATGGTGGACAACCGATGACTTTGCGGGCTGCTCCAATCTTGACATGTCACTTCGAAGCGGATTGGGATACATGGAAGGACTCAAGTCATTAAGGACATTGGATATCACACACGTTCGTAATGTGGACGTTGGACTGGAAGAGATGGAGTGGATGGATGTAAATTGGCCCCAGCTGAGGACGATCACCGGGCTACAGAACCGACTCAACATGGAGGTCAGAAAAGTGCCCGACCTCAATTGTATTTTCTGGCCACGTAGCGCTGGGGTACCCGACTTGATGATAATGTAGTACTGGATATCAAGAATAAAAAAAAAAAATACTCGACCCAAACTGCCACGCACTGGGAACTCTTCGTCAGCACCCCCCCGCCGCCGACCTAATTGACTGTGGTACAACATCCACAGCAAAATGTGTGGATTCGAGGATTCAATTGCAGGGTGGTGATGGTGACACGAATTTTCCCTCTTTCCCATCCCTTCTTTCGCTCTTCCTCCCTACTCCTACAGCCACTCTATTCAACTACATCCTCCTCCTCCTTCCTCCTCCCTCTCTCTCCCCATCCTCTCAATGTCTCACCATGTCTCTATATTCGACATTCCACATATCACAGAGGCTATAGGTTCTTACCTTGAGCGTCGGGACCTCTTATCCTGTACCTTGGTTAATAGAGCCTTCTACCACACATTTAATCCTCTTCTCTGGAACGAGCTCGCTTTCGAACAATCACTCGACAAAACTGAGAAGGAGCTCGACCCCATTCAAAAAGATGCATTTCTTAATAAGGCCTCACTCGCCAAGATCTTATGTATTGAGACAGGATGCCGCTACAAGGGCCTGCCAGAACTACTGTCTATCTCCTCTTGCAAGCGCTTAAAAGTCATGAAAAGTATTGTATCATCGCACGGCGGTGAGGACATGTCGCCCGTGTTATACCTTCTCATGATCACAGCCAACAACAAACACCTCGATAGCTGGTCTCTAGGCTCTTGGGTCAGACTCACACCAGATGTGTTCTGGTTGATGACCATGACTCTCACCACGATCAATACATCTCTGTCAGATCTGGAGCTTGGGTTTTCATTCAATCCTCCCAAAGGCTGGTTCCCGCAACTTTTAAAACGTCTGCCTTTGACACTAAAGTCTCTCTACATGTTCTGGACACCTCCCACGCCAAGAGTCGAGAGACAAGTATGCCAATTTTCCGACCAGCCATGGCCAGAGGCCTACCCGTGCTTGGAGAACATGACACTGTCGTTGTCCGTGGATGAAGGTGCGGAAGAGAGACTCTTTTTTCAGTTCTTGGAAAGATGTTCAGGCTTGGTAAAGCTTGGTTGTCCTAGATTCTCGAGTAACGAGGCGTTTGGAGACTTTGTTACAGTGCTCGAAACACCTCGGGTTATGCCAGCCTTGAAAGAGCTTGATATAGGCTGGCAACCCGTGGGCGGTCAGTGGGACCGCCTCGTGTTGGCGGTACAAGGCCGGGTCCATCGATTCACCACTGATTCTGATACGACTTTGCTGTTGCCCGATACAATGTCCTTATTAACCACACATTGGTCCAGGACACTCGAATCACTCCGACTCCCTCGCCTGCTAAGCGAAAATGTTGAGTTAATCCTCACCAAATGTCCGAACCTGAAGAAGTTTGATTGCATGTGGACGGTGAACCGAGCGACAGAAGTCGAAAGCAACGATATGGAGGGTCTGACGGATTGGACTTGTATGGGACTTGAAGAACTCCGGATAGCGTTTGCGGATGGACGAGGCGAGTCTGTGGAGGAACCTGTCCTGTCCATGCAAGAAAAACGAGCCGTCCGAAGGATTCAACGCGCTTTCAGACAGATTGGTCGTCTCACGGAGCTCAAGTCACTCACCCTTGGATGGCGTGCATCCGACACTTTCAAGCACCGTGCAAATCTTGATCTATCCAAGAAGAACGGTCTTGAGCTCTTGGCGAACTTGAAGGGATTGAACAAGCTGGACATATCTCAACTCCGTCATCTGAACATTGGGGTAGAAGAAGTGCAATGGATTGTAACTCATTGGCGGCAGTTGAAGAAGATAAGAGGGTTGACACATCGTCTAGAAAAAGGACCTGAACCGGATTACATAGTTCGATTGCGACATGGCCTTCCAGACTTGGTACTCGCTTAGATGACTGTCATAAAAAAATGCGACTTGACGCGTCAATGTCTTCATGGTGATGTTTGAACACTTGGTTCCCTCTCACCCCTCCAGACAGAGGAACGGACATCCGCCATGGATCCCAACAATTTCCTCCGATTCATGCGTAAAAAATAGCGAGGATAGGGTGGCAACCAAGTCCTTACCACGGCACCACAGAACCCCATTATTTCCCGTCCGTCATCCACACCCTTCCGACAACAATAGCCTGAGAGTCAGCTGCCAGACAGTAGCCGAATGGTTCAAGGGCATCATATTAAACCGAAGCCAGGAACCACCCTCGTCCCCTCAGGCAGAAGGCATCAATAGACTGCATTGAGGCATTTTCGCTTGCCATTCCTTCTTCCTCCGCTCCTGTTGGCCTTTTGACCGACTTTTGCCTTTCTCCTTCCTCTTTCTCCCCACGATGAACGACTGTGTCTCCATATTTGACATCCCTCACATAGTGTCGGGCATTGGTACACATCTCGGCCGTCGTGACCTTGCTGCCTGTTCACTGGTTAGCAAGGCCTTCTGCGGACTGTTCAAACCCATCCTTTGGCGTGAGCTTGTCCTTGAACGAAGCTCAAATTCATTAACGAACATCGACGATATTGAACCCCACCTAAAGCAGAGTGTGATTCGCAACTGCCAGTGGACAAGAAGCTTGATAATCCGAGCAAGCGGTGACGACCATTCTCGCTCCTTGATCACCGCTCACTGCAACCAACTGAAGGATCTCAACGTGCACTTCAAATCGAACTGGGACGATATCTCGGCAGCGGATCTGATCACCAACAACAAGGACTTGAGAAAGCTTACACTCCATACCTACGCCCATCCAACCGGTGCTGACCTCCGACTACTAGCCAAGGCGTTATCCGCATCAACCGCTTTGTCGATATTGAGACTCGAGTTTCGGTGGCGCCCTCGACATGGTTGGTTGCAACATATCCTGCAGAATCTCCCTCGAACCCTGACGAAGCTTAGCTTGCATTGGAGGCGATTGTACAAGCTGGATCAATTTGAGAAGCCATTCCCCATGCAAGACTGGCCAGAGATCTACCCGATTTTGGAGACTGCCGATATGTCGTTTGACTCGGAGGACAGGGATGAACTTGTACTTCGCGAGTTCCTGAAACGCTGTCCATCGTTGAAGTCTCTCACTTATCCCACCATGGCAGAAGAGCAGATTCGAAGCTTGATCCCACTCTTGGCAGTGACTAACCTTCCTCACCTCGAAACACTCTATCTTGGAAAATTCAAGAAAACCAACGAGGCTCAGTGGCAAGACTTGGTGATGTCGATCAAAGGTCGAATCAAGCACTTTGCAACAAGCTCCGAGTTTTACTCACCTTTGACCAACATCATCCCTATCCTCGCCCAGAACTGGTCAGACACACTCCAGTCCCTTCGGTTCCTATGCTTTTCTCACATCTTCAACCACGATGTCCAACTCATCCTTACAACCTGTTCCAAGTTGAAGCACTTTGACTGCATGTGGACATTGACTCAACATCGAGCCGAGAGTGCTGCCGCGGATGTGCAACCAAAGGATTGGGTCTGTTTGGACCTTGAAGAGCTCCATCTTATGTTCGCGGACGGTCGATCTGTCCTGGCAGACGACCGCCTCATGATGGCTCAGGAGACGCAGACCGCAGATCAGATAAAATACGCATACAAGCAATTAGGACGTCTCACCAAGCTTCACACTCTCGCTTTGGGATGGCGCTCGACACAGGCTTTTTCGGAAAGTCGGAACCTGGACCTGACCTTAGAGGGCGGTATGGACCAAATGGACAAGCTGAAGGTACTCAGGAATCTCGATATAAACTTCATTCCCAGGGTCAACATAGGCCAGCCCGAAGTTGAATGGATCGTGAAGAACTGGCCAGCACTTGCAACCATCACCGGCTTAGGGTACAGGTATCGACTGTCATCGGGAGGCGAGGTGGAGCCGGAATACCTCAAGTGGCTACGCAAGGAGCGACCCAGATTGAACTTCCATTAGAACTTGGACAATAAAAATGAGGTCCGGCTCCATCATCGTCTCTTACTATGGTGTGGTCAACACCTGCACGTAAAATTGAGCCCGGACAGACATTTGTGGGGGCAATCCTGAAATGTACCGCAGACATTGTTCTTGACCACACCACAAATCCACACTTATTACCTTGTTTCCATCAGTGTGAGAGACCACGGGGGCATGGGCCACAACTTGCTTCTGAACATACCCTTGGATCGCTCATTTGAAATGTGGCCAATGCAACCCTCTCCTCCCCTTCCCTCCCCTCCCTTTGAACTGTGTGCAACCATTCGCAATGTCTGGACACACTTCCATCTTCGATATACCTCATATCACGGAACTTATTGCTTCCCACCTCGACCAAAGCGACCTCCTGTCCTGTATACTTGTCAACAAAGCCTTCTATTCGCAATTTGCATCTCTCTTGTGGAAGGAACTCATCTTCAAACCATCGCCTGATACGAAGAACATTGAGGTGAAGAATGATGAGCAGGAAAAAACATGGATCAATAACTGTCAGTGGACAAGGCACTTGACCGTCAACTCGAAAGGCCTTGATTATCGCATGCTTACTCTACTTACAGCATCCTGCACTCGGTTGAAGACGCTAAACAGCTATAACATGGCCATGCAGGGTTGGGATGACGCTGATTTCGAGCAACTCTTTGCCTTGGTGGAAAGGAACACTCAACTCCAGAGTTGGTCCCTCTTATCCTGTGATACACTCTCTTCTGATCGCCTCAGACAATTCTCCAAAGTGCTTTCCAACGTCCCGTGCCTGACAGAGTTGAAACTCGACCTTCTGTTCCATCCCCGTCGTGGTTGGCTTCAATTCTTGCTCAGGAGTATACCCTCGAGCCTAAGGAAGCTTCACATAAACTGGGGTTATCTCTTTGAAGGTTCAGGGGATGAAGAGTATCCACTCCAAACATGGCCAGAAAGATACCCGAGCATGGAAGACGTTGACATGGCGATCTTCTTGACAAGGGAAGAAGAGCAACATTTCTTCAACTTTTTGGAACGGTGTCCAGCTCTGCAACATCTTGCTGTACCGAGTATCATGACAACCACTCCCGGCCTGGAGCACTTTATCAGGCTGATTGGATCGAGGAGCATGTTTCCAAAACTCACAGATTTGGATCTTCATCGAATCAGCGAACTCAACGAAATAGAGTCCAGAGCACTCCTAGAAGCGATGGAGGGTCGTATCAGGAGTTTTGTCGCGGAGACAATCTTTTCTATTCGGGACTTGGTAGACAAGTGGTCAGGAACGATTGAATCACTCCAGCTTCACCATCTCCGGGCCTCGGGGGAGGACATCCGAAATCTCATCGTTACATGCAAAAAGCTGAAAAGAATGGACTGCAGATGGCCTTTAATGAACGAGGATACCCCACCTGACACCTGCTTCGACTCTGACTTGGTGAAGGAATACTGGATCACACAAGACCTAGAGGCATTGAGGCGGATGTTCATCGAGGATGCGCAGAAGAACAAGGAAGGTGCCCTCGACTCGATGCAAGATATCTGGGTGGTATCGAAGGTTGAGGACGTCCTGTCAGATGTTACCGAAGAGCTGGTCGCAAACTGAATGAAATGCAATGAACACAGACTTGTGCGACAGTTGAGAACGTTTTGGGCAGTGCAGATGAGCTCTGTTGTGGAAAGACACTAATTTTGAGGTCAACAACGTCCGTCTGTCTTTTGCTCTCCTTCCCCAACCGACTTGCGACGCCGCAGAGCCTTGGCATAGATAGACAAAGAGGTGCAAGGTGCAAGGGTGCCTCAGCGACCAAGTATGTCCGAATGCCCAAGGCAATAAAAACGATGACAGAGGGAAAGGGGTGGGTCGGGTTGGTCACTGCCGCTTTTCCTTTATCTGATGATCTTCAAGCA
>Ga0247824_10000907_pt1 | contig 15627 bp, 20 predicted proteins | sample 13C_PalmiticAcid_FD_194412 | JGI IMG/M metagenome (GOLD analysis project Ga0247824, IMG submission 194412) | Soil microbial communities from agricultural site in Penn Yan, New York, United States - 13C_PalmiticAcid_Day48 | ecosystem: Environmental > Terrestrial > Soil > Agricultural land... | reverse complement strand
CTCCCGGCCGTCGTCGAACTCGACCGCCACCCACGGGAACGCTCGGCCGTCGATCCGCTTGCCCTTCGGTCCCCACCACGGGGTGCTGATCTGGATGACGCCGGAGTTGATGATCCGCGCCGCGTCGGTCCTGACGAGTAGTTGCGAGGACCCGCCGATCTCGCCCTCGCCGGTCACGATGTCGTAGCCGTAGGTCTTCGCGAACCGCTGGATCGGCGCGCGGTTGCCGTTGACTTCCATGACCCCGAACAGTGGGACGGTGCCGTTGCGGCTCGCCCGGACGAGGTTCACCCCGAACGGATCGTTGTCCCGGGCGCGGGCGTTCCACGCGCAGGCGATGGTGGTCACCTCAACTCGCGTCCAGGTCGGCGCGCACCTTGGAGAGCTCGGCGAGGAGCTGCTGGTGGCGCTTGGCGTCGGTCTCGCGCTCGAGCTCGGCGCGGATCTTCTCCACGCGCTGCAGGTTGGCCACTCGGGTGTCGATGCGGGTGAGCATCTCGCGGTCCTTGTCGCTGAACATGTCGTCGGCCTCCTTGAGCCACGGGGATGTGTCGGACCACGCCTTTACGGCCTCCAGGACGGAGATGTGGACGTGGTGGTCGTGCGGGCTGGCGCCGTCGTATGGGCGCGGCTCCCAGTCGTAGGTGACCGAGAAGATCTGCCGGTTCCAGATCACGTACCAAGCGCGGGGATCGCCGATCGCGGCGTTGAGCAGGGCATCAACGACTGGGGTCCGCTCGCCTGGCTTGCCGTTGCTGTCGATGTCGACTGCGCGGACGACGCCGGACCAGTTGCCGGGCGCGCTCCACAGCGGGTTGTGGGAGGACTTCCGGGCGGCGTGACTGGTGTCGCCGACAGCGCCATCGGAAGACTTGTCGCGGTTGGGGAAGCGGGCGTTGACCTCGTCGCGCAGGGCCACGAGGGATGGAGCAAGGAACCAGCTCACTGGGTGCCTCCAATCGGTCCTTTTGGACCCTTCAGTCCGGTAGGATCGGACCATGAGTTCTTACCGATACAAGGGCGTCCCGCTGACCGGGGCCGTGTTTTCCGAACTGACCCTCGAGGCCGTCCCGCCCAATGAGGCCATCAGCCGCAGTGAGTTGGTCGAGAAGATCCAGGCGCTTCACGTAGAGCGCGGCGGGCTCGAGTCCGTGGGCGCGGTCGTCAGCGTGGCCAAGAAGGCGCTCGCCGATCTGGTGCGCAAGGGGCGAGCCGAATCACTTGCGCGCGGCTACTGGCGAGTCCTCCCCGACATCTCCGCCGATGGTCCCGACGTTCCCGTCGAGTACGGCGAGGGGAAGGAGGTGGTGTACGTGTACTACCTGCCGGCCTACCGCGACCAAGCCGCCTATCTCGGTCGCGATACGTGGCCCATGAAGATCGGCATGACCAAGGGTGACTTGCCCTCGCGCATTCGTGATCAGGTTTCGACCGCCGTGCCCGAGGAGCCCGTGATTGGCCTGATCTACCGAACTGACTCGGCATCCGTTGGTGAGCGGATGCTTCACTCAACTCTCGACACCCGCGGCCGGCGGATGGCCGGGGCGCCGGGGCGTGAGTGGTTCCTGACTAACCTCGCCGAAGTCAAGGAGATCCTTGACTTCGTGCTCAATGGCTCCTAGGAGACCGAGCAGCTCCCTGTCCCGGAGTTGCAGGTCACGGTGTAGGTCTGGTCCGGTGAGCCGCCGGCCCCGGGGACGACGAATTGGAAGGTGAAGTTGTACGGCGAGGCCGGATCTGGGTCATCCTTCTCTGGGTCGTCAGGGTCGGGGTCATCCTTCTCGGGATCCTGAATCTCGGCGTCTTGCTGTTCGGGATCGTCTGATTCGCCGTCCTGGATCTCCGCCTCCTGCCGCTCGGGCTCCTGATCCTCGCGACCCGCAGCACCGCGACAGCGCGGGTAGCCGATCTCCTCAATGCAGGACTTGCCCCGGTCGCCCCTGGGGCCGGGGACAACGATCACGTCAGCCTCAGGCGGCACATCCTCGGGCTCGAGCACAGGCTTCTCGCCAAGGCCGCGGATCTGCTGCTCCAGTGCCTCTCGTGCAGCCTGCTCGGCGGTGAGGTCATGGCGCAGGGATTCGCGGTCGGCCAGTGACTGCCGGTCGCGCTCGTCGAGGGTTTCGTTCTCGTTGGCCAGCCACATCACAGCCCACACCGAGCCAAGGAGTACGGCGACAAAGAGGGCGATGAGGAACATGGCACCGCGACGCAGGGCCGTCCTTGAGGGCACGTAGTTGAAGGTCCGGCGCAAGAGACTCACCTCAAAGCAGCACTGTCGTGATGGAGACGATGAAGCCGGCGATCGTCAGGAGGATGGTCACGGTCAGGCCACCGAGCCACATGAGCATCTGCCGGCGCTGTGCTTGCTCGGCCTTCCGGGTGTCGTCGATCTCCCTGAACTCACGCACCATCGTGTTCTCAAGCTGGGTGACGTCGGTGCGGATGTCGGCGGCGACGGCGTTGGCCATCTGCCGCTCGGCCATGTAGACGTCTTGACGGACGTAGGTCGACGCCATGGTGGCGCGATCCTGCTTGATCTCCTCGAGAATCTTCTCTTGTCGCACGGCCATCTCGTCGAGGCGGCGCATGAGCTCGGCCAAGGTTGGTGGGTCAAGAGGCACGGTGCGCCCCCTACGCGATCTGCTCGATGGTCAGGCGACAGGCGGCGGTCACATCCAGTGCTGCGGTCGAGCTATGCCACGCCTGCACATCAACGGTGTCGCCTGCCAACAGCGCGACGGTGGCGGCGATCTTGATGCGCGTGACGTTGCCGCCAGCGACAGGAGGGACCTCGAGCGACTCGACCTCGGATCCGTTCTTGGTCACCCGGACCAGTCGCCGGCCCGTCGTGTTCGACGCGAACTGGACGTAGCCGCGCACGTCGTAGCGGCCGGACTGGACGGCGGTCAGCACGCCGGTCGAGTAGGTCATGCCGGACGTCAGCACGTCGTTGCCGAACTGCACCGTCGTCCATGTCGAGTCGGCAATGGACTGCGGGGTGGTCTTGGTGCGCTCGACGTGAGCCCGCCCGTTGCCGGCGCTGGCCTTGTTCATGGCATCGACAGCGAGATTGCCGACCTCTTCGAGCACCGACTCCGTGTCGCGGGCGGCGATCCCGACCGGGTTGGCCTGGACCTCGTCCTCTTCCCAGTCGTAGTCGGTGTCGCCGATGACGACGTCGGTGTGCTGGGCGACCCCGCGAACGTCAGGCACGCCCAGTAGCCGCATCGTGTCGCCTGCCGCAACCAGCGCGAGGTCAGCGAGGACTCCTCCCGGTGTCGTGACCTGACCGCCCTTGAGAGTGAGCCCGTTGGTCCAGCCGGGACGCCCCTGAAGGTCGGACCACATGCCCTGCGCGATGGAGGTGGCCTTGGCCGACGACATGGCGCCGCGGTCGGTGATGTCCGCGGACTTCTCGACGCCACCGACCGGCGTGGAAGCGGGGTAGGACGCAGTCGCGCGGGCGCCGTTGGTGCCGATGTAGCGCACGAAGATCCGGTCGACGCGCTCCTGGGATGCCGAGCCGAGGACTCCGGATCCGGGAACGACGAACCAGTCGACGGTCGTCTCATCGAGCGGCTTGATGATGAGGTTGCGCTGGTTGTCGACGAACCAGTTCGAGTTGTTCTCCTGTGCCCATGCGTCGAGAACTGACTGGACGGTGACGACACCGCTCAGGCTCTCGACGTCGCCGACAGCGGTGGTCCCGAAGTTGCCCACGCGGGTCCATGACAGGACGCCCCGGGCGATGGCTGCGTCGATGACGGTGTTCGGCGCGGTCGAGGTGACGCCGCCCGCGGTCAGCGCCACGGCGGTCTCTCCGTCGCGGCAGGCGCCCATGGCAACGAACTGGCCGCTGTCCCAGTCGGGCTCCTCCAGCGTCCCCGCGAACACGCAGATGGGACCGAGGAAGATCTCAACGAGCGCGCCGTAGACCAGCGCAGGGTGTCGCCAGGTCCGCACGTTCGGGATCGTCCACGACGCCTCCCAAGCGCCATTGGCCCGGGTTCCGTGGTGCAGCGCACCCCATCCCTGCGGCGCGATCGAGGACAGCCAGAAGCCCCCGACCCGAACCTCGGGACGGGTGACGGAGCGCCGGCTCATGCCGCGCTGCCCTCCACGTGGGAGTGGTAGCGCGGGTAGAACTCGAGCTCGGACTGGCTGACGAGCGAGGACGACGTGATGGTGTGAACGACCATCAGGCCAGGTTCGAATCGGTGAGCCCCGAACGACAGGCACATGAAGTCGATGCACACCGCCGCGTTTCCGAATGCCCCCGAGCCGCCATAGACGGAAGGTCGGGCCGAGGTCAGGTCGGGCGAGCGGATCTCGATCCACTGCAGGTCGAGACTCGTGTCGCGAACCCAAGTCAGCGCTCCGTCGTCGAGGCCGAACAGCCACGCTTCGTCGAGCGTCATGTTGGCGGTTCCCGTCAGCGTCACCTCGACCATCTGGTCGGCCTCGACCGCGACGATCGGGAGACTGACCGCGCCGAGTGAGTTGACCCGGTACCCACCGCTCACGCCGAGGGTAATCGTGCCACTGGAGGTGACCGACGATCCCAGCGTGGTCGCCCCGGTTGCGTCGACCATCCGCGCAGACCAGGCGAGGTCGCCGCCGGTGGTGACGTTCAGGCGGGCCATGAGTGCGTAGGTGCCATCAGTGAAGTTGGCCGCGGGGATCTGGAAGACATTGGGCGACGTCAGGGTATTGCGCGCGCCCGAGACCATCGTCGAATCGCTGGTTACGGTCGCCGCTGAGTCAAGCCAGGGGCGAAGTGCCGGCGTAGCGTTCGCGTTCTTGGTCGTATAGACCAGTGTGTCGACCCCGAGGTCCCCCGGAGTCGCGTCATAGAGGCGGACCGCAGCCTGCGTCGGAGCCGACCCCAAAACGCTGGCGGTGCGGGACTGCTGCCTCGTCGTCCCGGACACGGGCAACTGGTCAGTCCGGGAGATGTCGATCGCCGACAGAGCCGCGCTCACGCCGCTTCCCCACGCCGTCCCCGGCGTGATTGAGATGTCGAGCTGCGTGAAACTGGGCCCGGGGTCCAAGTAGGCGAATCCGCCTGAGAAATACAGGGGCGAGACGGTGACTCCGTCGATCTTGAAGGTTGGGGTATTGGAGCCGATCGGAGAGGTCGGCGTCGTGATGTACAGGACGGTCGACAACTGAACCTTCAGGTAAGGGGTCGCCCCCATCGATACCGAGCCCGTGCGACGCAGGGAGGGCACCCTCGGATACGTCGAAGTCACCACGACTGAGGTCCCGGTCGTGGTCGGGCCGCTTCCTGTCGGGGCCGTCCATCCGGTCGTTGTCGAACAGTCGTCGATCGCGACCGTAGTTCCCGACCCCGGCGGGACCGGAATCCCGAGGGTAGGCACCACGGTCGACTCCTCGGTGCGCGCGAACGGCAGGCACGTCAGGGTCAGCAGGTAGAAGCGGTACTCGCGGCGGATCTCCTCAAGGTCCCAGCCGTCCGAGGTGTCGCGCTCGAGCTTCGCGGCCACCACATCGAACACGCACGTCGCTGAGTCCTGGGCTGGCGGGACGTAGACCAGCGGGCCCTTCGACGTCGCCAGGACCGCGGCCATCAGGGCCTTCTCGGCGTCGGCGAGCGCGGGTCCGGCGACGGCAGTAGGTGCCGAGATCCTCAGCCGGATCGGGGCCTCCCGGTTGTCCCAGCCCTCCAGCACTGCCAGCGAGCCGTCGGTAAGCAGCGACTTCACGACCTCGATCAGCGCCTGCGGGTTCCCGAAGTTGGTCCCGTCGGCCATCGCCTCGATCGCGTAACCCTCGTCTGGCAACTCCGACCCGGGTCCTGCGAACGGCGGCAGGGTGTCGCCCCACCGGATCGAGTAGTCCTGCACCGTCAGCCCCTCTTCCTGTTGCGCGCGCTGTTGCCGGCGCCACGCTTCGACGACTTGCGGTCGTGCTTGTGTTCCTCGCGGATAGCGGCCTCGATGCGAGCGCCGCGACGGTTGAGCGCAGCAAGTTGGCGGTTGGACACCTTGAGCTCGGACCCGAAGGCCACGGTGGCCGCCGACGAGCCCACTGAGGATGCGAGCGCGGCCCGCTTCTCGTAGGCCAGCTCGAACCTGCGCAGGTCGGCCGCCGAAGCACCCGCGAAGTTGGCTACCGTCGCCGCGTCAGCGTTCGCCAGCAGGTCCGCCAGGGCGCCACCGTCGAGGCCCTTCTTCTTCAACTGGGCGATCTGCGCCTTGAGTGTGGTCCCGCTCGCGATGTCTCCCTTGAGCGTCGCTAGGACGTCAGCGACACCGCCGCCATCGGTCCACGCGTCCGTCTGCCCGAACAGGTCGGACGTCAGGCGACCGCGCACTGAGGCGCGCAGGTCGGTCATCTTCGACAGCACGTCCTCGCGCTGCGACCGCTCCTTGTCGATGGCCTTCGTCGACAGCCGGAGTGCCTTATTCAGCTCCTTGAGGCTCGCGGCAGTCAGGTTGATCGCGGGGAGGCCGGCGAACTCCAGCGCACCGACACGCCCGCCGTTCGCGTAACCGGCGAGACCACCCTTCGCCAGGTGCTCCATGCCCGACAGGTGGCCGTAGCGGGAGAGCAACAGGCCACGGTCGCGACGGACGAGTTCCTGCGGGATCACGACCTCGCCGCGGTGAACGATGCCCGCCGGCTCGTACTTGCCACCTGGGCCGGTGTAGCCACCGTGGGCGCGACCGTCCATCGCATCTGCTCGGCGGTTGAGGCCCTGCTCCTGGCGGATGGTGTTGATGGTGACCGTCTTGCTGCGGATCGCGTCGATGGCCGCCTTGATGCGGTTGAGCTGCACCAACGAGTCGCCAGCCTGGACGTCGACCTTCGGCTTCGCGTCGGCCTTCATCAACGCCCGAAGCGTCTGGAGAACCTGCCGCGCGCGAGCATCCATCCCGCCGGCCTGCGCGGCGGCCTCCTTGAAGTTCTTGATCGCGCCACGAAGGAACTGGATGCGATCCATGCCCTGCAGGTTCTGGGAGTACTGGACCGCCGAGGCCGCGATGTTGTTCAACGCCTCACGGTTCGCGCGACCCTTCTCGGTGTTCGCGTCGAGGGTGCGCCCGTTCTCCTTGACCGAGGCCGTCATGTCGTCGATGGCCTGCTTGTAGGCGTCGAACTGACCCTGCTTCGTCAGGACAGTGCCGACATTGGCCAACTCCTGGCGAAGGTCTTCGACCTCCTCGGCGGCAAGCGATGCCTGAGCGGCGATGTTGCCGAAGCTGGCGCTGATCTCGCGCAACCGCTTCGGCGCATCACTCTTCGTGCTGAACGTGAGCTCGTCGTAGTCCTTCTGGGTCGGCAGGTCGAATCCAGCCTTGGTCCTGATGACGTCCGAGAAGAGGTCCCCTACGCCCGACGTGGTCCGCAGGTCATCGAGGTACTCGCGGCGCTTCTTGAGCGCCTCGTTTGCAGCCTCGATCTGCGCCGTGTCGCCCGATGCCAGCGCGGCGTGAATCTGTCGAAGCGACTCCTCCCACTGCCGGTTCGCGGCGGTGATGTCGGTGACGAGTCCGATGCCCGCACCGATCGCAGCGCCCCACGGACCTGCCATGTAGCCAACGAGGCCGAGCATCGCCGTGTTCTGCAGGCCAAGACCCTGACCCAGGGTCCCGGTCGCGATAGCGAAGGCGCCCACCCCGGCGCCCGCCTTCAATGCGGTCGCTCCGGTCTGCTTCATGGTTGCGTTGACGCGCGCCTGAGCGGCGATCAGGGACGTGCTGGCATTCCGCTGTGCGAGCGTTGCACCACGAAGCGCAGCGAGGTCAGTGCGAAACTGCCCGATCGCACCCTTGGCCGCATTGAGGCGGCCCATCAGCGGAACGGGAGTCGGTCCACCAGCGGGACCACCGCCAATGGGAACGGGCGCGGGGCCACCGCTCCCGCCGCCGGCACCGCGAATCTTGCCTGCGGTCCCAGCCGAAACCAGACCCGTGCGGGCCAGCAGGCCGGCCGTGATCGCAAGCGTCTTGTTGAGCACGACGAACGCGGCGGCCATCGTGAAGATCTTCGTTCCGACAGGCGACTCGGCGATCAACTTGAGGGTGTCTGCGATCGTCTCGAAGGCAGACAGCACCGGGCCGCCGAGCGGGGAGGCCGCCTTGACGATCTCGACAGTCGCCTCGGCGATCGCGCCCAGTGTGCGCCCAACCTGAGGCCCGGACTGTCGGACGTACTCGATGAAGTCCTGGAACCCCTCGGTCTCCGACAACCCGGCTGCCCACGCGTCGAAGTTCCGACTGGCGGTCATCAGCCATGTCGAGAAGTCGTTGTTGATCGGGGACGTCGCCATCCAGAGCTCAGCGAGACCGTGGACCACGTTGCCGATCGATCGGCCGAACATGTCCAGTGCCTCTGGACCCTCGGCCTCGACGAAACGGAGGAACTCGTCCCACTCCGGTCCGGCGAGGGCCGCAGCACCTTGGGCGACGAGGTTGCCGCCCGTCTTGCCGATCGCCTCGAAGAGGGATGCCACGCGAGGTGCGACCCGCTCGAAGTCGTCCATGGCCGAGGTGAGGCCCGGGAACCAGCCACGTGCGGCAGCATCGCGGATGTCACCGAAGACAGGCCGCAGCTCCTGGAAGCGGGCGACGAACTCACGAGCCTCCGGACCGATGCCAGCCATGGCCGCGCGAGCCTTCTCGAGGTTCGCCGCCGTCGGCTCGATCGCTGCAGCGTTGACCGCCTTGAGAGCATCGCCAACCCCGCGGGTCGCCACCATGAGCGAACCCATGCCGATGGCCGCGAAACCGAGCTGGGAAGCAAGGCCGGCGACGCCAGCGACACCGACAGCGCCGATCGGCACCAGCGCAGGACCGAGGACGAGCGCCGCCTTCGCCATGATCGCGAGACGCCCCGAAAGGCGGTCGATCGCCGGCCCGGTCTGGTTGGCCGACTGCCGGAAACGCTCGGTGTCCTGCTGGGCGCGCGTGACATCGCGCGACGACGTGGTGGCCGACCGCGACAGTGAGTTCAGCGCCTGGTCGAGGAGCTTGGTCGCCGCCGCGGCCTGCAGGATCTCGCGAGTGAAGCGGTCGTCGACCTCAAGGAGCACGGACTCACGGCGCACGGCCATCGGCGATCACGCCTCCTCTGCGTCGTCATCGTCAGGGCGAACAGGTGAGGCTTCGCGCTCGGTGGTGAACTTGTCCCACGGCGTCGGGTCCTCAGTTGCGACACCGACGTTGACGCCGGCATCGAAGCGGTACGGGTGCGAGCGGGTCTGCTCCGACTTCCACGAGGTGAAGCTGCCGTCGTGGTAGATCGCCCTCTCGTGGAGCGCGTCGTACTGCTCCTTGGCCGCTGTGCGCGCCATGGTCGCGTAGCAGATCTGGCGGTACGGGTACCACGTCTGCTGCGAGTCGGAGCACTGCTCGCGCGGGCGACCACAGTCGGGGCATTCCGCTTGCTCGCGGCGCCACTCCTCGATCCAGAGCGACCGCTCGGTCTCACCCAGCGCGTCGAACTCGACGAGCGTCAAGCCGAGCGATCGGGCGATGGTCAGGTCTCGTCGGACTTCGCCGCGCCGAGCGAGTAGCGACCGGATTTTGGGTCCGTTACACCGCCCGTGTTCAGCGCGTAGGCGGTGGCCCACAGGGTCTCGAACTGCCCCGCTGACAGGCGCTTGATGCGCCGCGCGAGACCGCCGAGAGCGACGTCGCCAGCCTTCTGGATCGTCCGGTGCGTCTCGTCCTCCGGGTCGGCCCACAGGAGCAGCGCCTTGCCGAAGGTCTCGACATTGAAGCCCCACTCGTTGTCGACGGGATGGTCGACCTCTAGCGGCCCATCGGGACCCGGCTCGGTCGTCTTCCGCATTGGGTGGGCCAGGAGCAGTTCGCGCCAGTCCTCGTGGCCGATGGACTCGACGATCCACTCCTCGGCGCGCTCGGCGGCGGCATCGACGAAGGCGTCGAACTCGGCGCGGGTGGCCTCGACCTCGGCGCTCGTGTGGTCGTCGTCGCCGAGACGCCGGGGCAGGTTCTCTGCCTGCGCGGCGTTGCGCTCGGCGATCCCGACCCGGGTCCGGAGTTCGGCGAGCTGCTCGAAGTCGCCGTCGGCGTACAGCAGCACGGTCTTGCGGGGCATCAGGCGACCTCCCCATCCTCGATCTCCGCGACGACAATGCCCTCGGGAAGGTCGATCGTGAGGACATCGGGGCGCAGCCGAAGGCGCACGATGGCCGCGCCTTTGTCGTCGGTCGCCTGCGGGAATTCCACGCCGAAGCCGTCCGCGAGAACAGCGTGTGTGATGTCCATGCCATCGATGACGACGGCTGCTTGCGTTCGGGGCCCGTACTTGATGCTGACGTTCACAGTGATTCCTCTCGACAGGCTCGACAGGGGAGTGACGCAGGAGCGCGGACCGGGCGGCTGTCGAGACCCACCCGGCCCGCGCGACTGAGGATCAGGCGAGGATCGCGACCTTGAAGGCCGGGTCGCTGGTGATCGCGAACGTGCACACCGCGGCACCCTCGGCGTTCTCGCCGTCGCCCGACTTGGTCGGCATCGACGGGCCGATCTCGACCGGGTAGACATCGACGAACTGGCCGGCGATCGGGGTAGTCGCGCGCGCCACGTTCGACCGCTTCACAAGGAAGCCGGTCACGGTGCCGGAGGTGTTCTTGAACTTCTCCCACGCCTTGACCGGGTCGGACGCAGCGGCGCCCTGCTGGTCGAACTGGTAGGTCATCTGGCCGCCGGCATAGGTCGTAGTGCCGACGAACTGGGCGAGCGTGGTGTCGCCGAAGCGACGGTTCTGGTCGACCAGGTTGGTGTTCTGGGTCGGCTCCGGGGCGCCGTCCGCGAACGCGATGCGGGTGATGTCCAGCGAGGACGCGCCCGTTGCCTCCGCCACGGTCGGCGCCAGGGCGGCCGACGCGATCGTGGGGACGAAGATCCAGTTCTCGCGACCGTAGAGCTTGGCCGGTGCGGGACGAAGCGGCTCAGCCATCGTGCTTCTCCTTGTTCTCGGCCGTCCGGCCGTTGGTGGTGGTCTCGACAGGGGTCTTCTTGGGGGTGCCGTGGACGGCCGGAAGGGCCTCGCCGGAGATCGGGTCCGAGGCGGGCTCCTCGAGCACCTCGTAGTTGCCGTGGGGCAGCGAGGGCGCGTTGATCGAGAGCTGGTGTCCGGTGTCCTTGTCGAGGACGCGGAGACGACCCTGCTCGTCGGGCTGAGGGGTCTTGGGCATGACGGAATCTCCCTTGCGGGTCGGGTGGTGAGTAGCGGGGCGGATGCCCGACAGGTCAGGCGAAGGTCCAGTGGTCGACGCCGACGAAGCCGGTGTCGTCGGGGTCGGCAGGCTCGCTGATCGCGAACCGGAACGGGCCGACCGTGCCGCCGTCGGAGCGGTCGTAGGCGCGGTCCTCGAGCGCGAGGCCGACGCGACGGCGCAGTTCGCGCACGTTCGTCACGGAGTCGGCGTGGCAGCGGGTGATGAGTTCCCAGTCGGGGATCGTCACCTCGCCCGACGCGCGCCGGGAGGGCGATGCATCGACGCGATGCAGGCCGACCTCGACATGCCACTGAGGCAGCCCGCCAGACGGGTTGTCGCCGCCGACGACACCGGGCACCTCATCGAGATCGAACACGAACGCCTTGTCGGCGAGCTCGACCTGGATGGCGGCCTTGATCGCATCGGCGATCGGCTGCTCGTCGCGGACGCTCACCGGGCCCCCGGCCAGAACCAGTCGTCCATCGACTTGCGGATGTCCTGCGCGACGACGCCGATCGCAGGACCCTGCGAGACCTCAAGGTCGGTGTTGCCAGAGCCGTCGCGGTAGCCGGCGCCAACGAACTCGGACTTCGGGACGCCGGTCGGGCCGTACTCGGCCGACCAGCCCGCGCCGCCGAAGAGGCTGTGCTGCGGGGAGTCCCACCGAAGGCGCTTGTAGTAGGCCCTGCCGTGCGGGCCCGACTTCGCCCGCGCGTGATCCTTGGCGATCAGGTTGCCCGTCATCGCGCCATGGCGGACAGCAGCACGGACGTCGCGCGCGGCTAGCACCGGGATGCGCTGCAGGTCGCGCGCGAGGTCGTCGATGTGGTGGGTGACCTTGATCTTCACGGCCACTCCTTCGGTCGGACGACGCCCACGACGGGGACGCGGCGGGCGGTCGCCTGGTCCTGCCATGTGGCCTCGACGATGCGGAGGACGAGCCCCGCGTTCTCGCCAGAGGTGACCTCGATGTAGTCGCTATCCGCGAGATCGGTCGTGGTGGTCGGGAAGTGCGCCGTGCGGACCGGGACCTCGACCTCATTGCCGGCAGAGTCGTCACGGCGAGCGGGCGATGCTCCGCGGCTTGTGCCGCCGATGCGAACAGGGAGATCGGCGTGCACGATGGTCCACGCCGACACCTTGAAGCCGTCGACCATGACCGGCGGTCCTCCCTTGCGGCGGATGGTGCAGCGGGAGGTCATGCGGGACTCGGCCTCGGCGCGGAGCCGCGGCAGAGCGCTTGCGATGGAGTCCTGCAGACTCATCAGTACTCGTCACCGCTCAAGACGCCGCCCTCGTAGAGCGGATATTCGCCATTGGTGAGGTCCGCGCCGCAGGAGCAGTAGGTGGCGCCGAGCATCAGGGAGCACCACGGCATGTGCACCGAGGCTCCGCCGGTGGGGATGATCGAGAACGCCCTCGCCGAGCCCGTGGCGGGCGTCAGGAGCGTCCACCACTCGTCGAGGATCACCACGCGCCCCTTTCCGGAGCGGTAAGTCCGCGATTCCGATCCATCGTCAACCGCAACCGACACCTGCGTGGCATCGTCCGGCCGGCGCACGTGGGCAGCGACAGCCTGCCGGACCACGTAGTCGACCGTGGGCTGGTCGAGCTCAGTGATGTCTCCGAGGCGCGCGCCGATCAGGAACCGGGCATCAGAGATCCAGAGTTCCCACTGCGCGTACTCGGCATCGGAAGGCTCGGGGGCGGTGCGGCCGAGCTCGACCGCGATGTCATCGGGGGTCACAGCCACGACCGCACCGCCTTCCGATCAGTTGTCGCCCGAGGACGACTTGCGGGTCGTCGCCTTCTGGGCGGACGACTTCTCCGGGGTGAACTGGGCGCCGAGGCGCTCGGCGTTCTCCTCGGTGGTCTGCACGACAGCGCCGTTGGCGAGCGTGCCTCGGACCAGCTTCGGCTTGTCAGCCATGTCAGCCTCCTTCTCAGACGAGGTCGTGGATCTTGGCGATCGCGTTCAGGTCCGCGATGCCCCAGCCGTAGACGACCTCCGCACGGAAGGCGACCTCGTTCTTGCGCTTGAGGTCGCCGCCGCCGTCCGGGTCGCCGTACTTGATCAGCTCGAGGCCGATCTGCTTCTGGATGCCCCAGCGGACGGTGTCGAAGTTGCCGACGAAGGCGAGCACCTTGGTGTCGACCGCGATGACGCCCGTGCCGGCGACCGTGCTGGACACCGACGCGCGGTGGCCCTCCAGGTCGGAAACCGGAAGCTGCAGCCGGAAGTCCGGGTAGAGCTTCTGCTCGGTGGTCGCGTTGCGTCGCGCGGCGAACCGGGCGGCGTAGGCGGGGGCGAGCGCGATGTCCCGCGGCATGTAGCCGTCAGCCAAGACGAGTGCGTCGGCCGCGTCGAGGCTGACGTAGGGCGCGTTCGCGGCGACGTCCTCGACGAGGTTGGTCGTGTCAGTGAGGCCGCCGTTCATGGCGGCCACGACAGCGCCGCCGGTCGGGTTGATCTCGTGCAGCACGCCGTAGTCGAGCGCACGGGAGAGCGCCGGCTGGACGAGGTCGAGGATCTGGTCGACGACCTCGAGCTGGCGGTCCTCGTCGGCCCACAGGACCTCCTCGGAGAACCGGAGGGTCTTGTGGAACTTGAAGGGCTTCATCGACTTGCTGGTCGGGGTGACCGTCGAGGCGCCCTTGTTGCCGCCTTCGGGGACGTACTCGGCCTCTCCGATGTCATAAGTCCACGACTCGCCCTCGCCGAAGGACATCGGGATCGGGGTCGAGAGGGTGGCGACGACGGAGCCGTTCTGGATCTTGCCCAGCCACGGGTCGAGCTTCTGCTTGGGGATCGTGAGTGATCCGGTCTGGAGAACTGCCATGATCTGACTCCTTAGTCAGTGTTCGCCCGAGCGAAGAGCGTGCGGACGAACTCGCGTTCGTCGCCGTTCTTCTCGGGCTTGGGGGTAGTGCCCTCGCGGGGCGAGACGTTGTTCTGCTTCTTCTGGGCGCTGATGTCCTTGAGCAACTCGTCGGCGTCGGCCTCGAGCTCCTCCTTGGTGGCTCCGATCAGGCGCTTGGCCTGGTTCGGCGTGAGCCCCTTCGCGTTGGCGACCTCGGCACGCAGTGCGCGGGCCTCGGACTCCTGCGCCTGGCGCTCGATCTGGGCCACTCGCTCCTCAAGCGAGGTGGCGTTGCCGGCCTTGGCCTTGAGCTCGTCGTAGTCCGCGTACTTCGCCTTCTCGCGCTGCACGCGTTCACGGACGATGCGGTCGACGTCGGCCTGAGTGAAGGACTCGGGCTGCTTGCCAGCCTCGGGGCCCTCGTTGGCGTCGGGGTTCGTGTTCTCTTCGGGCATCAGCGTTCTCCGTTGCCTCGTCAGGTTGTGCTCCGGCGTTGAGCGCCGCCGTGGCGCTTCCCCCGCGATGGGGTGGTCGTGCGACCCCTCAGCCACGGGCCTCGGGGTAGTTCTTGTTGAGGTACGCCCGCAGTCGCTTGTTGCGGGCGGCTTGCGCGGCGTCGGTCTTCGCGCGTCGGCTTGAGGCGACGTACTGCAGGGCGTTCGCCTCGGGACCGTGTTCGCCGCCCTTGAACTCGGGACGGGCGGCGCAATGGCAGGTCTTGTGCGCGGCGAAGATGGCTGTCGAGCGGCTGTTGTAGACCGATCCCTTGCCGGCGAGCATCACGCAGAACTTGCAGGCTCCCGGGCGAGCGATCCGACTCCATCCGATCGCATCCACGTCGGTCCGCGTGTTCCCGACGACGGTGTCGCGGTAGCCGCGGGCGACTTCCTTGGCGGCCAGGGCGACCATCTCGTTGATGGACTTCTCGTTCTGCGCCTGCAGGTCGAGAAGGTCGGCATCGAGCGTCTTCTGGAACGCTGCGATCTCCCGATCGATCCAGTCCGTCGCGGGATCGCCAATGATCGACGGAGTGAAGACCGATGCAGGATCGGCTTCCGCGCGGAGTTCGTCGTACCAGTCGACCGCGAGCGATCCTGCGGCGTCGTAGTACGACGGCACAAGCAGGCTGACTGCTTCCAGTGCTGCAGCTACCTGCCGCTCGACAGGGACTGCGGCGATCTCGGCAGCAATCTCCGTGGTCGCAGCCGACGTGATGACGGCCAGCTCGGCTCGTACCGCGTCAGGCGACGTCGCCATCGGCCGTCTCCGGCGTCAGACGGCTGCGCAGCGCCCGGCCACGGTTGGCGCGGATCTCGGCCCGTGCGCGGTGGATCTGCGACTGCGTCAAACCCGAGATCTCCATGCCGACTTCGGTTCCCCTGAGCTCGGGGTGCTGGTCGAGCACCTTTGCCCCGGCGTCCGCCGCTGCGGCCCGGGAGACGTGCAGCGGATTCCGCCAGACGGGCTGCACGCTGAGGTCCGCCGGCACGTCGCCGTCGTTCAGCATCCGTACCGCGCGCGTCATGGTTGCCGAAAGGTCGGGCGTCC
>Ga0247824_10000905_pt1 | contig 15635 bp, 7 predicted proteins | sample 13C_PalmiticAcid_FD_194412 | JGI IMG/M metagenome (GOLD analysis project Ga0247824, IMG submission 194412) | Soil microbial communities from agricultural site in Penn Yan, New York, United States - 13C_PalmiticAcid_Day48 | ecosystem: Environmental > Terrestrial > Soil > Agricultural land... | reverse complement strand
CCGCCGCCCCCTCCCCCCTGGGGCTCCGCCACACGCCCCCTCTCCGTGACGGGCCAACCCTCCGCGGCGTAGCCGTGGTAGCAGCAGCAGTCCCACCGGTGGGAGTCGTGGTGGTGGTCGGAGTGGTGGTGGTGGCGGCGGTGGTGCTAGCCCGTACCCGTCGGCTACCCCGCTCCCGGCCGGGTGCGACGGCTACTTCGATCAGCGCCTGTCCTTGTCCTGCCGGTCCTCCGGGCACGCCCAGGCCGGAGACGGTTGAGGAGGGGTCTGAGCCGGGGAAGATGCGCTGGTGTTGATACTGCTGGTGGTGATATTGGTGATGGTGGGAATGGTGTGGGTGCTGATGCTGAAGGTGATGATATCGCCCCCACGACCTGCCGCCGCCGCCACCGCCGCCGACGCCGTCGTCCGAGTTGTTGGCCGTGTTGGGCCCGGATTTCCGCAGCGTGCGCATCTCGCGCGCCATGTCGCCGAGGCTCTCCTCGAGGGACTTCATCTTGGCGAGCATGAGCTTGTTGAGCGCGTTGTCGGCACTGGTGGTCGTGGTGTTGTTGCTGCGCGCACTGAGCGTGTCGTTGTCGTTGTCGTCGAGGTCCGCGAGGGAGCGCCGGCGCATGGGGAGTTTGGGGTTGGCGGTTGGGGGGATGTCGAGGGTAAGGGCGGCGCGGCTGGGTGCTAGGTCGGATGGCTGGATCATAGAGCGCGGGCGGGAGGCGAGGTAGAGGGACCGCCGCGGGGAGCGGCGACCGGTGTCGCGCGTGATCGGGGTGGCAACGGGGGTTTGTTGGCGCGTGCTGAGGGGCCGGGAGAACGCCCGGGAGGCGGGCCAGGCGGAGGCAGAGGATGAGCTGTACGGCCGCGTGTCTTCCTCGGGGGCGTACAGGATAGTATTGGTGGACAGGGTCCGGGTGTGGAGCGGGATCCGCCGCGAGGTTGCCGGGCGAGGGGAGTCGGCCGACAGCTCGGTGTTTGAGAATCGGGTGCCGATTGGTGTCGTGAAGTAGTCCTCCTCGATAACCTCCTCGCCTGGGATGCCTGCGTCGTCCAAAGTGTTGGTGACGTCGTCTCCCTCGTCCTCGTCGTTCGTGACCAGCTCGTCGTCACCGTCCGCATCGCCGTCGGTATTCTCCTTCACCTCGAAAGCGTAGTCTTTCCGTGCGATCCCGTCGTTGTACATCTGCGCTGCCATGGGGTACGGCGCATCGGAGATGAAATCGGCAGGATCGCTGGCCGTCGACCTGATGTCCGAGTAGTGCCTAGGGACCCTCGACGGCCGCTCCAGGTTCATGCTCAGCCTCTTCTGCCAGTCACTGCCTATCCTGCTGTCGATGGTTGAATAGTTCTGGGGCGAGTGGTACTCCCTGTCATGCTGGTCCATCCAGGTCCGGATTGCCGTTTGGGTCTTGCGCCGGTCGCTGCGTCTCTGCGTCCGCGTCTCAGGGGCGCGCCGGAAGACCTCTTCCAGGGCGCGGTCCTTGTGGTAACCCAGCACCGACTCCTCGCGAATTCGGATGCTGGGGCTGAGGAAGGCCGACCTGCTGGCTGGGTCTGGGAGCCCGTGTTGGCGACCACGACGGGGTTTATCAACAAGGTCGGTCGCCTCGTACACGCCGGGTGCCAAGAATAACCTCTCATACATATAAATGCAGAGAAGAATGGGGCAATGTGTGATCTTGATCACCGCGCGGTTGAGCCACACATACTGGTTCATGGACATCAAGTACCTCAGAGGCATGAAAGCCCACGCGAAGATGTTGCTCGGAGCAACGTAGGAGAACAGGGCGTCATTCTTTGCCATTGAGATGGTGTTGATGGCAAAGGTGAATCTGCGAGTCGGTCAGTCCTGGATAATAAATAGGTTCTGGGACCAACATACTGGTACTCCTGGCTCGCTCTGGAGGTGATAGACGTGAACGAGTTGACCAATACAGTGATGAGCATCGTCCTAGTACCGATGTTAGTTGCCATTGCCAAAGCCCAACCAGCGAGTGTCGCTTACAAAATTATGAAGTGGGTGATGACGAGGAACAGGCCCAGCAGAGTCTTGCCCATCCAGTTGTAAGATGGCCACCTGTAAACCTAGTCAGCCTTGGGAAACACATATCACGCGGCTGGGCTGCACCTACATATCCCAGGCAGACGGAGTGAAGCCCATGAGAATCTGAAACATCTTGTACGCCAGCGCGGATGGGTCGCCTGCGTTTTTGGAGAACGCAAAGAAGACGAAGAAGCCGCCGCAGCCAATGAAGATGAGGAACAAGACAGCGGCGAGGTCTATCGCAAGCAGCCGGAGAGAAATCAGCAGCCGGGAGAAGTAGCGATAGTGGTCCAGCACGCCGAAGATCCTCGGCAGCAAGAGGATGGCGTTGACAGCGAGGACGTCGTAGGCATTTTGATTCCACTTGTGAGGATCAAGAAGAAACACGCCGTAGATGCGCATGCAGTAGTAGACGATCAGCAGCAGCACGATGCCCAGGTCGAAGATGTTCCAGAAGCTCATGACGTAGAACGAGAACCCCTGCTCGTTGAAACCGACGAGCTCGTCGAGCATGAAGCCAGCGCTCCAGAACCAGAAGATGAGTTCCGGGGTTGTAATCCTGCTTGACCTTTGGCCCAGGACGACGAGGAACAAGCTTATCAGGACGATGAGGGAGCATGTGGAAAGGATCCGCCGGTAACGGGGGACGCGTAGCCGGGACAGCTTGAACGGGGAAGCCGTCCGCGGATTGTATAGAGTCACAGAACGTCTGCCGTCGGGAACGGATGGGGGCCGCGCGGGCTCCCCTTTCGCCCGCTGCTCACCCAACAATGGGGTCCGTATTGTGCTTTGTCGGCGGGATAGGTTGCTGCCAGCTGCGCTCGACGTCGAGGCCTGTGGCTGAGACGACTCGGTGCGGGACGTGAAGTTGATTGCACCGTTCCAGATGGCCTCCAGCTGCTGCACAACCAAGGGGTGAGACAGGAAGTTCTTGGCAGAGGCGCGTATCGCGACCTCGAGGGTCGAGGTTCTCAAAGTAGCCGATTGCGGTTTGCCTCCCCCCGGCGTGTGCGGCGAATGGGATCCCGGGACGCCCTGGAGCGGGTAGAAGTCGTAGCAGAGGGCGTCGATAAGCTCTCGGGTTGCGTACTCCTTGAGCAACTTGATGGCCAATAGCTCGCACACCCTTGCCCGGGTAGCACTTGTGCCCGCGTTCCCTGCGTGCAGCCGGCCTTCCTTCTCGAATTGCAGGCAGTTTGCCATCAAGGCGTATAGGGTGGCTGGAGAGAAGTGCTGGTTGCGGATCAGCTGCTGCATCGGCTTGACCAGGAACTGGGACACCTGCGGCGACCGCAGTTGCTCCCAGGTCAGCGTGGTCTCGGTTCTGGCCTGGACAAGAAGGCGGATTGCGTGGGTCATGCTGTAAATGGGCAGGGAGTCTGTTCACATGCGGTTAGCGATGCCATTGAAGGTCCATAGAATCGGCGATGGGCAACTGAGGGTCCGGACCTAGGTGATGGGCCGAGAAAAGAGGCAAGAGGCCTGCCGATCGAGCCAGGCCGTCCTCGTCCTCCTCGGGGCGGTCCCCGGGGGGGTAGCGGGATTGGTGGCCATCATTGGATTCCTCCTCATCGTCATCATCGGCCTCGGTGAAGTCGGCTGTGGCGTGGAGATGGCTACGGTACTCGGCAACGGAAGGGCGGAAGGTTATATCGTGTTCGAGGTCGGCATCGTCCTTGGCGCGGCTGCTGCCCTTGAAGGGTCGCAGGAGGGCAGACAACATCCTCTGGTCAGGCTCAGCGTGCCCGGTGCGTCAGCAGAGGCGCCCGAACGCCATGGAGAGTGTCGGAACCGAGGATGGGGTTGAGTTGATGCTTTGGAGGGCGTCAATGGCAGTCGGATGGTCGTCCAGCCTGGTCTGATGGCCCCTGTCTCTCTTACACAACCAGTCCCGCAGTCAACGCCAACAGTAAAACCCAAGTTATACAGCTGCCTCGTCTCAAAGCTGCAATTAGCGACCCTAGGGAAAACTCCCTTCTTCCAACCCTCTCCCAGACCGGCGATAATCCTCCCAAGGAGAAGAGAAGAAAAGTAGGACGCGTGGAGCGCGACTGGCCTCGAGCCTGGAAGAGGCAGAGCGCGGGGGTAGGACGGAGCTAATAAAGGGTCCGCCGTCTCGACTGATCGACTGGCGGGCCAGGGTCCCGGCCAGGGGGTGATAAGGAGGAGGGTCAGCTGGGGAATCCCTGCACAGCGCTAAAACACGCCGACACCCTCCCGCCCGGCCAACCTGGGCTCGAACTTGGGACGAGGGAAGACGGGTTCAAAAAAGAAGAAGGGGTTCTCTTTGGGCGTCCGATACCAATCCCGTCTTCCCACCCTTCAGGCCACACCGCCAGAGCTTGACCTTCGCCTCCGATGCTCCTGGCGAATAAGGGGCCGTGAAGCGGCAGTTGCTGCGTCTTCACAGCAACGAATCGCGGGGTCGGAGTGGGTGCCGCCAAGCATGTCCGAGAGGAGGCTGCCTTGGTGCTTGCTGGGGGGCGACAGGCAGTCCGCTGCATGGCGGGAATAGCGTCCCCAGACGGAACACGGCATGTCGCGATGCAACAGACGACCGCAGTGGGCTGCAGCGCCCACATGCCCCTCCTGCTGAGACCGCGCTTGTCTGGCTTGGGATCTGAGATGTCGCCATTCCAAGTTGTGAGCCGACCCAGATCCCCGCGGCGACCTCATGACCGCAAACCTTCGGTGGACGGTGAGGGCAGAATTCAGGGTAGGTTACACCTCCTGCACAAGCTGCAGCTCCTGATATGGAAACACCTATCACGCCACATGCCGACCCTCCATCCAGGCGTCTGAATCGACCACCACCCAGTCTTGCCGATCACATCTCATGTTTCTCATGGCCTCGGAGAAAGGATTGGAAAAGAAGGTTGGTAAACGTGAAGAGGAAGGAAAGAACTAGAAGGTTAGCAGAAGTGAAAGGGGCCTGACTGGCCACTGGCAAACATCAGTCAAATACCAAAGCGAAGGCTGGACAGACATCCTCAAATCAGCTCTTGGATGGTCTGGACCTTCAGATCTGACACCCTCGATTGCCCGCGCGGAACCACTCCAATGAACAGAGCAATGTCTCAACTCTGCATCCATCATCTGAAGCCAAGACAGCCCAGAGACAGTCCCGTCTGTCTCTGGGAAACGAGGTCTGTCCCCCACGCCGCGCACGCGTATTGGTCGCGTAATGCTCACCGTTGCATGCCCAAGAGACGCCGGGTGGGACGGCGGGGTAGCGTCGCGATGGCATGGAGAAAAGGGCAACGCGCGGGCCATGCCGTGCATTAGCGAGCGCGCACCCGGTGCCCACAGCGCCCTTGCGATGGCTGCAGATGCTGCGACGCAAAGACCAGGCCAGGGCTGTGGTGCGAAATTGGCGTCGGATGACTGGGCTCAGAAATGGCAAGATGGCATGGATGAGGGAGGAAGCGAGCCACCAAGTCGAAGCAGGGGCCACATCAGACGAGTTCCAGCGTGCCCACAGCGACTGAGGCGCAACTCTGGAGAAGGATTCGGATACTCGGATAAAGTAATTGATGACTTGGAGGAGAGATGGATTGGAAGCAAGATTCATAAATCGGAAAACTAATGAGTCGAAATCAAAGCTGGCTTGAAAGAAAGATGAGTTGAATGAAAGATGACTCGGAAGGTTCTTTAACCCTAAAGACAGATTGATGAGAGTTGAAACACTGACAGCACAGGACCTGAAAGCTTGATGGGTTGGGAATTTGACCGAAACCGGTCGGTCAAAGTCGTGGTTTGAGAAGATTGGCACAATCAGCACTTTTGTCGTTCTACATTCCCAACTCCATGAGGGTGAGGTCAAGGTCAAGTATTTAGTTCTCTGCAAGTGTCCATTTTCAAACCGAAACCATTGCACCGACGTCCTTTGCTTCAGTCAATCCGTTATCTGATCCAAGGATTGCTATTTCCAGCACACTGGGTCGACGCGGGATGGCTCGGCTTAAGTTCGACCCACACAAAACGCATGCGCCTGTCCTGGGGCGCACCAAGCTTTTTCACATGCGCTTCCGGTCCCGTCTTCAACAATCACAGCAGGTCCGCTGGCTCAATGGCAGAGCGTCTGACTACGACCCTCACGGGACTCAGTAATCAGGAGGTTCCAGGTTCGACCCCTGGGTGGATCGGTAACACAACAACAGGGAGGGGAAGCTTTTTCAGTTGTTTATTTATTTCCGTGTTTTCGGAGATATTGGATTCATTCGATAGAGAAAAGCTCTTTTTTTCAAGAGTCGCCCCGTTCGTTCGTGGGTGGGAAGCATGAGCATGGCAAACTCCAAAAGAAGCCGCATCGACATCAAAACGCCGATCCAGGAGGGTGGGAAATTTGGCTGAAAAATCCGATCTCAAGGCGGTCACAAAATCAGACTCTGGTGCAGCATGAACCCTGTCCGGCGCGGTCGAGAACCCCACCACGAGCACCCCGCCAGAGCGTTCGGCGGCGTGCTGATTGGCCAATGACCTAAAAACCTGACGGACTCGGTAGCTGCCGTGCAGTCAATTCCCTCGCCGCTGCTGGGAACCCCGCGCTAGCGCATCACCGCCCTGGAAAAGTTTGGTGGGGAGAGGTCGTTTTGCCGCGTGGCGGGGCAGGTCAAGAGTCGATAATAATTCTTCAACATCCTGCTTTTTGCCTCCCTCTGCTCCTGTCTCTTCCTGTCCATGCAGAAGGGCTGGTGCAGCTGGATCAGGACAGTTTGGGCGTGACGGACTCTTTCTCTCTCTCTTCTGGCATCAACCACGCCCCTCCCGCGCAACAAACAACCCCCCCAAGTTGCCAGCTCGTACTCCCCACGCGACCACGACTTGAGCACGACCGCGGCTGCGATTGTCTCGTCGTCTCTCGCTCGCGCCCTTCTTTTTCCTCACCTCTCTTTTCCCTTCCCTCCCCCAATCTCTTTCGTCCAGGTTCTGCCTGCTCCCCTCACCATAATGGCTGCCACACTCTTCCGCCCGGCCACGGCGCGCATCGCCAAAGCCGAGTCCCAGGGGTTGGTCACCCTTGAGCTCGAGGACGGCTCGGCCTACCAGGGCTACAGCTTCGGCGCCCCCAAGAGCATCTCTGGCGAGCTGGTCTTCCAGACGGGTATGGTGGGGTACCCCGAGTCCGTCACGGACCCCTCCTACCGCGGCCAGATCCTCGTCATCACATTCCCCCTCGTCGGGAACTACGGCGTGCCCTCGAGGGACGCCCTTGACGAGCTCCTCGGCGACCTCCCCGCCCACTTCGAGTCGTCGCAAATCCACATCGCCGGTCTCGTGACCGCCACATACGCCGGCGAGGACTTCTCCCACTTCCTCGCGACCTCGTCCCTCGGCACATGGCTCAAGGAGCAGGGCATCCCGGCCATGTACGGCGTAGACACCCGCGCCCTGACAAAGCGCATCCGCGAGAAGGGCAGCATGCTTGGCCGCATGCTCCTGGAGAAGAAGGGCCTGACCAACGGCGCCAATGGCGACGCCGAGGACATTGCGCTCCCCGGCAAGCTGGGCGATTGGAGGTCCAGTTTTGAGACGATCGACTGGGTCAACCCCAACGAGAAGAACCTCGTAGCAGAGGGTGAGTCGGGACTGGGAAGAATCCTCATGTGAAGCTCCATGCTGACCCCCCACAAAGTCTCTATCAAGGCGCCCAAGCTCTACCAGCCGCCCGCGGCTACCGCCCTGAGGCACCCTTCAGGCCGGCCCCTCCGCATCCTCTGTCTCGATGTTGGTATGAAATACAACCAGCTGAGGTGCTTCCTCAAGCGCGGCGTCGAAGTCCTGGTCTGCCCCTGGGACTACGACTTCCGCGCCGAGACATACGATGGTCTGTTCATCTCCAACGGCCCCGGCGATCCCGCCATCATGGAGCCCACGGTCAAGCGCATTGCCGCCGCCCTGTCGGAGAACCGCACTCCCATCTTCGGCATCTGCCTGGGCCACCAGCTGCTGGCCCGCGCTGCCGGAGCCAAGACGGTCAAGCTCAAGTTTGGTAACCGCGGCCACAACATTCCCTGCACCAGCATGGTGACGGGCAAGTGCCACATCACGTCCCAGAACCACGGCTACGCCGTCGACGCCCCCACCCTGCCTGCCGGGTGGCAGGAGTTGTTCGTCAACGCCAACGACGGCAGCAACGAGGGTGTCATGCACGTCGGCAAGCCGCACTTCAGTGTGCAGTTCCACCCCGAGAGCACCCCCGGCCCCCGGGACACCGAGTTCCTGTTCGACGTCTTCATCCAGACTGTCTCGAACTGCGCCGCCGACAGCAGTCTGCTGCAGAAGGGCGTCCACTTCCCCGGCGGCACCGTCGAGGAGAACAACAAGCTGAACCCCCGTGTTTCGGTCAAGAAGGTTCTCGTGCTCGGCAGTGGTGGCCTCAGCATTGGCCAGGCCGGCGAGTTTGACTACTCTGGCAGCCAGGCGATCAAGGCCCTGAAGGAGGAGGGCATCTACACGGTCCTCATCAACCCCAACATCGCCACTATTCAGACCTCCAAGGGTCTCGCCGACAAGGTCTACTTCCTCCCCGTCAACGCCGAGTTTGTGCGCAAGGTCATCGTTTACGAGAAGCCCGACGCCATCTACTGCACCTTCGGTGGCCAGACCGCCCTGTCGGTGGGCATCCAGCTCAAGGACGAGTTCGAGGCGCTCGGTGTCAAGGTTCTCGGTACGCCGATCGATACCATCATCACGACCGAGGACCGTGAGCTGTTCGCTCGGAGCATGGACTCGATTGGCGAGAAGTGCGCCAAGTCGGCCTCCGCCAACAACATCGAGGAGGCCATGAGGGTCGTCAAGGACATCGGCTACCCCGTCATCGTCCGTGCCGCGTATGCCCTCGGTGGTCTCGGCAGTGGTTTCGCCAACAACGACGACGAGCTCCTCGATCTTTGCAACAAGGCCTTCGCCGCCAGCCCCCAGGTGCTGATCGAGCGCAGCATGAAGGGCTGGAAGGAGATTGAGTACGAGGTTGTCAGAGATTGCCAGGACAACTGCATTACGGTCTGTAACATGGAGAACTTTGATCCTCTCGGCATTCACACTGGCGACTCGATCGTCGTCGCTCCTTCTCAGACGCTCTCGGATGAAGACTACAACATGCTTCGGACGACTGCCGTCAACGTCATCCGCCACCTCGGCGTCGTCGGCGAGTGCAACATCCAGTACGCCCTGAACCCCTTCTCCAAGGAGTACTGCATCATCGAGGTCAACGCCCGGTTGTCTCGGTCTTCGGCTCTGGCGTCCAAGGCTACCGGCTACCCTCTTGCCTTTATCGCCGCCAAGCTGGGCCTCGGTATCCCGCTCAAGGAGATCAAGAACAGCGTCACCAAGGTCACCTGCGCCTGCTTCGAGCCTTCGCTCGACTACGTCGTCGTCAAGATGCCCCGCTGGGATCTCAAGAAGTTCACCCGTGTCTCCACCCAGCTCGGCTCCTCCATGAAGAGTGTCGGCGAGGTCATGAGCATCGGCAGGACGTTCGAGGAAGCCATTCAAAAGGCCATCCGCTCCATCGACTTCCACAACCTCGGCTTCAACGAGACCCCGGCGCTCATGTCGATTGACGACGAGCTCCAGACCCCGTCTGACCAGCGTCTCTTTGCCATCGCCAACGCTATGGCCGCTGGTTACTCGGTCGAGAGGATCTGGGAGTTGACCAAGATCGACAAGTGGTTCCTCGACAGGCTCAAGGGCTTGAACGACTTTGCCCAGCGCATGAAGGACCTCAAGGCGAGCGGCGCAACGCCCCGCCCCGGCATGCTCCTCCAGGCCAAGCAGCTTGGGTTCAGCGATCGCCAGCTTGCCAAGTTCTGGGGCTCTACCGAGCTCGCCGTGCGCGGCATGCGTCTCGAGGCCGGTATCACCCCCTTCGTGAAGCAGATCGACACCGTCGCCGCCGAGTTCCCGGCCTTCACCAACTACCTGTACCTCACGTACAACGCCAGCGAGCACGACATCACGTTCGACGACCACGGCGTCATGGTGCTTGGCTCGGGTGTGTACCGCATCGGCTCGTCCGTCGAATTCGACTGGTGCTCCGTCCGGGCCATCCGGACGCTTCGCGAGTCGGGCTTCAAGACTATCATGGTTAACGTAAGTTACGATCACTCTCTTTTTTTTCCTTTTTTTTTACCGTTCTCTCTTCCCTTTCTTCCCGCTTTCCCTTCTTCTTTCCATTCCGCCTTTTTTCCTCTTGTTTCTTCCATCCCCCTTTCCCCTCCTCTTTTCCTTCTCCCTTTTCTCCATGCCTTTTTTTCCTTTTTTCCTTTTTCCTTTTTTTTTTCTTTTTTTTTTTTTTTCCCTTTCTTCTTTTCTTTTCCTTTTTTATGAGGCCTAGAGGGTGCTAACAACCTCCGAGTACAACCCCGAGACAGTCAGCACAGATTACGACGAGGCGGACAAACTGTACTTCGAGAACATCAACTTGGAGACGGTGCTCGACATCTACCAAGCAGAGTCGGCAAGCGGCGTTCTGGGAGCCATGGGTGGCCAGACACCCAACAACATTGCCCTCCCGCTCCTTCGGGCAGGCGCGAACGTTCTCGGTACCTCCCCGGAGATGATCGACACCGCCGAGAACCGGTACAAGTTCTCCCGCATGCTTGACCGGATCGGTGTTGATCAGCCGACCTGGAAGGAGCTGACGAGCTTCGACGAAGCCAAGGCCTTCTGTCAGAAGGTGTCGTACCCGGTCTTGGTGCGTCCGTCCTACGTCCTCTCTGGTGCCGCTATGAACACGGTCTATTCGGAGGGCGACCTGGAGAACTACCTGAAGCAGGCTACCGATGTCTCTCCCGAGCACCCCGTTGTCATCACCAAGTACATTGAGGGTGCCAAGGAGATCGAGATGGACGCGGTTGCCAAGGACGGCAAGGTCGTTGGCCACTTCGTCTCGGAGCACGTCGAGAATGCCGGTGTCCACTCTGGTGATGCCACTCTCATCCTGCCGCCCCAGGATCTGGAGAAGACGACGATCGAGCGCATCGAGGAAGCCACCCGCAAGATTGGTGCCGCTCTCAACGTCACGGGCCCCTTCAACATCCAGTTCATTGCCAAGGACAACGACATCAAGGTGATTGAGTGCAACGTTCGCGCGTCTCGCTCGTTCCCCTTCGTCTCCAAGGTCATGGGCGTCGATCTCATCGAGATGGCCACCAAGGCGATCATGAGCATCCCCTTCAAGGAGTATCCCGCCATCGATCGTCCTGCCAACTGCGTCGGTGTCAAGGTCCCGCAGTTCAGTTTCTCGCGTCTGTCCGGCGCCGACCCCGTTCTGGGTGTCGAGATGGCGTCCACTGGCGAGGTCGCCTCCTTCGGTTCCGACAAGTACGAGGCGTACCTGAAGGCCCTGCTGTCGACGGGCTTCAAGATCCCCAAGAACAACATCCTCCTCTCCATCGGCTCCTACAAGGATAAGGAGGAGATGCTGCCGTCGATCAAGAAGCTGCAGGAGATGGGCTACAAGCTGTTCGCCACGGCCGGAACTGCCGACTTCCTCGGAAACCACGGCGTGCAGGTGCAGTACCTCGAGGTCCTCGGCAAGGAGGAGGACCAAAAGTCCGAGTACTCGCTCTCGCAGCATCTGGCCAAGAACATGATCGATCTGTACATCAACCTGCCCTCCAACAACAAGTACAGGCGTCCGGCCAACTACATGAGCAAGGGTTACCAGACCCGCCGCATGGCTGTCGACTACCAGATCCCCCTCGTCACCAACGTCAAGAACGCCAAGATCTTGGTCGAGGCGCTTGCCAGGCACTTTGGTCTCGAGGTCGGTGTCCGCGACTACCAGACAAGCCACCGCACGATTCAGCTGCCCGGGTTGGTGAACATCGCGGCATTCGTACCGGGCCTTGTCTCTCGGGATAGCGACGATATCCAGAAGGTGACCAAGGCGTCCATCGCGGCTGGATTCAGCATGATCCGGGTCATGCCCGTTGGCAAGGAAGGCTCGATCTCGGATGTCAAGTCGCTCAAGATTGCCCAGCAGAACGGCAAGCGTGGCGCTTACTGCGACTTCAACCTGTCCATCACGGCGACCTCGGACAATGCCAACCAGATCAGCAATTCCGCTGGCGAGGTTGGCTCCCTGTTCATCCCGTTCAACCACCTCTCGGACAACATCCACAAGGTCCCAGCGGTCGAGGCGCATTTCGACGCCTGGCCGACGCACAAGCCGATCATCACGGACGCGAGGACCACCGACCTGGCTTCCATCCTTCTGCTTGCCAGCCTGCACAACCGCCGCATCCATGTCACCGCCGTGACCACCAAGGAGGACATCAAGCTCATCGCGCTCGGCAAGGAGAAGGGCCTGAAGGTCACTTGCGATGTCAGCATCTACGCGCTGTATCTGTCGCAGAAGGACTACCCCGGCTGCCAGTTCCTGCCGACGGCCGAGGACCAGGCTGCGCTCTGGGAGCATCTGGAGACGATCGATGTCTTCTCCATCGGCAGCCTACCCTACCAGCTTGCCCACTTCCTGAACCAGCCAGCCGATGTGACTGTTGGCATTGCCGACGCCGTCCCTCTCCTGCTGACCTCGGTCGCCGAGGGCAGGCTGACCGTTGACGATGTCAAGGCCAAGCTTCACGACAACCCGAAGGAGATCTTCGAGCTGCACGACCAGGTCGGCACGAGCGTGGAAGTCGAGGTCGACCGCCCCTACCTCGTGGAGGAGGGGAGCACTTGGTCGCCGCTCACCGGCAAGATTCTCAAGGCTGCCATCCAGCGTGTCACCTTCCAGGACCAGGTCGTCTGCCTGGATGGTTCCATCCTGCCAGTGCCTCCCAGGGGCAGCGACATGTCCACTCACGGCGCGTTGCCCCCCGCGGCTGGCCTTTCGTCGCCCGCGGTCAGGCCCATGCACCACCCCATGTCGCCCATCCCTAACGAGCGCCGCCAGGGCCAGGTTGGTGCCCAGTCGGCGTTTGCGCCCCTCTCGCTGAACCGGACGCCCGGCATGGATGACCTCTCCCTCCCCCTGACCATGAAGCCGACGGTCTCGCCGCTGCAGGAGATGCTCTCTACCCCGTCGTCCTTCAAGAAGTCTCACGTTCTGTCCGTCACTCAGTACACGCGGGCCGACCTGCACCTTCTGTTCAACGTGGCTCAGGAGATGCGTCTCGGTGTGCAGCGCGAGGGTGTTCTTGACATCCTCCGGGGTCGCCTGCTGTGCACTCTGTTCTACGAGCCCTCGACGCGCACCTCGTCCTCCTTCGACGCGGCCATGCAGCGCCTCGGCGGCCGGACCGTCGCCATCACGACTTCGACCTCGTCGGTCCAGAAGGGCGAGACCCTCCAGGACACGCTGCGCACGCTCGCCTGTTACGGCGACGCGATCGTCCTGCGCCACCCCGACGAGAAGTGCGTCGACGTGGCCAAGAAGTACAGCCCGGTGCCCGTCATCAACGGCGGCAACGGCGCCAAGGAGCACCCGACGCAGGCCTTCCTCGACCTCTTCACGATCCGCGAGGAGCTCGGCACGATGCAGGGCCTCACCATCACCTTTGTCGGCGACCTGCTGTACGGCCGGCCCGTGCACTCGCTCGTCTACCTCCTGCGCTTCTACCAGGTCAAGGTGCAGCTCGTCTCGCCCAAGGCGCTCCGGCTGCCGGCGGCCGTCCGCCAGCAGCTCGTCGACGCCGACCAGCTGCTCTGCGAGTCGGAGACGCTCACGCCCGAGATTTTGGCGCGCACCGACGTGCTGTACTGCACGCGCGTGCAAAAGGAGCGGTTCCCGACGCTCGCCGAGTACGAGAGCGTCAAGGACTCGTACCGCATCGACTACACCACGCTCAAGCACGCCAAGTCGAGCATGGTCGTGATGCACCCGCTGCCGAGGAACGACGAGGTCGCGGACGAGGTGGACTTTGACCAGCGGGCGGCGTATTTCAGACAGGTGAGTCTTTCGTTGCCCCCTACCCCTTATCCTATAAGGAGCATGTTAACTAACGGGTTTTTCTCCGCTGTAGATGAGATACGGTCTCTACTGCCGCATGGCTCTGCTTGCGCTGGTCATGGCTTAGGGACTGGTTTGAGAAAGCGTGCATTTTCTTTGAGGTGGTTCGGTTTCATTTTCGGTTTACTATTACACTATATACAGGATGGGAAAAATAAGGGGGGGCGGTGGTCTCGGCTGGCGGGTTGGCTTTTTGCTTGTTTTTTCTTGCGTTTCATGTTAGTATTGGTCAGAGAAAAACTTGGTTGCTCTTCTTTTCAGCTTAGATCAAAGGATTTGCTGGTAGACGTAACGGCTCGCGCCGCTGGATGATGATGGTATGTGAGATATGTATGTGGGCGGTGGTGAGTCTGGGTTGGTTTGGGCGTACGTATGTGTACGTATTATGTATCGTTACAATGTATAATATCCGGAGCTGGGTTGGACCGTGTCTAAGAGTTCGCGCTGGTTTTGATGGATTTATTATCTGTTGATATGTTGATGAATTGATGAGTTGAAATCGTAAAGACTTGTTCAAAGGAGCGATGACTTGATAGACTCACGGATGATTTGGAAGGTTGGCAAAACAAGGAATTAAAAGGATGAAGGACGAGTTGAAGAGGAATGAGTTGATACACTAGGAATTAAAACCAATGAGAGTTCGAGAAACGGGAAGCAAAATGTCTGAAAGAACGATAATCTGAAGAACAATAAATCTGAAAGAACGACCATGGAAACAATAATTATCTGAAAGATGTTCAGTTACTCGAAAGATTGACCAGTTGATGAGACGAAAGGACTGACTATCTGGTAGTTCGAATTGATGGATTGATGGCTTGGTTGAAAGATTCTTGACGAACTCGAAGATTGTGATGCTTTTCGCTGTCACCCTCGAGCTCGTCACCATCCACCATTGCAACATCATCAGAGATAGCTACAAGCAGACCTACCTGACAGCTAAATCTCGAGGATGAGGACAAATCGTCAATTCTCTCTCGATTCCCAGGTCAAGAACTGGGACGGAGCTCGCTGTTGAGAGTTGAAGCCTGACAGCTTATATCAACCCTAACCCTCTTTGGGGAACTCCAGACCCAATTATTCGCGCCGAATTTCCAAGCCAAGCCGAGCTTCCAAGCTTTGAGCTCATCGCTCGCACCACACCACCCGAGCTCCCCAGCACCACGACCGGCCCCGTCCGCGCCAGCAACGCCGAACCGACCGGGTGAGAGTGCGCATTATGGTCTGAGTTGTCTAATGCATGCTTGAGCTGAGCATTGGTATGTTTGGCGAGTCCAATTGGCGCCCCCAGTCGTCGCAGATACGGGTCTGGTCATGACACTGATACGAGTAATTCTCGCAGGCGCTTCTTCTTCGTTGTTGTTCCGGCCAACCTACCTAGCTACCCGTTCACTTCTCACGACGACACGACACTCCCGCGCCGGGCTCTTTCCAACCTACCATTCCGTTTCAACCACCCTTCATCCATCCACAACCGAACCTAACCCGACCACATCAACCCACCCCCCTTTCAGACCCATCAACAAGAACCCAACCCACCTAGACGTCGAGATCTCCGCCCCCGAACCGAACCAACCCGAACTTCTCCCAAACAAAGAAAACAAAATGCCGCCTCCCCACCTCCACCCCCGCTCCCGC
>Ga0247824_10000903_pt1 | contig 15658 bp, 19 predicted proteins | sample 13C_PalmiticAcid_FD_194412 | JGI IMG/M metagenome (GOLD analysis project Ga0247824, IMG submission 194412) | Soil microbial communities from agricultural site in Penn Yan, New York, United States - 13C_PalmiticAcid_Day48 | ecosystem: Environmental > Terrestrial > Soil > Agricultural land... | reverse complement strand
GTTCCTGGAAGAGCGAGTTCAACAAGAGCCAGTTTTTAAGGACCAATTGATGGCGTATATCAAGCACTCGAAAAAGGACAAGAAATGGCGCACAGCAGCAGCCAATGCGATCACGATTCTTGTTCGAGCAGGTGTGCAGTTCTTTGGTACAGACCTTCGAGGTATTCAGATCCCAGGAGCCGATCTTAGCTACGGAGTGTTTGATTCCGTGCAGATGCAGGAAGCAGACTTGAGGAAGGTCAATTTCCGAGGCGTATGTTTACGGCGGACAGATTTGAGCAAGAGTGATATGACGGGTGTACAATTTGGAGAACTGCCGTATCTCAATGTGGATACCAATGTCTGGTCCTGCGCCTTTGCACCAGACGGAGAGTCATTCGCAGTTGGCCTTACCAGTGGCATTATCATCGTGTACTCGACATCCAACTGGGATATAACACGGACAATGGAAGGCCACAGCAATCCAGTTCGCATTGCATATTCACCAGACGGAAATGTGATGTGCTCTGGTAGTCGCGACGGGACGGTTCGACTTTGGATCATGGAGTCAGGAATCTGTCAGCATATTTTAAAGGATCATACCGATATGGTCCAAGGTGTCGCTTATTCCCCTCACGGGGATCAATTCGCGTCCGCCAGCAGTGACAAGACAATACGGCTATGGGATCCAGCGACTGGTACTTGCTCTCAAATACTATCCGGTCACGTGGAAATGGTGAATTGCGTCGCATATTCACCAAAGGGTGGCCAGATTGCCTCCGGAAGTGATGATTTCATGGTACGACTTTGGGATGTTGCAACAGGAGAATGTAGCCATATCTTTGTCGGTCACAGTGACGAGGTTTGGGACATTGCGTTCTCCCCCCAAGGGCATCAAGTTGCATCTGCCAGCAGAGACAAGACAGTTCGGCTATGGGATGTGGTAACAGAAAATTGCTGTCACATCCTGGAAGGACACACCAATCACGCCAGACGTGTCGCGTATTCACCGAAGGGAGACCAAGTCCTTTCAGTGAGCATGGATGCGACATTGCGAATATGGGATGTGTATTCCGGGGCTTGTCGCCATTCATTGACTGGTCATACCGAGAGTGTCTCTTGTGTCGCATACTCTCCGAAAGGTGATAGGGTCGCCACTGGCGGTGACGACAAAACAGTGCATCTGTGGGATGTGTCCATCGGAGGATCTCGACACATCTCGAGTGGCCACAGCCTAGACGTTAGGGATGTCGAATGTTCGCCAAACGGAAGCATGGTTGCTTCCTGCAGCAGTGATCGTACGATACGTCTCTGGGACGCGGAAACAGGAGCCTGTCTAAGAACATTAAGTGGTCATGGAGATACTGTATCCTGCGTCGCGTTCTCACCCCAAGGGAACCAAATTGTTTCAGGCAGCTATGACCAGACAGTGTGGATATGGGACGTCGATTCAGGAAGTTCCCAGTACTTTATAACTGGCTATGCCAACTGCGCCTACAGAATTGCGTTCTCCCCTAAAGGAAATCAATTTGCATCTGCCTGCTATTTTGAGGTTGGACTTTGGAATACTACGACTGAAGAAGACTCTGGGCGCCTGGGTAACGACATTGAAGGAATCATTAGTGTCACGTATTCGCCTGACGGTAACCTGATCGCTGCTGGTAGTAGGAACGGTACTATTTGGCTATGGAATGTTGGAACTATGGCTTTTATCAACACCCTCATAGGCCATGATGACTGGGTTTGTACTGTCGACTTTTCGCCTCCAGGAGACCAACTTGCTTCGGCTGGTGATGACTGTACAGTGCGCCTATGGAGTGTGGCAACAGGGGTTTGCTGTCGGATATTAATAGGGCATGACAGAGGGGTTTCGAAAGTAGCCTACTCGCACAAGGGAGAACTGCTTGCATCCGGCAGCTGGGACAAGACAGTACGTCTCTGGGATGCTGCATCTGGTCAGTGCCGAGCAGTGGTACAAATCCTTCAAGGGTATGTCAATGGTGTGGCATGGATCCCCTCGACCGACGCCAATTTCCTGGTCACTGGCTGTCAAGATGGATCAGTGCTCAAGTGGCAGGTCACCGAAGAGGAAGGACAGCACCATGTTACGCTCTGCTGGAGCGCCACAAGCGGCTCTCTCACAGTGACAGGAGCATCGATACAAGATGTACGTGGATTGAGTTCCATCAATAAGCAGCTATTGAAGCAGCGTGGTGTTGTAGGGGAGCCGGAGAAATCTTTTCGCGAGGTAGGCAAGAAAGCAATCACAATGGCAACCGTGGTATCTCGAATGAAGCTGCCTTCAGAAAGAATTGTGCCGCCTTCTCCTTCGATCACCAATACTTCTGATGGACACCCACAGCGGGGCGACCAGGAAGACGAATGGCAGGATGAACAGCAATTGAACAGCTCGCACAAGAGAAGATATCGTAAGATAGTGAGGAGAGCCAGGTGGTGAAATGAACCATTAGTTCTCGGTATAGACTCTATTAAAGACGATTGTTTATTCAGCGGAGACAGAGACAGATGGTGTCTCGTGGGTTGTATGCAGTTCAATATAACTTGCAACAACTCTTACTTCTCATGACTAACCACAGGTCTCCCGCGCAGACATCTCTGCCTTGAGTCGCATTGCCAATTGAAGACACTGTAGGATGGCAGTCTTAGCCATGAAGCCGAAGTCTTTCTTGCTCCGAGGAATGATGAATGGGTCGAAATTGATGAGTCGGAACACACCACGGTAGTCAAGACGCCAGAACTTCGTCTGGTTATTGAATGTCGTGGATAGACGGCGATCCCGCGTCTGGGAATCCATTACTGGGGCACCGTCTTCACCGATCTGATCCAGGAGTCCCTCAACGCCCCGGCCAGTTTGAACTCATCCTGTCTCATCTTCTCTGTCTTAGCAAGTTGAATGAGTGATGCCTCGGAAAGGCATATTTGGTTGCCATCCCAGATCGCGGCACCGTCGGCAAACTGGCCCGGGTGTTTTGTCTCCGGCATCTCGTCTCGTCTGAAGTTCATACGCTTTTGAACTCCTGTGATTTGAACTTCCAGGCATTGCGTCTCTACTCCAGTTATCGTCATCGCATTCCTGAGAAAGCTCCACGTCGAGTTTGCAAAAGGCTGCCTCTCACTGACACTTGTCTTCATGAAAATCCAAATAGCGGGAACTACGCGATGAGAGGCGAACGGGATGAAGAGTCAGTCTGCCAATCTCTGTCTGTTTGTCTGTCTGTCGCTTCAAAAAGCATGTAAAATGTTAAAGCATGTCAGGCACTTACTATGAGTGGATTATAGAGTTGACATACTTCACCACTGGGTCAGCCAAGCTCTCCTTCTCAATGGCGAGTTTCACGCTATCGTAGTTCAAGCCGTTATCTGGAAACACGCGGCCCAAGAGTCCATCCAGTGTGGGCCAAGCCATGTTTACGTCCCCGGCGGACTCTGGTGTGTTGGCGACCCTGGCAATACTCAAGGGCAGACTGTTCCTGAACTGGGAGTTTATGGAGAGTCCCTCATCTTCTTTGTCTGGTGTTTGATAACAGCTTCATGGTTCTTGCACCACTGTTATCCAAGACTACCGTTTCTTGGCCCGCAATAGCCAGGAGGTCTTTCAAGGCCCATTCGCTCAATCTGTTCTGGACGAGATTGAAGTCCTTTCGACCGATGGGATATGATCTCTGAAGCAGGATCAACAGATCTGAGCTGTTTCAGGTTCTGCGCTCTGAATCGCTACCCAGAGACAGCCAAGGCATCGGCTTATCAGTAGACTAGATACAGTTCCTGTCTCATAGGTGATCAAGGTTTCAGACGACATACCTGGGTGTCTGCGAGTGCTTGTCGCGTGTCGACCGCTGATTTCTCCGCTGGCGGAGTGTCTTAGTTTTCTTTCAATCTGCATCTTGTCTACGACAAAAGTGACGGAGAACCCCAAGGTTAAAAATGAGCGGAATGAGTCTTTGGTAGGAGCACCAGCATCACAGCACCTATGACGATCATGTTTACCTGCCATCAATATCCCAAAGGTCGAGGGGTCCTCCGGTATAACGAACTGAGTGGATAGGGTTGCGCTTTCATGGCTAGTGTACTACCGGCCTTTGAAGAGGGCGATTCGATTCATTGGATGTTCGACAGCTGGATACTCGGTCCTTGAAGTGTGGTTTGGCCCACCCAGGGTATCCTCCTTTTTTTTTGAGGTGTCGGAATGTGTGTGTGGGGTTTTTTTTGCTCTCTCTTCCTTGGTTGAAATCTTGCACCGATGCATTCCGCCTCTGAAATCTTCACGTTGAGTTCCCTGAATTGGTCAAAAATGCTCGTGCCGCATATCGGCGCTAACATCATATCGAATGTGAACGGTGATTAGTAGGTTAAAATCGAAGAATGCTAAGAGAACCCTGGCAAAGTCAGGTACTTACAAATCCTTTGCCATTGTCCAAATAAATTGCTTTCGTTGTCATGTCGTATTCTCCCCCTCTGCTCGTCGGGGGTTTCATTCTCTGTCAGGCTGCTCGGTACGAAGCAAGCCGATGTGAAGTAGTTTCACCTTCGGTTGCTGTAGTCCCATGAACAGCTCATCGAGATCGAGGAGTTGGATCCCTCGAATATGTCTTCCGCATATTCTGATCGGCGATGTCATCACGCGCAAGAGAGAACTCCTGGCTGTTGCGCATTTTGAACACTTGGAACTTTAAAACATCCACGTTCTGTACGATCCACGCCACCTCCTGATTCAACGCTCTGAAGTAATCGATATTGACCGCGGGAGCTATCAAGGATCGGGGAAGAAAAAACCCTTGTGAGTTTGCTTCTGGTATAAACTGTGCAAATTGTGCAGTCTTCTCTGCATTGCGCCAGTACCTGGAGCTTCAGTTTCACATGTGCGCTTTTTACTGCTTGAGCTTGATTCGCCCTTATATCAATGCCCTCTAGAACATCTGACATCTTCAGGGGGGGGGGGGTCTCGAAGCAGTGCTGTCTTCAGAGAGTACGGTTGAAATCTTTGATTTCGGGATACTCCACTCTAGGGTTTCATGGGATCGTTGAAATCGTTGATACATAAAGAAACAATGAGTGAAAGTTTTTTGATGACATCCAGTTACTCCGTGAGTGGCAAAAGAACCTACTTTTGTCACTAGTGGCTCATGAAGGGCACACATCCTCGGGTTGCAGTCTTGAATGTTGGTTCCAGACCCATAGACTGTAAGGAAAAGAGATTTCTATTTTGAATCCCGAGTCCAAGAAGATTTTTTCCCAAATACACCAAGACGGACACTTTTCGGGGGTGGGGGTTCAGTCGTCGTTTTCATGTGCTGGACAAGGCAAGCGACTTGTTTGTTTTTGCCTGCAGCAGCTGTTAGATTGGACTGACTAGGTTCCCCGTTCTCTTGCATAATTGTAGAAAAGCGAAGGGTGAGTGGTGAGGATCAACAACATGGGCGAGAGAGTCAATCAATATTGAACGTATCTTGGTAGTTTTCGTTGTCGATCTGTCATCAATCTCCATTGAGCCCTCACTTCTCCTTAGTAAATGTCCACTGACTTCACCATTGATTTGAAGTGTGTTGTCTGCAATAACAGATTTCGTCTGTCCTGTGAGTTATGAACGGAATGAGTATACCCAGCAACGCCACGGCCGTGTGAGATGTCGACGATCCTTTGTTCCTTGTGGTGGGGTGTTCTTTTTTTTTTTTTTCTCCTCGCCCGATTAGTCCAGACTTCCTACAACATCGCCTTTGATGACTTTCCCATGAATCCCTTTGAAAGCTTTGTTATCCCTGATCTTTCCCTCCAACATAAAATGTCGCAATTGCTTGGATCACATTTTCCTTTGACTTGGCGATAGATACTATCAACCATGTAGTCAAATTTGCGAGAAGTGATAGTGTTCCCCACTGTTTATTGTTGAAGTTGAATGTGCTGCATGTCTGCCCCAATGACTCCAATGTACGTGTCTAAATGGCTGCAATTCGGACAACGAAGCAGTTAGAAGCGCATCGCGGAAGAGATCAAATTTTCAACCAGGATATTTTGACAATGGGCATAGCCAGGCGCAGAGGATCCCTGGACAACGAAAAGAGGGCACCCACCCGGATGAACCAACAGCTCACTGAATGCCATAGACTTCCACCCTCCAACCATCCTCGTAAAAAGGGCTGGGAACAACAGCCATGGAATGACAGAGCAAGGAAGCCAACCATCAAGTTCGAAGGTGCTATACCTTCTATTCTGCTATGTTGACTGGACCCAACTCTCGCCCTTCTCCCAGATCGATGTCGCAGTTGGTAGCGATTCTTGTGAAGGGAACAACTCTTGAGTTGGTGGCCAAGACTCAGCCGATCAGAAAAAAAAAGGCTGTCTGATCCAGCTGAAGTGGAGCGCCATTGCTTCCAGCTCACCAGCTCACGACATTCGGTTTGGAAGGTTTCGCCTCAGGCTCGAGTTCATGGGCTCTTTGTCGCGATCACGGTCGGGTGCCAGTTGAGCGAAAGTTGTTCGGTGTGGAAGGGAGGGGGGAGGGAAAGAACGGCAAGGTTGAGGCTTAAGCGCGGCTTAAGCGCGGCTTGAACGTCGCTCAAGCCGTGAAAATTGGTTTCTTCTTCACTTGCCAACTGGAATCAGGACAGGATAGAATCTCTATTCCTTCGAGCAGGACTGACATCCCGATCGTTCTGCAGGCTGTCAGTTTTCTTCAGGAACTCGACCTTTAAGCGTGGACTCCGACACGTCCTTGATTTTTGCGCAAATACTTCTGATTCATCTCGTTTTGTCAACCCATGTTGCACTGTTGTATCAACCGAGTTGGTTCCATTATCGATTCACCGCCACGAGTGTCTTGATCGGATCCTTGTTCCTGTTGGCGGCCTAGATGAATCTTACACATACAATCTTTTTTGATACACATGGAATGAAAGTCTTTATAATGCAACAGCTCGTGGTGAGAATGTATCGGACGCGTGAGGATTCTGGTTGCTTGCAAGTCATGCCCCGGTCAAGGGTGCTCAATGGATGGAATTGCACCACAACACTTGTTAGTGTTTCAAAAAGAAGAATGGGAAAAGCGCGTTGTACGAGTGGATTCGACGGGGAAGGCAAGGGGGACCCAGGAAAAGAGCATATGACCCCCACAATAACGCGGTGCCCAACCCTGTAATGCAAACAGGCACGCCCTTTTGGGCATGCTTGCCATCGCTGCAGTGGGAGTGGTGTCCATGTGGTGCACACCAGCAAAAGAAGGTTTGGACTCCACAAGATTTGTTCACGCAGGTGTGACAGACTTTTTTTTCCTCGAACAGCGCTTTGGGTCTTGTCAAAAATCCCACACTCGACCGCGGCGCCCTCTTTCCCATCTCTCTTTCCTTCTTCTTCAACTTGCCTCCTCTCTTCTCCAGCCTGACCACTCCCCCCACCCTAGTTAACAAATGAACGACTTTATCGACAACCCTACGTGCGTTCACTCGGGCATGCACCACAACATCATGTCCATGTATCATTCTGCTTCTGCCTCCTGCTCTTGTGAAGAGTGTGCCCGTTACAAGCTTCCGCCGCAGAACATGTCCGAGCAATCTTCCGCTATTGACGAGATGCTTCAGCAGCAACATGTGAACGTCGCCATGGGAGCCGGAGGACTGAACAGGATCGAAACCTCGGCGACTTCTTCCTCGTCTCCAACGACCTACCTGGCACGACGTCCTTCCACCGCCAACACTGCCACCTCTCCCAAGATGGCCCCTGCCGGCTTTGGATTGAGTGGAGGAGGAGGAATGCCTCGTATGCAACCCCATGAACGAAGAGCCTCGTACGAGTTCCATGATCGAGAACGGTCTTTCCAGCAGCACTCGGCCGCGTGTGATTGTCAAGGATCCGGTGTTGGCTGTGGATGCTCATTCACTTGCAACTGTTGAGCAAGGAAGGACAACGCACACCACACACATGCACCTTCTCTCTCTATCCCTCCTTCTCTCTCTTTCTGGACTGATCCTAGAAAGTCTTTCTTTCTACAGGACCAAGAAGTGCTCTTGTTTTTTTTAATGCCCGTGTCACCTGGGGGCCGTGATTTTTTGAGTGATGGGAATTTTTTCTCATCTGCATGGCCATGGCCTCTGCTCCTCTCCCTTCTAACCCCTTCCCTTCCCCCACATCCTTTTTTTGCAGCCAAAGTCCTCTCTCCTTCTTTCTCCTCTCTTCCCCCCATCCTGTACATATCTTTCTTCGTAATCTGTTAGTCCTGTGTAAACTGTTTATGTACTTGAAATAAAAAATAAAAATGCCGAGCCTTTTGACAATACCGAGATACGATGATGAAAGGAGAGAGGGTCCCTGTACGACTTGCCAGGTTTGATGGGCACATGAACCGATAAGACTTTTTAGTGTACATGCTGATAACGCCTTTTTTTTCCAGGGTTAGACGGGTTGGACAGAAAGGGAAAAGCCGTTCATGCAAACACGCTCCTCCATCCTTGGCATTTTTGAGATATCCAGAAGCCCCTTTATTTGTACCATCTTTTTTTTTTTCTGTTGTTCTTTGTTCATGCAAGTGTTGTCCTTTGACCGAGTTCATGGGTTCCTGTACCATTCTTCATCTCGCCTGTACGATCGCCCATAAATTCCCCATAGCTAGATACCGTGCCATGGAATGAAAGAAACAATTGGTCAGAGGGAGGGCACATGTCAATGATGGATGAAGTGCTCGACTATGACAAAAAAAACAATTAAACAACTTACATAAGATCGAGTCGAAGGATCTCCTCGGGGGTGATGGAGGGCCGTGTGCTGTTCAAAGAGACCTCGAGATGCTCATTCGTGATGATCGGTCGTGTTCCCTTTGGTTTGTCAGCCGAGTTTGACCCAGAGCCAGCGTCCCCTCCAGCACCAGAGGCTGTCTCTTTGGCAGATGCCATGCCCTTGGCTATCAAACCCAACTAGAAAAGGTAAGGGTTCATTACAAAAGACGTGTTAGCTAGCTCGTTCCTCAACCAAGCCAGTACAAAGTTGGTCGAGTGAGATAATGGCTCGTCCTTACCCGTTGAGCGATAAGACCACGTTCTGCCTGCGTCAGATTGGCCTTCTGGCTCGCTTTTCCACCACCTGCAAAGCCCTTTCCTCCAAGACTCACGAACCGCATCGCTCTGCCATCTCCGAGCATTGAACTGGTTCCTCCTGGGACGGGGGACGATGCTCCAGTTCCACTATGGCTGCTCTGACGTTCCTTCTTGACCGCCTCGTCCTTCTCAATGGCCACACGAATGGCTTCCAGGTGAGCATTGTACAGAACGGCCTGCAAATCGGCTCCAGTCAATCCATCTGTGCGACGCGCACATGCTGTCAGGTCCACGTCCTCGGCAACCTCCATCTTGCGTGCTAAGCATGTCAAGATCTCATGCCGGTCCTGAAGATTGGGCATTCCACAGAGCAAAGATTTGTCGAGACGACCTGGTCGAAGCAGTGCTGGATCAATCAAGTCCGGCCGAGAGGTTGCTGCGAGGACGTACACACCATCTAACCCTTCCGCACCGTCCATCTGTGTCAGCATTTGATTGACGACACGATCCGTTACTCCTGTGCTGTCATGGCCTCTGTGTTTTGACCAGGGTGTAGGAACAAGAGTTACAAAGTTGGTCATAGGCCCATGCAGCACTTGAACACATGACAGCTATTTCCTCAATCTTCCCACGATCCTTACCTCTTGGGCGCAATACTGTCGAATTCGTCAAAGAACAGCACACATGGTTTAGCAGCCTGGGCACGCTCAAAGAGATCACGAACGGACTTCTCAGAAGCACCAATGTACTTGTTCAGCAACTCGGGTCCTTTCACAGAAATGAAATTCAGGCCACATTCCTTGGCCACAGCAGATGCCAAGAGTGTTTTCCCGCAACCTGGGTGGCCAAACAACAAAAGTCCTGATCGGAGACGAAGTGGGCATTGTGAAAAGATGGATGCGTATTTCGTAGGCCATTCCAGTGTTTCCAACAGAATCTTTCGGGTCTCGTTCAGACCTCCAATATCCAGCCAGCTGGTAGCAGAACTTTGCAATTTGACACCACGCAGGCTGCTTGGCACGAAACCTTCCTGAGCTTTTACGAAATCTGCTTGTGTCAGTGTAAAGTCATCGTCGGACGTTGATGTAGCGGCTGCAGATGTGTCCACATCGCTCGAGCGAGGTACGGGATCCTTGGTCACGCCGTTAGGAATAGAGTGCTTGTCGGCGATATTAGTGGCCTCCTTGCCATTCTCCCGGTCTGCAGTCTGTGAAGCAATGTTGCGCACGGCGCCTTCGTGAACAGCCCTCTCCAGAAACGCCTTCAAATCAGCGGCTAGATAACCCTCCGTCTTGGAGGCCACCGACACCAAGTCGATCTGAGGAAGAGACCTCTGCAAAATGGCTGGTCCTGACTCCATCAAGCTCTGTAACATCTCCTTGCGCTCCGTCTTGCCTGGTGGTGTAAGTCGAATGATCTCGCTGAACAGGTGCGACGTGACCAACGAAGGATGGACAGAAGCCTGCTGCTGAGCTGTCGCCACAACTGCAATCCGGTCAAAGCGCTTGCACATCTTGCTAGCGATCTGCAAAAATACCTCGGCTATTTGTCGGGATCGGAACGAGTCTGCATGCTCCACTTCTGCCGGAATCAGACGGTCCAGATCCTCGAGGAAGAGGACACTGGGAGAGTGGAAAGCGGCAGTGTCGAACCATTGCTGGAATTTTGTGATCAACACTGGCAATCTATCTTCTGCAAACTCGGCGCAATTGATCTCTACGCAGTCTGGCAAAACATATTCAATGGTGTAACCGTTAGATACAACTCTCGGGTACCATCCTGGAGACGAACGACTGCAGAAACAGGTCCATGGACTTACAGGCAAGCGTATTAACGTTCTGTGATAACTTGTGGATGAGCGATCTGGCAACAACCGTCTTTCCTGATCCATGAGGTCCACAGAGAAGGAATCCGCCAAGGCTGGGCACTGCAAACGCGTCGCGCAATTCAAGTTTTGAAAGACAGGTCATCAGATACTTTTCTGCTTTGATGAAGACCTGAGTGACGCCTCCCAGTGCTGCAGGTGCTGACAAGATATGATTGACAGGTCTAATATCATGGATAACAGTGTATTGCTTAGTTAGCAAGAGACACGTTCAGTAATCCTCTGGTCAACGAGACTTCAGCCCGATAGCCTACCTTTTGAAGACATGATTGATTGCTTGTGGTTGGCCTATCTCGACTTTGAGCTGGTTCAATTGTGCCTTGTTAAGGATACTGTAAGCCTCGACGTCGGTCTGACTTTTGGTTTCTTCCTGTGGAGAGTTCCCATTAGCCCCGCCGTTGTTTGAAGGCGGCAAAGACTTGGTGGGGAAAACAACCGAGAACGACTGGACAGAATCCTCCTGTAAGATCGACAAGAGAGATCCGTGGCTCAGAATCGTAGTATCATTGTCGGGCAAAGAGTTGATCCACTCCTTGAAGATATTTGTCAGGTTTGCAGCCTTTGCAGCTTTGTCAGAATCATGGCTCGCTGACTTTGGCTGGAGTTTCAATGGTGCAGGAGAGGTAACCGACGTCCCTGATGTGGAGATGGGTCGAAGAGTGATGCTTGAAAGCTGTGCCGCATGAATACGGGATTCTGACAATCTATTCCAGATGAGAAGGGAGCCGTTAGCGCTGTAGATACTAGCTCTTCTGTATCCATGTCCTGCTTGTCCGTAGAGTCATTGTACATACGTGACAATTGAATAGTTCTCTGCATCCAGTGCATCCTGAACTTGCTTTGAGATTGCAACGTGTCCAAGAGGAACACGGTGTGAGGAAGCAACTTTGACATAGATAGCAGAGGTCCCAACCAGTAGATCCTCTGGGTCCCTCGCTTCGTCATCCATGGCCTTTTCAGCATGTGGGGGGATCACTTTTGAGATCCGCAGTGCTGGCTGACTGGACAGGTCCGCTTCGATCCAACTCTCTGGATGCACCTGTACTGTGAATGGCCCTTGCTCTGAAAGACCCTCCGTCAGCTCATCTGAGCATTCGTCCAGAGCCAATACGCGCAAACACTGCACTACTTTTTGAAGTTGTGTTGATAGATCCTGAATGTCTGTTGCCTTGACAGCTCCGTTGACGTTGCGGACCATAGGCGCCACGATGATTTCGGCATTTGCTACGAGCTTCACACACTGCGCTGTAGGGTTCATATCCACTAACAACACAAGGAATTGATAAAGTGGGTGATGAATAATGAGCTCAAGGTTATTCTTGCTGATGAATATCAAGGCGATTTCCATAGACACTTACGGACACGAAGGCGGACAAGGGTTCGACCGTTGACCCACATGGTGAAGATCTGGTTCGGATAGAGAACCCTGATCTGGTTCAACATCTGGTCTTCCACGTACCCTGCGTGTAGTTCCTGTAATACATCCAAGAAAAGGGCAGCCGTTGAGGATTCAGTACACAAAGCTACTGCTTAGACATCTCGAGTCGTCCTTTGAGCCTTTTATTGATTTCTTGACAAAAATGAGCATTCTTACCAATATTTCCCAGTCGTCTTCCGAGAAAGGAGCAACGTTGACGGAAACGCCATCTTGAACTCCTTTCACAAAGTCGATGTTCACCTAAGGAGGGGAGGGAAAGGCTCTTTATGAGTACATCCAAAATATGGTTGCGCATAGTTCCTGAAATCGAGGGTCTCTCCCCGATCGTATTGCATGACCGGAAAAAGTGGAGTGGTCTTGTGCAGAGCAAAGCTTGGCATTGTCGATCGTCCACTTACTTTTTGTCCAGCCCGTAGCCCCATTGCCTGTCCAAACTGAGGATCCATCTCGATCGTGTCTCCGGTATTGCCGCCCGGTCTCTGCGTAGGTGGAGCCGCTGAGCCAAAACCGGATCCTCCGGTAGAGGCGCTTCCAGTCCAGCCGACGTACGACTTTTTTTCGGTTGATCCATCCTGCCATGATAGCTCTAGCACCACGCTTTGTGGGAGCTGATTACGAGTCAAAAAAGGATCTGGATCAGTAAAAAGTAGTGCGTGTATGAAAGGAGGGTAAGGTTGGTACGTCTTCGGTTCACGAGGCTAGTTACCCTGCCCTGATCCAGCAGTGCGTTTGTCCAAGCAGCTGGAAGGTTGATGAGACACTGCCGCAGAGGGGCGAATGCAACGGTTACTGTTTGCATGCGTGTAGAGAGTAGAGAGAGAAGACAAACTGTGGTGTTGAGAGTATGGAGAGCAGGGTGTGGCGATGAGAGAAAGAGGAGAGAGGGAGAAAAGTCGGAAGCGTGTCTGTATCCTCGGTCTCCCGTGTGAATGAAGCGTGAAAGCGAAAGCGAAAGCGAAAGCGAAGGGAGTTTTGAGCAAAGACGAAAAAGAGGGACGTGTGATAAAGCGAACAGCTTCTCGGCCGCTGTCCCCCGCGCTCTCTGGAATGAGTGGCCCGAAATCTCGCCTCTGATCGGGACTGTGCAGCAAGAATTCGGTTTTAAAGTTATTTGCTGGGTCGGTTCAACTGCTGCTAAACTATTGACAGAAGCATCATGATGCCGATGATATCGATGCTGCCAGGAGGGCCCTTGCCTGCGCTGCCGCCTCTTGGTTCCCTTTCATCCTGATCCTCATCTCCGAGTTTCCATCCTTTTCCATATCCTCGTCCTCGTCGCCCTTGTTCTCTCCGTCCTGCTCCGGTTCCTCTTGTCCTTCATATCCCTGCAGCTCTTGTTCCCAATCGTCGTGTGGCACGCCCTGAATCTCATTCAAGGATCCTTGGACTATATACGTATATGGCCCACTCTTGAGGTGGGGAGTTGTTTCATATGCAATCAGCAAGCTGCATCGAGGACAATAGAGGCGATACTGCTTTTCAAACTTGTCTCCTCTAAGTTGTGGAAAACGACACACAGCGGTCAGTCGATGGCTCGAATGCTAGTGAGAGCGTGCTTAGTTCCATTGACAGCCATAGCGATAAACTTGCCTCTTGACAATCTTCACTTCTCCAGGTATAGCATGCAGCTTGTACATCCTTGTCGCGTTCTCGATGATGGCCGCATTATCCGTCGATCGCCTCGCTAGTTGTCCTATCTCCATGTCTACAGTCAGAGGCAAACGCAGCGGTGAGGAGAGTGTTCACGGGTAGGAGCGATCGCTGTCAAATGCGGGGTTCTCCCAGCTGATCCATTTTGCTCAAAGTTGATTGCTCCTTAGTTGTTCATACCTATGACGAGAATGAACTCGCTACAGAGGCAGTAATACGAATGCAGCCCCTGGGCTTCTTCCCTGTTGTCCGACGACGAGATGATACTGTTGCTAATGATCCTGGGCATCGTTGGCTCCTTGGTCAGTGAAGAAAACGATCTCACTCACTCCGCTTGCGGGCACAGTTTTGGCAAACTCAACACGTGATATTTGCCACCAAAGCAGCGCGGTCGCACAACCGCCCACTTTTCTCATTCCCCACCTCTGACACGGCCCTGGCAATTCCCCAGGCATGGACGAAGGCTTTCCCTGCTTGTCGTTCAGCCTATCCAGCAGAACTGGAGAGCTCATCGGTCTACGCGCCTTCGCAGCTCAATCTCGTCTTGACGACCTCCTCTTATGCGAGGTTGAACGCGTTTCACTCACCGCGTCAGTGGGACAAACTGGACTCCTGGGATACCGGATATTTTGGCAAAGCAACCTGCTTGCCTTACACGCAACGCGCGTCTCACTGCTCGCATTCGATTGTACAATCTACCGACGGGATCCACAAGCGATTGCCTTTACGAACATCACACTCTCCGATGTGAGGTTTCTACTCTTTTACCTTCGGCCATCAACCATCGCAATCTATCCACAAGCGATTGCCTTTACGAACATCACACTCTTCGATGTGAGGTCTCTACTCTTTTACCTTCGGCCATCAACCATCGCAATCTATCCACAAGCGATTGCCTTTACATGAGAGGTTTTTACTTTTTTGCTCTCGCCCTTCAGAGTCAATGAGATTAAGCCGGTGCTTGCTTCAAGAGATGCGAGCCTATAAAAGGACCACCAGAGGCAGAATCATTAAAGTCATCTTCTCATTGACATTCTATCCCACTGACTGTTCATACTTCACATGTTGTAATTGAAGGCCATCACGCCTCTCCCCGAATAAACCCTTCCATCACCCAGTTCCATATTGTAGCCTCTTTCTCTACTGCCTTCACTCCCTCCAAAATGACCATTCACATCGATATTACACCCCTAGGCGATGCTATCGTCGATAGCATCGCCGGTCTAGACCTAAGCGACCCGCTGCAAAGGGAGTTGGCCACATACCGAATCCAGAGAGTCATCGGGGACTACACCAGCCCTGCCGCCACCCACCACAGGTGCCACTGACAAGTACAGAGAGGCAGCGGCTGCCCTCAATAAACAGGCTAGGACCTGGTTAGCCGCAAGAGCCGCCACATCGGGCACGCCTCCCAGAGCCGCCACATCGGGTACAACAGCCATGCCAAGGGCCTCCCAGAGCCGCCACATCGGGCACGCCTCCCAGAGCCGCCACCTCAGGCACAACAGCCATGCCAAGGGCCTCCGATCCTCGTATGGACCCATTCCAAGAAACACGAGGACGTCACTCAAGAGCAGCGTGATTACAAGAAAGGGCACATTGCCAAAAACTGCTCAATGTATGGGGGCGACAAAAGGCGGGACGGTGCCGGAAGGGGGGGGTCAT
>Ga0247824_10000902_pt1 | contig 15671 bp, 24 predicted proteins | sample 13C_PalmiticAcid_FD_194412 | JGI IMG/M metagenome (GOLD analysis project Ga0247824, IMG submission 194412) | Soil microbial communities from agricultural site in Penn Yan, New York, United States - 13C_PalmiticAcid_Day48 | ecosystem: Environmental > Terrestrial > Soil > Agricultural land... | reverse complement strand
GTTCAAGGTCAATCAGAAAAGTGAGCGAATGGACAGTCTTTTTTTTTTTTTTTTTCCTCCGTGTCAAAAGAAAAAAAGACCACTACACCCCAGCAATCGATTCAACACGGCGTATCAAACACTTACATGCTCCAGAAATAGTCATGACAATCCAGGGCGATAGCTGGCGATGACGCTCTCTGCCTGGTTCTGATTCATCGGAAGGATTGCCCGAGACTGCATCAACGTGAGGAGGGCCTTCCGCGATGAGCACGACGACCGTTTGTCCAACGTCTTCGCCGGCTTGACCACCATTTTCATCACGTTCTTCACTTTCTCCGCTGTTTTCGTTTCCATTGGGAGATGTAGCTTGGTGGGGACGGCGCCTTGAACCTGGGATACCCCCAATCTGAATAAGTCGGATGGTTGTATGTCGTCGTCTGGGTTGTGCGTCGGTGCCGGGTTCTGCTGGGTTGGTGGTATTTGCAAGTGTTTCTGGTCCACTGACAGGAGCGGTGGCGTCAGTAGTGGCGGCTTCATGATCTCCATTCGCCAATGTGGGTGTATTCCCGTTGGACTCTGCGTCTCCGCCCTCTGTTCCAGTAGCAGGTCGCATGCTTCGACCCAAGTCTGCGATGATGCGCAGGAAGAAGGGAACTTGACTCAACAGGAACTGTGCTCTATCCACGCCATTTGCAGGGCTATCTGTCGTGGTATTCGCACCTGGGTCAGCTGTACCTTCAGGTCCAGATGTTTGTGGATTTGATCTTTCGCCCTCTGTCTGTTCGTCCGTGGGCTGGAAGCCAAGCAAGCCTCGCATACTGGATGAGCGGCGACGTCTGCGATGCAGCATTACACGAGGAGCCTCGCCTTGAAGATTCAATGCTGATGAAGAACCACTACCGGCGTCAACGTTGGAGGATGCTTGGGTATCAGAAGAAGGGTCTATGACGTGCTGCTGCTGATGATGTTGGCTGTCCTGCACAATCTCAACAGGCTCTGAAGGGGGCCGCTCCATGGGTGCAGGTGCGATACCGGCAGCTGCCCCTCCTAGAGACTGGACAATCTGATCATGGATCAGGTCGGCAACGATGGCAGGGTCAAAGTTGCGCCTCAAACGCATGCGGGCGAGGTTAGGATGGGCTTGGGTCTGTGCGTCACCTTGTGCAACCGAAATACCGTGATCGTTCGTCAATTCATGTTCCATGTCGTCATCGTCGTCAGAGTCTGGTCGAATTGGTAGAAGGCTGGAGGAGATCGACGTGCCGCCTCGAGGGTTTGAAAGAGCAAACAAGGGCAAGTGTTCGAATGCGGTGGAAGCTGAAGGCGTGGGTTCTTGTAAAGTCCTTGTTGCCCCTGCGTGGGTTAAATTGCGGGAAGGAGGCTGCTCTGTACTCGAGACCATGGCGTGACCAGCTTGCGCAGAGTTCGCCATATGGTTTTCATATGTTATCGTGGATGGTTGCACCGATCCAGACAGACTCTCACCTGCTGCGGAGGATTGAGTGTGTGGACTGCCATCTACGGATTCCATGTCGACATCCATGTATTCGACTGAATTCTGTAATGCTGGGGCGTTGGCCAATGCATGTGCTGACGGGTTGGCTGCAACAATACTAGATGCCCTGCTGGAACTATGACTTCGAACTGATGGCTCGTCATACATACGTTGAACTCGAGACAATCCGCGAGGGGTGCGACTGCTTGAAGGAGAATTAAGCGGCTGCAAGCCGGGCGAACGAGTTGCTGTTCGTGACACTGGACCACTGCCTGTATTCAAGGCCGCACCAGGACGAGACGTGGGCCATTCGGTCCGAGCACCAGTGGCACGGCTACTGCTGCTTCCAACGTTGTTACTGGTTGATACCACATTGGTCACGCCACTGACGACCGAGCCATTCGGTTGACTTGAGCTTGAACCGCCGCTGGCTGCAGCACTATTAGGAGTTGAGGAACTGCGCGAGAGCAAAGGATAAAAGGACGAAAAGAGATTGGTTCTACGCCGACGCTCCGTAGTGGAACGTAGAACCCTTGAAGGGGACGACGAAGGGGGTAACTGGTGCGGTGGTGAAGCTTGTTGAGGAGTCAAACCAGGGTTGTTGCTGTTGCTGTTGCTGTTGCTGTTACCATTGCCGTTGGTGTTACTACTGCCGCTGCTGGAGCCATTACTAGAGCTATTGTGGGTGGAGGGAGGTTGTGCTGAGGTGCCCGACGTATTGCGTCTTCCGTTCCTCATGGTTGAGGAAGAAGGTGTGGTGGAAGGAGTTGAGGAGGTTTGTCCCATGGCGGAACGAGCTAGTTCTTGTGGAGGGGCGGTCTTGCTTGTCTTGAGGGCTTCAGCAAGAGTGCAGAGGATAAAGGATAGACGAGAGAAGTAAAGAAGCAGTGGACAAAAGGCGTGTGAAGTGGATGAAATGAATGTGTTGAAGAGAGGGAGGTGAATGGGAGGTGGGAAGGAAAGAAGGGCATGCAGGCTTGCCGAATGGCATGGGCTGCTTTTTTGAGTCACACGTGTGTCACGGGAGAGTGTGCGGGAATCTTGGACGTGTCCAAGTCCCACCCGGCCACTCAGGAACCTTCCTCGATGTCCTTATTCATGACCGCAGCATAGCATGGTCTGGCAGTCATTTGTCAGCATTCGGGACACAAAGAACATTCTCTATTCAACGTCATTGACGCAGAACTAACAGCAGCGAATGCAGCTACATGAGGGAAACAAAGGGAAGGGATATGTGGTGCATCTAGCGCTGGTGAAGGTGCTGTTGCTGTCGCTCAAACTCGGTCCTGAACTTGCCCTGCAGATTGTGGAGCATCTGCGAAATCGGGTCTTGGTGTCGGTACTCTCCGTTGCCCATATCTACGCCCTCTCCGCCAGAGCTGATGTTGACGACGAACCACAGGATGATTGTCACAATGGATATGATGATGGCAGTCCTGACCAGGTTCAGCACTGAACGCACAACCCACGACACGATGCTATAGACAATCCTAAAGCCGACGTAGGATAGGAGCCCCGCGAGGATATATGTAGTCAACGGAGTCTGAGATGAAGTCAAGGACGAAAATGTAGAGTTGATCGTGGAAAAGATCGCGGCAAGCGTGGACATGATCACAGACTGGAACTGTTGCGTATCTTCTTGGTCAAAGCCTTGAGAGCCTGAGTAATAGTCGTCGTAACCTTGGTTCTTCATGTTCTGTCGAACGTTCTGGTTGTTGAGTGCTGCTGTAACATTGGTGATGGTGTTGATAGCCAAGCTGACTACAGTCAAGAGTCCAGCGGCCGCGTCATCCCCGATGATGGCGGACAGAAAAGCAATAGGTGGAGTCATAGGTGTGGGTGTGGGTGTGGGTGTGGTGTGGATGACAGTGCAAGTGGATCAAAGGTGCCCTGAAGATCTTGGCCCGAGCCAGTTTTAAAGGAGTTGTAAAAAGCAACCCTTAAGTGATGGCGAAGAACAAGAGTGGGAACCTTTTACTTCTGATCGTTCGCGACGACCACGGTAGCCAGGATGCGCTTGGTAATGAATTCAAGGTGCTGCTTAACGGATGGCTCTCGTCAGGTGCCAAGTTACTGATTCGTCAACCCTCGTAGACTTCTCTATTACCAGACGGAGAGCCCAACTGCTTGGTGCTCAAGCTGAGGCAAATGCTGATCCTTCTCGACTGTGGACTTGGCCAGGAGCAACTCTACGCCATGCCTGTGCGGGAAGGAGGATTGACAGAGGAGCTCAAGGAAGCAAGCCTCTCAGCCCAGTCTTCAAGCGCAACATCCACCGCAGCGAGCACAAGCACGAATATTCACAAACGGAAGCACGATCAGACGGAGACCAATGATATTCGACAGGATTGGGCTACGTTCCTAAAGTCTTCCGTGTCGCAGGTCCCGCAAAAGAAGAAGGCGCGAGGGTCAGATGCCGTTGCACAGGAAGGTTCAGAAGCAACTGGGTCGCAATCCACTCGGTCAACACGCGAGTACATGTTCAGACTGCCCGATTTTTCAGGAGTCGATCTCAAATCAATCGATGTTGTCCTCATCTCCAACTACAATCACATTCTGGCGCTTCCTTATCTGACAGAGTTCACAGAGTTTCAGGGCAGGATCTTTGCTACCGAACCTACCATTGAATTCGGCCGGTAAATCTGGAGCAGAATCGTGGATATGCGTAACCCAAGTTTCATGGGGACTAAATGAACATTAACCAAGTGTATCGTATCTCTGTTAGGCAGCTCATGACTGAATTTTCAACGTTCTTCGGAACCGGCGTTTCATCAACTCCACACGAGGTGATCGACAGGAAAAGGCTGGTTGCACAATCTGGAACAGGACTTTATCCTGCGTATACTCATGGAGACATCAAAGCATGCATTGACAAGATTCAACCAGTCCGCTTCCGTGAGCACATCGTAAGAGCGAGTTTTCGGTTCGTATGGAGAACTAGCGGATTCGACGCTGTCACTCGCTATAACGTACTCATATTGTTGCTGTCGTTATTTTATAGGCACTCTATGGGTCGCTAAAGCTCACAGCCCACAGTGCTGGGTATTGCTTAGGCGGCTCCAACTGGCTAATTCAAATCGGCACAGAGAATGTATGGATCTAAGGCGATTCTGTGAAAGCATGGTACTAAAATACATCTCGAGGCATTCATGAATGCATGCTAAATTCACACCCCCTCTCTCGCTTTATCATAGATTGCCTTCATATCTTCATCCTCAACGCAGATTAATCTTCATCCGGATCTGTTCGATGGAACATTACTTGAACATGCCAGTACCGTCATCGTAGCGGACCTCAGGCCTAGCGGAAGCTTAACCTACGACACTGGCGTTAATGAGGTGTGCGCGTCTATTGCTCGAACGGTAGCCCGGAAAGGACATGTTTTGGTCCCATGTACCATTTCAGGATTTCTATTTGATCTCATGGAGGACATACACCTACACTTGACCAGGATGGGCTTGGAGCAGCAAGTTCAGTATAGCTTTGTCTCACCAGTAGCGGACACTGCCCTTCAATATTCCAACATTCTAGCAGAGTGGTAATGACATGACCTGGCGACTTTTAGAACCAACCAATCTATACGCATGAAGAAACGTACTGATTCACCAGTTTCTACTATTCATAGGATGGCGCCTAGGAAACAGGAAATGGTCTACTTGCCAGAAGCGCCCTTGCTGCATGGTATTCTTCTGGAAAAGGGGACAGCCAAGAACTACAAGAGTGTACACGGCGCGTTTTCAAACGATCTCAAGTACCCATGCATTGCGTTCGGGGGACATCCCAGTCTCCGGTCCGGACCAATGGTCAATCTCCTACACATGTGGGGGAAGAAGGACGCAAACTCGATTATATTTATCGAACCTAGAGTCGATGTCCCCGCCAGCTTGGAGCCTTTTGAAGGGTTGAAGATCAGTCGGAGCATCTGCCCCTTGGACATTCGACTCTCTGTGGATCAGCTAGTCGAGGTGATGAAAAAGCACAAGCACCCAAAGCACATCCTCGTACCTATTCACGTCACTGCATCCACAAGCACCGACGGGACAATTGAGCTGGCAGATTCGAAAGGAACGACTTCAACCTCATCCACACAATGGTCCGCGTACAAAGTAGGCGAGCCGATCCAACTAGGCATGGGTTCTCTGTACGAAACTGTGCTGCTTTCAGAGGAGGTAAAGTACTGGTATATAAAGTCACGAACTGCTCCAGGCATGAAGTGATGGGGAACCAAGGTTGGATACTAACCATCATACCATATCCACGAAAAGTTGGCCAAAGGGATATTTCCTCAGTCCTTCGGCAGCAAATCTTTTGCCCCGGTGGCTGGTTCGCTGTCGATATACAACAACCAAATGCAACTGGAACCAGCTTCAGTGGCAGGTCGTCAGATACTAGCTCTCCATAGCCAACGTCAGCTGCGTGGTGCCATGAATCTTCAGAACCTTTTGGCTGGACTTGCAACGGTACAAGCACCCTCGCCATCGAGCATAACACCCAGAGGACGTCCTTTCGTCTGCGCCATGATATCTCATATCCACCTCCACCTTTCCTTTGTATGATATTAGGTTGGTGCTATGGACCCGGTTATCACTGAATCAGGGATGAATGATGGCGAAGACGCAGACGACACCTCTCAGGCGCCGGAGATCAGGGTGGAGTTCAAACTGGAAGGACAATTGACATGTATCATTATCCGTGAGGGCGAGACCATCGTCAAGTGTGACGACAGTATCCGACCACTTTTGCGCGAATCAGTCCTAAAGTGTTTCCAGTGTCTCTAGAGCCTTTTTATTCAACGACAAAGTAAGGTCTCCCTGTGCGTATGTGTCTACTGTTCGTCAGTAAAGTCAGAACCGGTTCTTATCCACTGCTTAACATGATCGCGCTGGAATGCCTCATAGTCCCACTCCCTAGTCCGATCGAGACACCCATGAGGTCCTGTAAAGACGTAGACGTATGCATGGATGATATCTCCGGCTGCTAGAGGATTGGATTGACCTTGGACGTTGAACGCGCCAGGAACAGCATCGTGTACCCTGACCGGTAACACTTCCCTAGTGTATTCCTATATGAAGATGCGGGAAATAATGATCGCTAAGTATCTTGATATAGAGAGTGGTATCAATTCAGATGGTGCCGGATGCAGTGAAATCGAGCACACCAGGAACCATACATCGCCTTCAAACTGATCCAACCTGAAGCGATCCATCAGAGAGTGTCCAAAAACCAAGTTGCCCTCTACGACAAGAGTCTTATCATGCGAAGCGATCATGCCTGGATAGGGTTGGTTACGATAAGGATGGCGAACATAGCCCTAAGACCGGATCAATTGGGTGTGATACATTGTTCAGGCACCAACAGAATATTTAGTGCGGTACTGTGACCCAATGGGGGCAAGTGGAACTTTTGAGTTACCTCGATAGAGGCACGGACGGTGTAGAGGTTAGATTCTGGGCCAGGGCGAGTAACGGCATTCAGCACCGCGGGCGACATCAGCGATCCATAGAAGAAGCACGGGTGTGGATCACTTGCGATGGACATTGTGGCGACGATGAGTTGTGATGATGAGGATGTGGTGCAGAAGAAGGACAGGGGCTCAATTTGCTCTCCGACCTATGGTTCTGTAGTCGACGCGTTTCAGTGTCTAAAAACAGATGGAATACCAGTGGCAGCCACGAACGACAGGTAGCCTGGGCTGTTCCCTGAACAAAACCACACTCGACATTACCGTCCTCTGAACCAAGGCAAGTTCTCAGGTCAGAGCTACCACGTCTCCGTGATGCGGGGACCACAGCAAATTGGTGGATGTAATTCGAAACATGTGGAGGACCCACAGTTTGCAACGTTCACAATTGGCACCGTTCAGTGTCTCTAGGCGACGTAAAAAGTCCAACGGATGGTTGATCACCGGTTCGTTGATTCGTGAGGTGACTCCATCACCATGACCAAAAAGACCACGGAAATCCACACCTTACTAAAAGGACATCAGGACCCATAAAACCCTTCTCTTCCTTCTCCTCCTTTTCGTTCGTCAAACTTTGCACTCGCACCCACGCAACATACAATCACCTTTTGCCATCCTCCACTGTCCTTGTGCCATCACGATTCATATCCAGCAACTGATACACCCTTCACCAACGCTCTTGACCGCCATGGGAATCGAATCTACCAAAGCTCTCCCTCAGGATTTGGGCACCAAGTCTGCCCAGCATTATGAGGAGGATCCAACCGGAATCACTGGTAAGACGCGAATCCTATTGATTTCTGCTCAAGTTTCTTGTCCGATGCAGACACCGATACTCACAGGTCCCCTGTCATACACCTCCTGTTAGATCAACCCTCGTCATCTAAGGGCTGTGGCGCGCAGCCTACCATGGAATCTCGATCCGAACGAGCGCCAGGATCGCGTTCAGTTAGGATGGATAACCCGTCCAAGGGGCTGAGAGAGCGAACTCAGCAAAGAGGTGTGAAGCACCGTCCAGGCGATATCCACGTGAAAAATGGCCATGAAAGCAGCGAAACCAAAGCACTCGAAGGGGACAATGGTGGGGAAGCTGTGGATGGCTCTGCTCATGCTAAGATCGGGAAGGAAGATGGAATGGACGGCAACAACGAAGGGAATGCGGATGGCGATGGCCAAGAGCAGCTCAACCAGAAGGAGGAAGGAGATGCTGGTGAGAACGGCGAAGCAGGACAAGCCGGAGAGGGAGCCGGGGCAGGAGATAAGGATGGAGGAGAGGAAGACAAGGACGAACAAGGAGCGAAAGAAGAAGAACCGGAAGGGGAGGAGGAAGTGGAAGCAAAAGCCGAAGAAGAACAAGAAGAAAAACAAGGACAAGCGGAGGCTGAGGTCGAAGTAGAACAAGGGCAAGCAGAAGCAGAAGCAGAAGAAACACAAGATGAACCGGGACAAGCTGAAGCAGAAGCGGAAGAAGCACAAGATGAACCGGGACAAGCAGAATCCGAAGGGGAAGAAGAACAGGAGGAAGCAGAACAGGAGGAAGCAGAAGAAGAGGAAGCAGAACAGGAGGAATCAGAAGAAGAGGAAGCAGAAGAAGAGGAAGCAGAAGAAGAAGAGGAGGACGAGGAGGAAGGAGAGGACGAGGAGGAAGGAGAGGACGAGGACGAGGAGGAAGGAGAGGACGAGGACGAGGACGAGGACCAGGATGAAGAAGGAGATGAAGAAGAAGAGGAAGGAGAGGAAGAAGAAGACGTGGATGAAGACGAGGAAGAAGAAGAGGAAGAAGACGAGGACGAGGACGAGGATGAGGATGAAGAGGTTCCTCTCAAGGGACGACTTCGACATGCAAAAACCAAGCCCGCAAGATACAGTGGGCACCCGAGCTACATCGATATGATCACGGTAAGAGTGCTTGACAACTTTCTCTAGGATACGCTTCTACTTGGTAGTGTGATGACGAGTAGTGAGGATCCCATCTAACAACATACTGTTCACACGTTCAATGATTATAGCAAGGGATCAAGAACGCGAAAGGGCGCGATGGATCAACGCGTACCTATCTGAAGGACTTTATCCACAAGACCTACAACGTTGACTTTATTGACATCGAGTCCAACTTCAAGAGCGCTGTCAAGGTATGTGACAAATCATTATCGCCTGGTTTTCTGCACCTGCATCTGGATTGAACCAAGAATTGACCTTGAACCATTGTCATTGATAGATTGGCGTGAAGCAGAAGATCTTCAGATACATGAACGGTAAGTCTTTAATTCATGCTTTGGTCATTCATCAGTGATGGCGGTACAACATGCTTGCAGTTTGAGAACATGGACATTACCTCACCTTTTCTCACTTCTTTCTCCCCTGAACCTTCAACTCGGTACAGAAAACAATACTCGATTGGCGCTTATTCCCAAAAGCCGGGCTTCCAGAACGACTTTGACTACCGCCGGACCATCTAGACGAGCGTCGACCTCCAAAAAGCCCGCCGCCACCACGACCAGGGACAGATCCAAAGGAGCTGCCACTCCTCAAAAGCCCACGACGAGATCGTCTGGTAAGGCTGTAGCCACACCTGTTACTGTGACAACTCGATCTCGCTCTGCATTGGCTGCCCCGAAATCGAGATCGACCACATCCAAGTCCACAACAGCCAAAGCTACTCCAGCAAAGTCTATCGAAAGCAAGGGCAAAGGCAAGGCCACGCCAGCCAAGGCCACGCCAGCCAAGGCCGCTTCTGGATCGACATCCAAGAAACCAGCCGCGAAGGCCACGCCAGCCAAGGCCGCTTCTGGATCGACATCCAAGAAATCAACCGCAAAGGCCACCTCTGCCAAGTCAACTCTGAAGGTTGCTGCTACGAAAGCTGCTCCAAAAAAGACTGCAAAGGTGACTTTTTCCACGACCCTCACAAAGGTTGCCCCTGCAAAAACGACTACGAAGGCAAAGGCCACTCCTTCGAAGATGGCTACAAAGGCTGCCCCTACCAAGTCGGCTTTGAAGACCACTCCTTCAAAGTCGACTCCAGCCAAGATCACTCCTACGCAGACGGCTGCAAAGTCTACCCCTGGAAAGACAACTGCCAAGGCTTCTGGAAAGGCAACTGCCAAGGCCACTCCGGCGAAGGCTGCTCCGGCGAAGGCTGCTCCTACGAAAGCCACTCTCGCGAGGGCGTCACCAAAGAAGGCCCAAGGAGTGATGGCTGCTGCCCGGAAGGGCAAGCGCAAGGCTGATCAGATTCAGGATGACGACGAGGAAGAGGAAGAGGAACAGGAAGCAGAAAGTTCCTCTCAAGCAAGCGCGAGGGACTCTTCTCGGACCGGAAGTTCTAGACCACGTCCTGCCAAGATCCCGAAAACATTGACAGGCAAGAAGCCATCGCCGTCCTAGATGAACAAAGATCGGACTTGGAAAGTTATATTGGTCGTCAGGGTGTTAGTGTTAGTTGCTGTAGATACAACTACAGTACAAACGAAATGAAGTTCATTGACTTTGTCCCTTGACCACTTGAGCTGCGGTGCAACACATTCTTGACTTGCACGATTCATTTCCCGCTTTCCCGCGGGACAAGTCGAGAAATCACGTGTCGTCTAAGCACACTGCCACGTCCGCGTCTCTCTCACCTCCACGCCTCTCTCAAGTTAAAGTTCCACTGATCAGGACTTGGACACTCACAACCTTTGCAGATCGTCCTTCCGTCTCCTTTGCCTCTTTCACTTTCTTCACACCTCTCTCGCCGCCTAACTTTACCTCTCCGCACATTGATCAGATCGATCGATCGTTCAAGGAAGGATCTGCTCTCCCAAGATGGATAACTCCCAGCCACAGACTCCAACTATGCGTCCTACTCAGGCGCCTCCAAGACCTGGGTTCAGGCCACCTTCACAGCATCAGCAACCAGGACCTTATCCTCAACAGGCCCCTCCTCAGCAACACCAACAACCACCTTATTTTCAGCAGGGTCCCCCACAACCATTGGGATATCGGCCTATGGGTAACAGCCCGAGGCCTTCGCCTGCAGGGATGGCACGGCCACCTCAGGGTCCTAACAGCCCGCTTCTTCAACAGAACGCTATATCAAGACCTCCAGTAGCGGGTGGCCCTATACCTCCTTCGCCTATTCAGAGACCATCCATGGCTATGCCTCCGCATGGTGCACAGCAGTTGAACAACGCGCCTCTCCAGAGACCTCCTCCCTCGCCTATGATGCGGCCTCCCGCTTCGCCCATGATGAGACCACCCCCTTCGCCCATGATGCGGCCCCCTAACATGTCTCAACCTGGATCTCCGGCCATGGCACGCCCATATCCGTCACCACGGCCCCTAGCCAGACCCCCAGCTGGGCCATTTATCGGTCAAGGACAGCAAGGCGTTCCAGCCTCACCCGCAATGACTCCGATAGGGTTTAATGCAGGGCCCAACGGACAGAGTCTATCGCAGCCCTCTACACCAAGGTTGCAGCATCATCAACAACAGCTACTTCAACAAGGTCAGGACGCACAAGGACAGGACATTGGGGCATCTCATCCCACCCCTCCATCAGGAGCTCACAAGCCAAAAAGGGTGTACCCGACAGGGATCAACGCAGAGCCATCAGCAGGGTATGATACTGCACCGAATGGGAGATTCCAACAGCCAGGCTTTCCACCACAACCGGCAGTGGGTGTCAACCCAATGCAACCTGCCACTCAGGGATCTCAATTCTTTGTTCCTGGGGAGAGCCAGGGACCAGCCTTTGGCCAACCCGTCCCAGCATACCAACAAGGTCTTCAGCCTCTTGCCGGTCAACCTCTTCAACCCAACATGAGCCAGCTTTCTAATCAAATGGGTGCCATGCACGTTGGTGGTGGTAGTTTCAGTGCACAAGGCATTATTGTAAGAATTTTTGCCACGAAGCGACATCTCCTCTAGCCCAGCTACAGCGTGATTGATTTACTGTTTTTATCGTTGTTGCTTAGCCTGTGTCAACTGTATCTTTGATGGGGTCATCGCCCAAAGTTACAGACCTGGATGCTCCTCCGCCAACCATCAACTTGCCAGAAACGGTAAATAATACAGAGAGGCGCAACATCACCACACTCTCCAGCAGATTCTGGATCTCGTATTCACGAAAAAGACGCTTTCCCACGTTGATTAGGCCTCGGTCACCCTGTCATCATTCGCCAATTGCGACCCATCTTACAAGAGATCAACGCTGAATGCCATCCCGGCCACCTCACAGCTGTTAACAAAGTCACGGTTGCCTTTTGGACTTGTCATCACGCCTTACCGTAGCACCAAGGAGGGCGATGTAAGGAGTTATTTGTTTAGGTTTGCCATTCGTCATCTGGTGCGCGCGAGTGACATCAATGATATGAGTGTCCTGACTTTTTTTTTTTTTTTTTTTTTTTAGGAACCTGTGCCTGTCGTTACAGACTCTGTCATTGCTCGCTGCCGCAGATGCAGAGCGTATATCAATCCATTTGTGAGATTTGTTGAAGGCGGTCAGCGCTGGAAGTGTAACATGTGCTACACTCTTAATGAAGGTATGTATGGATCTGTCGTATTGTTTCCTTTGTGGAGACAAAGGCAACCAACTTGACGGAATTATACTAAAAAAAATCATTTGATGGATTGTTGATAGTACCCTCTGCGTTTGATTATGATGTCCAGACACAACAACCTGCGGATCGATTTCGGCGCATGGAGTTGAATCACGCTGTTGTGGAATACATTGCCCCAACTGAATATATGGTCCGACCACCTCAACCTCTGGTGTACATGTTTGTGATCGATGTGTCCTATCCCGCCATCCAGTGCGGGATGGTAGCTACCGCAGCAGCAACTATTTTGGAATCTCTGGACAGGATACCAGACGACGAAGGCCGAACGAAAGTGGGTGTCATGACTGTGGATAGCTCCATTCAGTTTTACAACCTCAAGGTAGGTGAATCCGAATGTTCAAGGATTATCCTTCAGGAAAACAAATTGACTGTACAATCTGGTATTCATGAACCGTCCGTCCTCTTGCTAGGCTACTTCTGGCGAGCCTCAAATGTTAGTTATATCCGATCTAGAGGAGCCCTACCTACCGCAGCCGCAGGATTTGCTTTGCAACCTCTCCGAGTGCCGCCCAGCGTTAGAACAATTGCTTAGCAGGTTAAACGACATGTTTAAAGACACCCAGAACGTAGGAAACGCATTAGGACCAGCACTCAACTCGGCATTCAAGCTCATTTCGCCTATCGGTGGAAAGATTCTATGCTTGCAGGCAAGTTTGCCCAATTTGGAGGTGGGGGCTCTCAAGATGCGCGAGGATCCAAAGCTCCTCGGAACATCCAAAGAATCAACACTGTTGCAAGCAGCGTCGTCGTTTTACAAGACGTTCGCCGTGGAATGCTCCAGGTCGCAGGTGTGCGTCGACATGTTCCTCTTTGGTTCGCAATACTCGGATGTTGCAACGCTAAGTATGTCACTCTGTGCCCTTGTCGTCAACCCGGGCAACTCGCCCAGATTTGCCCGCACAATGCCACCACTTTTTTAACCTCGCTATTGTTTTGTTTCTTGGTATCAACCCCCTCACTCAGGCTGTGTCCCTCGTTTCACTGGAGGAAGCACATTCTTCTATCCTGCATTCACAGCGGCGAAATCAGAGGATGCTCTCAAGTTTGCACACGAACTCGCAGAGTTCTTATCACAAAGGATTGCGCTTGAGGCGGTGTTGAGGGTTCGAGCTTCTAAAGGACTCCGAATGTCCGCTTTCTATGGCAACTTTTTCGTCCGCTCAACCGACTTGCTGTCTTTACCCAACGTCCCACGCGATCAGTCGTACTCTATCGAAGTGAGCCACGAAGACGACCTCACGAGCCCCATGGTCTGCTTCCAGACGGCACTGTTGCATACTGCATCCTCTGGCGAGCGTCGTATCCGTGTTTTAACCTTGTCTCTTCCTGTCACAACAACTTTGTCGGAGCTCTTTGTGTCCGCCGATCAGGTTGCCATCACAACCCTACTGGCCTGTAAGGCCGTAGAACGCGGAATGAGTTCGAAACTGGATGATGCGCGAGATGCATTGACAAACAAGTGCGTGGACATTCTTGGAGTGTACAAGACACACATGACAGCGTCGTCGTCTGGTGCCACCCCGAACCTTCAGATCTGTGACAACCTTAAACTGATGCCATTGCTGACTCTGGGTATGCTGAAGCACGTAAGGACGACAGAACTCTTTTTTAAATGGCTTGTACCCGTCAAGATGGAAAAACAAAAACCCAACATTGATCTGTGTGTGTCCACGTTGATCTGTGCCCATGCCGCTGACATGTTGCTTGGGATTTTTAGGTGGCCTTGCGAGGAGGATCTCAAATTCCGTCGGATCTCCGGTCATATGCTATGCACTTGTTCTCAACATTGCCGTCACAATGTTTGATCCCTTACATCTATCCGAGGTTTTATTCACTCCATGACATGCCAGCAGTCTGCGGTACGATTGGCACGGAAGGCATTGTGATGCCACAGGCGATGAATTTAAGTAGCGAACGACTATCGCGTTCAGGGTTGTTCATGCTGGAGGATGGACAGAATATCTTTTTGTGGATCGGGCGGGATGCTGTTCCTCAGCTTTGCATGGATTTGTTCGGTGTTCCAAACTATGAGAGCATACGAGGCGGAAAGGTGACTATAAGGACGGATGATGATAACTTTTTTTGTGATGTCTACAGTGCGAACAGAGCGAAAGCTTTTTGCAGGCACAAAAGTATTCCGCCCCATGGCCCAAAAGGTTGATATACTGACGACGATCCTTTTTGGTTTTCGTGGGTGGGGCTGGAAAATGCCTTGGACTTTTTTAGACAACGCTCCCTACGGTGGGGACTGACTTTAATCAGCGAGTTCACCTGATTGTGGGCAAGGCACGAGAGATGCGTCGGAATTCATACTACCCACAAGTGTATTTGATCAAGGAGGATGGCGATCCGGCTCTTCGCCTGTGGTTTTTGAGCCATCTGATCGAGGATCGCGCGGAGCCTATGATGAGCTATTACCAGTACCTTGGTCATCTCAAGGACAAGGTAGGTATAGTCATTGCTGAGTCTGGAGTATGGCCCTAGTGGGGGGAGACAGAGCTCATTCTGACATCAAAGTATATGCATCGTTCAATCGTTCAATGATGACACTAGGTTAACAGCGGATCGTTCTAAGAAGGATTTGCCACAACATCTCGGTTCACCACATTGTATTTGAGCCATGACGACCCTCTGTTCCAAGGAACATCCTTCTGGGCAGCTACGGAAACACATGTCATCTATACTACGTGGCGAAGATAGGGGGAACAAAGAGAAAGAGGAGAGAGAGCCCAGACAACTCGCTGTCTTTGTCTTTGGAGGAGGAGGAGGGCAAGTCCCTGACTTTGCAATGACTCTATTGTCAAGTGGAGAAAGTTGTTGAGACAGGAAACAGGAAAGGGCTGAATGAATACGAGTGAGATATGCGAGGCACCCACATCCGCATCCATGTCCACATGGCTGAAGACAAGCACCACATGTTTTGATAGATGATGCCAACAAGCACGATGACAAAAGGTGGGGAGAATGGAGCACATTTTTCCCAGCCAGTCAGCCAGTCGTATTCGTGCTCTCTGCCCATCTATTGCTGTTGGAGGAGGAGGAATGATGACAGATGTCATATCTTGGAGGATTGACAATCTCGCTCCACACCACGCACTCGCACACACACACACACACATTCTCTCTCTCTCTC
>Ga0247824_10000901_pt1 | contig 15675 bp, 13 predicted proteins | sample 13C_PalmiticAcid_FD_194412 | JGI IMG/M metagenome (GOLD analysis project Ga0247824, IMG submission 194412) | Soil microbial communities from agricultural site in Penn Yan, New York, United States - 13C_PalmiticAcid_Day48 | ecosystem: Environmental > Terrestrial > Soil > Agricultural land... | reverse complement strand
GCACAATTCGATGTGATGCATTTGTTGATGGTGCTTCGGCTCCCAAGGACCAGACTTGCAGTCCGAAAACCGTCGCGATTTGTCTTGTCAGTCAATGCCCCGCCTCAAGCGGACAGGCACCCGAGATCCCCCTGGCTCTCCCTCCCCTGCAGCAAATCACTGACCACGGCAAGGTCAGGCCGAGTCCAAGGGAACGAGGACGGAAGGGCCCGGCAGCCAATCAGAGCACCGTTCTTGCCGCCCACCGTGCACGCACCCCCTGTCACCGTTCTTCGGAATCCCACCCTTGCCCCACCTTCTTTCCCCGAACACCCAACACCGGCTTGTCACTCGCTGTCACTTGCCCGCCATTCGCTGGGCTGCACCTCAATCGTCACCGCAATGCTCGAACGCGATTTGACGGTCTCCTTGGGGGCCAGAGAGTCACAATGTCGGCTTGCATGGAGTCTTCAACGCTGCTGGGGGGGTGTTTAGGGGGGCGGTCACTGCTGTGGGGAATGCTCCATTCCAATTCGCGTCCTGCACTCATGCACGCAAGCCAGAGCATGGTCACATTGGTGGTCGCCCAGGCTGATGACATGCTGGCCGTGCTCTGGGCCCGTGGATCGTGGCCCTCCCACTGGGTGAAATCTTTCGGGGCACTGATTAGGGACGTCCTGGCAGGGGCTTGCTTGCACGGTGCTTGTTGCCAGAGCTGTGGTGTTGCTGGATATCACAACCAAGAAGCACACAGCTTTCGCTGTGGCATTGAGAGCATCCCTCAACCACCCCTCCCAGCACCCTCCCGCGGAGAATGCCAGGACCCGACCAAGCACGAATACTTCCGTACTTCTGGCCTTCTCTCATCGTCCCCGACACCACGGGAAGTTGCGGCCACAGCATCCGGTTCCCATGTGCGCACGTTGCCAGCTGCGCGTGTCTCCCGCTCGCTTGTGCGACCACGCGGCCTGAGATAACAGCTGCCGAGCAAAGGTTTGCAGATCTCGTCTGCGGAGCAAGGTCAAGCACCACCCGGACTTGGCTCGCCCGCTTCATGCTCCCCCCGACCCTGCAAGGCCCGACGCCTAGCGCCCGCTGTGCAGGTGTGCCGAGTGCTTCGTACGGTCCACACTACCGACCTGTCCCGCCGAGCATCTACGCTACTGTGTGATACTTCTGCAGCCGTGCAGCAGGGTATCCAATATTAAAGCTCACCCAGCCGCTGGAACCCTGCGGCGTTGTGCCTCTGGCTTGCGCTTTTCCATCACGGCCCAGTCAGCCCAGGTTTGCTCGTCCCTGGACTTGCCTCGATCGGTCAAGCTTCTCGCGTGGGAGTCTTCACATCTGGCAGCGCAATCGGCAAACAGCTTGGGCTCGGAACGACTCCAAGCTTCCCCAAAACCACTAGATTGGGGTTGGCGCAAAGGCCAAGCGCGGCTCTGAAGACCCCAAGACGGACCACACCCACTGACACCCCGGGTATATCTCTGTGCCTCTTTTCCGCGCCGCCGGCCTTGCCCACCTTCCCGGCTCCTTCCCGATCTTGATTCCCCTATTCCTTTCGTTCTGCTCAATGGATATTTCGCGTCTCGTCGACCGTCTCTAGTCTCACCACAAGTGGGGTGGTCCGACATCCACGTCTCGACGCCTTCCCCGACAACACCGGCATTGGTTTTCTTGCTTCGCCGTGCCTCCTACAACACCACGTTGCGGAGTCTCACAAGGAGGGCCGGAGCCCGGGTTGGAGCCTCTTATTGGTGCTCGGGCACACGGGATCACACTAGATGGCTTCACACGTTCAACCAGCGCTGCGGGGCGCCGCCGACGCAGCCTCGCAGACATTGAAGGGACTCACGAAACGAATCAACATCCCCCTCGCGCCAAACAGTCCTCCCGGCTTGGTGCAGGCACTAACGGTGGATCCATGGTCACAGTCCGGCAAGTATGGGTTGGGGTGGACGTACTTTGCGCTCGCGCTTGGAGGGTTGGCGGTGTTCATGAGAGTATGGCACTACTGGCAAGACAAGATTCGGCAGGCCATATACAAGCAGGACATGGAGCGGCATTTCCAGAACCTGTACTCGTTGGATCCGGAGTGGGATAGGTCAGCAGCTCTGGCGACAGGAGCCACAACATCAGAATCAAGGCGGCATTTCTTCCCGGAGGAGCAGCAAACACAAGAGAAGGCCTTCAAGCCAAAGGCGCATTTCTCTTCCGTCGGCTTCTTCAACGACACCCTGGCTCTTTTCCGATGGGTCTTCTACCGCCCGATCCCGGACATCGTTTGGAGGAAGCACCGGTTTACCTTCTCCTCCCTCGCCGTGCTGAGCTGCGTCTTTATCTCTCTCTCGTTCGTGACAGTCTACTGCTTCCTGCAGCAGCCTCTCTACTGGCAGAGCATCCGGTTCGGCTCACCGCCTTTGGCCATCCGGTCCGGCATGATTGCCGTCGCCATGACGCCCTGGATTGTGGCGACAAGCACCAAGGCGAACCTCCTGACTCTGATCACAGGCATTGGTCCGGAGCGCCTCAACGTCTTTCACCGGTGGCTGGCATATCTGTGCCTCTTCTTGTCGCTGATTCACATGGTTCCGTTCTACATCCAGCCGGTCTGGGAGGATGGTGGGATGCAAGTGTTCGAGGCACTCTTCCCTCCTGGGAGCGGCATCATCTACGGGTCAGGAATCGCCTGCTTCGTCCCGCTCTGCTGGCTGTGTGTGGGCTCGCTGCCCCTCATCCGCAGGAAAGCGTACGAGATCTTTTCGCTGCTGCACGCTCCCGTCGGCTACATCTACGTCGGCATCCTCTTCTGGCACACCAAGAACTTCCTCATGTCGTGGGGCTACCTGTCCGCATCCGCCGGCATCCTCGTTTTCTGCAACATTCTCCGTCTCTTCAAACTGAACTGGACTAAACCATGGCGCATGGCATGGCTTGTCGGGGATGAGGCGGCCATCAACATCATGACGGAAAACGCCATCAAGATCACCATCCCGACGCAGATGCGGTGGAAGCCGGGCCAGTACGTCTATCTCCGGATGCCGGGCATCTCCATGTTGGACAACCACCCCTTCACCATCTCCTCGCTCTGCAGCGAGGACTTCCCTTCCGAGTACGGCGAGGAGTACCGCGACTGTGTGCTCGTCTTCCGGCCGTACGGTGGCTTCACGCGCAAGGTGCTCGAGACGGCCATCGAGAAGGGACCCTTCCACACCTACCGTGCCTTCCTTGACGGCCCCTATGGCGGGATGCGCCGCGAGCTGGCGGCGTTTGATACATGCATTCTGATCGCTGGCGGGAGTGGCATCACCTCGCTCATGTCGCAGCTCTTGAACCTGATCAAGCGCATGCGGGATGGAAAGGCCATCACGAAGAAGATTGTCGTGGTGTGGGCTCTCAAGCGGCTCGAAGCCATGGACTGGTTCCGCGAGGAGCTCCGGATCTGCCGCGAGGCGGCGCCGCCAGAGAGCGTTACGTGCAAGTTTTTTGTCACGGCGTCAGTGCGGCAAAAGGGCAACCCCGCTGCCCACCAGGGCCGCGCCCCGAGGCCCCTGAGCAACATGTTCCATGATAAGCTGGACGGGTTTGTTGCGGGCATCGCGAGCAAGCGCAACAGCGCCCTCATCATGGCAGAGGCGCAAGGGGATCCGGACAGGGAGCGCGAACTGCGGCGCGAGGACGAGGACCGGATCACGGCGTTGCCACAACAGAAATACCTGCAACCACACACCTTGCCCCCACCACCACCCGGCCCGCCGCCCAATATGAGTGGGCTCTCACCCGCAGAGGAGACGCTCCGCAAGCTCGAAGGCCGCGACAGCGAAGGGCGGACCCTCGCCCCTCCGTCCTCCGACGACAAGCGCAGCACCAACAGCCACCCGAAGAAGGACGGCGAATTCCACTTCCCGCCTCTTCGCGGCGACGGCAACCCTCACTTCAACTACGCCCCGCCAGCGGGGAGACAGCGCTACAGCCAGATCCTCGCCGAAGCCGACCACCGCCTCAGCCAAGTAGGCGCCGGCGGCGAGGTCCCACGCGACCAACAAGAAGCCGCCCCGGCCGACGGCAGCGGAGCTCCACCTGCCATTCACCCCCCGGAGCTCGCGCACCTCCGCACCGACGTGGGCGGCTTATCGAAGCCACGGCCCACCAGCACCTTTGGCCCGCCGTCGGGCTTCGAATTTGGCTTCCCCGCGACGCCGACCGAGTTCCAGCGCTCGCTGATGCGCTTCGCGTTCCCCGTCCCGCACGAAATCGACGGCGGGTGGAGCGTCGAGTACGGCCGGCCGGACCTGGGGTACATGCTCAAGGAGTGGGCCACGGGCGGGCCGGACGGGCGGGGGATCCTGGGGAGGCGGACGGCGGTGTTTGTGTGCGGCCCGCCGGCGATGCGAGTGGGCGTCGCGAACACGGTGGCGAGGCTGCAGGCCGAGATCTGGGGGGACGATATGCTCGAGGAGATCTTTTTGCATACGGAGAATTACGCTCTCTGAAGAAAGGAAAGGCTACTTACAGAGGGGTGTCCGTGGGTGGGGAGGAAAAGGGGTGAAATGGGATGAACGGCGTTTGGGTCGGGGAAATACCACATGACATCTGGAGGGATTGTACGAACTGCTTGGATACCACTGCTCTGTTGAGCGAGTCAGCGACCTCGGTGCGCACAGCTACTTTTACTTACGTTTTTCTAGTCGGCCCAGCTGCAGGCCATCGTGGGGCCTGTTCTTTTGTTAGGACCTCATCACTCGGGCGGCATGCGCTCTGTACCTAATTCATCGTCATTGGACCACACTTCTGACTTGAACTTTGACTCCCGGTTGCGTTTGGATGCTATCGTTGACTTGAGGTCTCTGTTTTGCAGTGCCTCCTTCTATCCTGACTTTAAGCGGTACTCTCTCTCGCCAGGAGCAAACGGCTGGGAAAGGGATGACTGCAAAGGGGCGTCAACTTCTCGGACCAAGACCGCAAAGGGCATGAAGCACTGTACCTTCCAACATTTCCAAGCACCGGCACCGGCTGTCACCGTCAACCCAGATGCTCCCCACACATCGCCCATGGTGTGAAAGACGGGAGAGTTGGCTGTCGCGTCGGAGACACTGCCAAGCCTGTCACCTTTACCGCAGTAAGCCCGCGGTAGGCCCTTCCCTCCTCCTCGGAGAATCTGTTGACACGGCGTTTACCGTGCGGGATATTCCGCCGTCAGGCCGGAGGTCGGCGGCCGCCATGGAAGTGCGCTCGGGACCGGACCCGGACGCGGGGTGCCAAGCCCGGTGGACCTGTCCGGCGATCAGCGGAGTCCCCTTTCACCTTACAATCAACAGCACCCTTTTTCTCCACCCCCTTCCCCCACCCTGTCATTTCACTGCCACTGCCCGCACACGTCCTCAATGTCGAAGATGCAGTACGTTTGCCCAACCTCGAGCCAACCTTAATTCTGAAACGTTCGAATCCCCACCCTTCGGTATGCATGCATGTGAATGTGCTGGATGCCAGCCACACACACGCTGGGCGTTGTCACTTGTCATGTCATGCAAATCGGGCCTAAGATCTCACATCCCTGGGCAGGGTGCGGAATGGTCTAGATCTGTCTCTCCCTGCCCTTATGGTCGATTTGCCTTGCCTCTCTTGTGACGCACACCCGACAACAAAGAACAGAAGTGCTAGCCCTGCAGCAAACACATCGGCTCAGTGCAGATCAAGGGGATCTTTTTCAGGTGCGGGATGGATCAAGCCCATAGCTGGGAAGGCTGCCCGAGTGTCAGTTTGGACAAGAAGTTGACATATCATAGGGTTTAAATGAGGTTCATCACGCTGTCTACCTCCCTGTGTAACCAAGGCTGTGCGGATGGTGCAAGCGTCAAGTCGGCTTGCACTGCCGTGGAAATCTTCGGAGCCCACAAGTCGACGGGATGGGTGGTAGTGTCAAGACAGCATGAGCCACCACTGGAGCCACCGCTGGAGCCACCGCTGGAGCCACTTCAAGTGCTGTTGGCAATCTCGAGCACCCAGATACGGAAAGAACACCGCGCTGCTGCCTCGTGAACTGCCTTGTCTCGGTCTCTCTGCGGACTAAAGCTTTCATCGTGGTTCCTTGCCCAGATTCGAGTCCTTTGCATCTTGCATGATCATCCATCCATCATGGATTCCTTGCCTCATCAAGACTGACGTTGAGCTTTGCAACCAACACCGCCATGCGATAGAGTCTTTCCATCGACACCCATCTGGGAAGGCCCCAGTTCTGAAGGTCTCCAAAGGCCCGAAAGATCGCGTTTCTTTTCGTACGTACCGGACCCTTTTTGCCCTGCAGTGTCACCATTGCTACCAGCTGCGGCTGTCGCTGCTGCTTGCGGATGGCTGCCGCTCCGAACAGAGCAGGCATGCCGACTCCTCACTTTCTCGTCAATGCTCATCAAGCAATGAGAGCACACGGCATTGAGGCTCAGCTTGTTGACGAGTCAGTTCTGGATTCCAGATGCAACTGATGCCCCTGGTGTGTGTTTTTCCCTGAACGTGGAGATTGCAATGTTTGCACGGCCTCGGTGTGCAGAACGAAATGAATGTGACAGGCAGTAACACGGCCGTACTCGTCGGGACTGCTTCGGTGGCCGAGTATCTTGACTCAAGCAGGTCTGGGAAACAAGTGTTATCTCTCCTGGCTGGCTCTCTGGGCGAGTGGACATGACGGTGAATGCAAATGCGATGTGTTGCGGATGTAACTGCTGATGTCAAATCCCAGGACGGCGTCAACACGCAGACCTCTCAACCCAGCGGCCCACCAAAGCCACTGTCGTACACGACGCACTGTCCGCCAGGCCCCGGTCACAGAAGGCTTCCGTTTCGACAGGCTGTTGGAGTCGGAGACATCACCGACAGTATCTCGACCATGATCCCTGCCATCAACCCTTGTGTGATTCTCCGACACGTGTGATGGACATACCTGAACCCACCCCCCCAAGACACCCATCCATCTCGGGCCCGAACCAGATATCACCTTGCGGCTCCTTCAAGGTCTCTCCCTGCCTTGATGACGTTTGCTCGGCTGTTGGGAGATGCTCTGTTGCAGAATGTCAACAATGGAACCTAACTCCAACACAAGAGGGCTGTGTCTTGGGAAGGGAGGGGAACTCGGAGGGGGCAAGGACGGGCAAAGAGTAAATCATGCCCGCATCAGGCCAGCAGCGGTGGGCGGAAGGGAAAGAAGCATTTTGAGATAAAAGGCACCGTGCCTTCCTGCTGTGTTTGTGTTTCTCTCGCCCCACGATTCGGAACGGAAACACGAAAGTGGCGCTCCCTTGATCGATTACACAACAGCAAACCAATCTATCTCCTTCCCTGCCCGTCGGTTACTGCGTCTTATTACAGGTATGCCCCCGACTCTTGTTGTTTCCAACCGGGTACAGACACTTACGGCCGGGCATAGCGAGAAATCAGAAAACAAAGAAACGCAGAAAAAATCGACCCTCAATGCCGCCGTTCGAAACTCACCGTCCTTCCAAGAAGGATAATGGTGTCTCTGACCAGCCTCACCATGACCATGGCGGTTGGGAACTCAGCACCAGAATGCCGGGTGACTTGGTTCTGCACGAAGGCGACCATGCCGACGAGGGCCAGCGCCACACGGTTTGAAACTTCTTCCTGGCCGAGGTAGCTACGGCTCGGCTGACGTATCTGTTTAGGGCAACACCACCCGCTGGATGGCCTTGACGGCCCTGGCCTTCATGTGGACGAGTGCCCAGGCTCCGCTGTATCTGTTTGGTAGGGCTTCCCTGCTCGTTCCTTGTTCGCGATGTCGCTTTTTGTGTCAGCCACTAACGGCAAGAACAGCTGGTGCTCCTGTCTACATCTACCGAGACCTCGGCGGCGTGGGCTACTGGGTGTGGTTCATCACGGCGAACCTGCTCGCCACGGCCGCCATCTCTCCCTTCGTTGGTGCGCTCTCCGATCTTATGGGCCGCCGCTATGTCGCCATCATCGGAAGCGTCACCATCATGCTTGGCCAGATCATCTGCGGCACAGCGTATGGCATGGATATGTTTATCGGTGAGTGTTCCCACAAATAACTACAATGGCCCCGCCTAGAAAACATCTGGGCTGACAAGGTGCACCACAGCCGGAATGGCCATCACTGGGGTTGGCACAGGCATCAACGAGCTCACTGCCTTGGCCGGTACTGCCGAGCTGGTGCCCCTTTCTCAGCGCGGATACTACATTGCCGGCATGGTGCTGACCATTCTCCCGTTCCTGCCATCCGCCATGTATGCCCAGCTCATCGCGTTCCATTCCACTTGGCGCTATATCTCTGTGGTTACCACGGTTTGGACGTTTCTTGGTCTGGTCTCAACCGTCATATTCTACTTTCCTCCGCCGCGCGCCCAGGTGCAAGATTGGAAGGAAAAGGTTGAGCTGCTGAAGAAGACCGACATTGTGGGCGGTCTGCTGTCCATCCTGGGGCTCGCCGGCTTTGAGGCTGGGATTCTCATGGGAGGATATCAGGTAAGTTTCTCAGGCCCTAGGTTGGCATCTTGCAGGAACACAAAAGAACTGACAAGCCAAAGTACCCGTGGACAAGCGCCAAAACACTGGTTCCTCTGATTCTTGGAACGTTTCTAATCGTCTCGTTCGTGGCGTGGGAGCGATGGGGCACCAAAAACCCCATGGTCCCTCGCGGTCTCAGCAAGGCGCCCCGGACCCTGGGTCTGACCATGATCATCACCTTCATCTCGGGCGCCAATTTCTTCTCGGTGTTGCTGCTCTGGCCTCCCGAGGCCTACAACGTCTACGGCCACGAGTGAGTCTCCCCTCCTTTGCGCACATCGACCGCAGACAAGTGACTAACTCCTCCCAAGTCCCGTCGGCGTCGGCATCCGGGGCATGCCCTTCGCCTTTGGCGTCTTTGGCGGCTGCGTCCTCTCGCTCGTCCTCCTGTCCTGGTTCCGCGGCCAGATCAAGTGGCTCATCTTCAGCGCCTCGGTCCTCATGACCATCGGCTGCGGGTGCCTCTCCCTCGCGGCTGTCGACAACATCGGCGCCGTGTACCCGATCCTGTTCGTCGCGGGCGTCGGCGTCGGCGGCATCACCATCCCCGTGTCCACGGTCGCCACCATCATCTGCGCGGGGGACGTCATCGCCACGGTCACGGCGCTGACCATCACCGTCCGCATCGTTGGTGGCGCGATCGGCTACGCTGTCTACTTCAATGTCTTTGTCCACAAGCTCGTGCCGGAGCTGGAGAAGTTTGTCGGCGCGGCTTGTGTCAAGGCGGGCATCACGGATCCGCGCGTCATTGGCGAGGCGATCCAGCTGACGGCCGTGTCCCTCGTCAAGGAGATCCGGCACCTGCCTGGCATTGACGAGCGGATCTGGGCCGAGATTGTTGCTGCGGGCCAGAGGGCGTATGCCAACGCGTACCCCTGGGTGTACTATTGCAGCGTGGCCTTTGGTGCCGTCTCTGTGCTGGCCAGCCTGTTTCTGGGGGACATCTCGGCCATGGTGGATGACTCGGTCGTGGCTGTCATGTGAGGGCTACGATTCCGCGCGTCACATCTCATTTGCCCCACGGTGAATGGGGTGGGATGCGAGCGCGGATGACGGGGTCTCTCCGGAGGAGGTATATACGTTTTCATCATCGGCAGAGATGGGGATAGATGTAGATTTGGGGCCAGGGGGGGTTGTGGAGGAAGGGGAATCTGGTTCGAGGATTTGCTCAGACAAGGGTTGTTTGGTGGAGGTTGGAGGTAATCTGGCCGGTTTTCATCAGCAGTTGCTGTTTCCAAGGGATACATAAAAGGGTGGCAGGTGTAGCTGGCAATGAGTGTATCTACTTGAAGTTACAGGTAATATGCACATTTGGTGGCTAGAGACAATCTGGTGTCCATTGTCCACACTGGCTCGGTGAGACGCAACGGACTGGAAAGTAACTGACCATCCCTCTCAACTTCACTCCGGGACATCGCCAAACCGGTACTGCGCCCACGCAAAGCTCCCTTCGTGCAGCGTCCACGTCTGCACGCCCTTATCCTCCCCCGCGGCGCCCGCCGCCACGTACACGGGCATCAGATGATCCATCCACGGATGCGCCTGCCGCGCATCGGGCCGCTTGGTCACGGCCGCCATCCGCTCTTGCCGCCCCGCCGCGTCCCCCTCGACCGCCGCCTTGAGCGCGTCGTCAAACGACACGGCGTACGGCAGCGGGGTCGGGTTGCCCCAGCTGCGGCGCAGGTCGCGCAGGTTGTGCACCGTCATGCCCGTGCCGATGATGACGACGCCCGACTCGCGGAGCGAGGCGACGGCCTCGCCGAGGCGGTAGTGCGCGTCGGGGTCCTCGCTGTTGAAGAGCGAGACCTGCACGAGCGGGCAGGTCAGCGGGTTGGAGTCGGGCGGGAAGGCGACGTTGAAGCCCGAGAAGACGCCGTGGTCGAGGCCGCGCTTGAGGCCCCGCGCGGGGATGCCGGCGCGCGTGAGGAGGGACTGGATGTGCGAGGCAAGGGAGGGGGAGCCTTTGCTGGGGAAGGTGGCGCGGTAGAATTCCGGGGGGAAGCCGTAGAAGCTAGTTGGGGAGGGGCTGTTAGAGTTTGGGGGTGATGAGAAGATGAGAGTTGAACATACTCGTAGATGAGATCGGTTTCCTCCACGTTGTTCAGGTGGATCTCATTGGGCTCGGCCTGCCAGTGGGCTGAGAAGACTACGACGGCCGCGGGCTTGACCTTTTGAGTGATCTCTTTGCCAATGGCCTGGAGGACGGGATAGACCGGGTGTGTGGTGTTGTACTGGACGTCGGGCTGGGAGTGTGTTAGCAAGGAAAGGAGGCTATGGGTCAAGTGGGGGGGGTGATGTGCTGACCCCTCCATGGCTAAAGAAATAGACGGGTGCCTTTGGCATCTTGGAAGATGGCTGTGCAGGCTTGGTGATGGCAGCTGGTTGTGATGGTCTGCTGAACAAGGAGGAGTAGCTTCTGATCTTGGTCAGGGATGGCAAGCTACGCGCCAGGGGTGACGATGGGCTCAGAAAGAAAGCCAGGATGAGGACGGCAACGGGCAGGAGCAGCCAAGTGGGGTGTCTGGACATGAACATTGCACCTTTGTATCCTGTCAAGGCGCCTTACCTCCCTTACCTCTTCTCAGAAAGAGGTACCTGAGTTTACGGTGGTAGTTGCCCATAAAAGTACCTACTTGTAGCCGGCCCACTCGGGCTTCTCGCGCTGTCGGCAGTTGATCTAGGTTGCCTATTTTGGTAAGCAGTTAGTAATTCTCGAGAATTATCGTCTCGGGATTTGATGGAGAAAGGCAGCGTTTGTCATCTCAGATCCACAGAAGGAGCGACTAGACCCTAACCCTGGTAGTTTGCCCCGGAAACAACCAGCCGACAACTTGGGGCTGTTTGAGACGCAATCCCGTCCCCCACTTCCCGCAAACTGGGGAATTCGAGATTCCAACCCTGCCTCCAGGGTCCAGCCTCAGTCACACAGCAGCAGCAGCCTAGCAGCGGCCTTGCGCAAACATGTCGTCTCTCATGCGGTCGCCACCCCTCCTGTTCCCGGCCACTGCCCGGCACACGGCCACTGTGATTTTCGTCCATGGCCTGGGCGACACGGGCCACGGCTGGGCTGGCGCTGTGGAGAACTGGCGCCGCCGGCAGCGTCTGGACGAGGTCAAGTTCATCCTGCCTCATGCACCCGCCATCCCCATCACGTGCAACTGGGGCATGAAGATGGCCGGGTGGTATGACATTGTGAGATCTCAGGACCCAGTACACTCCGTGCGCCGACTTGCTAACTTCTCTCACCAGCACACCATCGACGGCAACGCCGAGTCCCTCCGCCGCAACGAGGACGAGGCCGGCATTTTGCTCAGCCAGGCCTATTTTCACGAGCTGATCCAGAAGGAGATCGACGATGGCATCCCCGCCGATCGCATTGTTCTTGGTGGCTTTAGCCAGGGCGGTGCTATGAGCATGTTCGCCGGGCTGACGTCCAAAGCGAGGCTGGGGGGCATCGTCGCGCTCTCGTCGTACTTGCTGCTGAGTCTCAAGTTCGCCGACCTGGTGCCCAAGCCCGAGTTCAACAAGGAGACGCCCATCTTCATGGCCCATGGCGATTCCGACCAGGTCGTCAACTTCGAGCTGGGGAAGAAGTCGTACGACTTGCTGAAGGACATGGGATACAAGGCTACCCTGAAGATATACCCGTGAGTCAACAGGAGAGGCATCTCTTTTTGATTCTGGCTGACTGATCCGCGCTAGTGGCATGGGGCATTCGGCTTGCCTCGAAGAATTGGACGACGTCGAGGCGTTTTTGAGGGAACGGTTGCCGGTGTTGGGGGACAATGAGGGCAAGTCTGAGCTCTGAGAAGCTTCTTTTTCATCATCTAGCTAGGGGGTTTACTCATGGGTTATTTGCACTTGGCGGGGCGATCCGGGCGTTCATGGTAGACTATGAATAGAGGTACCTCTTTTGCGCCCTTGCGACTCTGGGACATCAATCTCGTTCTCTTCGGAGGGGAGCGTTTGAAACTTTCACTGGAAAGGTTGAGGAAAAGAGCTTATGTTGTAGAAGTCACAGAGCACAACAGAGGCAGGGGTGAATCAAGACTACCACGAAGCTCTTGCCCATCTCTTAGGCTCCACGGCACACCTAGTTTACATGTACATCACCATCGAAGCCAAAGACGACTCACAGCAAAACAAGAGCGATTATTGATTCCTGAAACGGCAACCAACGGTCCAACGCTCACCAAATGAGCCAAAGGAACCCGGTATGGTACACCCGATCCCAATCGCTAGGCACCGGCTCCTCTTTGCCATCCGCATACAGGCTCTCGTACCGGGCGCCCATGACGTAGCGCTCAAGACGTTCCTTGAGGGCCTTCTTGTCGCGCCACGGGCTGTGGAATTCGGGGATCGACTCCAGTCCCCCCTCCCAAGGATACGGGAAGTGCGCATAGAACCTGGCGAGGCCGAGCTCGACTAGTCGTGGATGATAAAACGGTTGCCGGAAAAAAAGACGTACTGGGCCTCCCAACACAGGGTGCGGCATACAAGGAATAGGGTAGGCCCTGGGGGAGCCCAGCACCTACAAGTGAGCGAAAAGGCGGCGTGGCGGCGGGCGCAAAAGCAGCCCTCGGGTCTATCGTCCCAGCATTCAAAAAACTGCTCGCTGTGGAGCTCGTCGGGGGTACGGTCTTCGCCTTTTCGGAAGCGGTATACCACATACGCGCGGTCCTGCCGGCTCCATGTCACCTGTCTTCTTGGGGTGATGAGATCGGTATATTCTAGGATCCGGACCCGGAGCTCGCGAGGAAGGCTTGCTAGGGTAGCGCCCGCTATGTTAGACGGCCGTTTCGAGGGTTGTGGACGGGTAGGCAGCCCGCAGGCGTGTGAAACGGCATCTTGGGCAAGCTGCTGGAACTGCCTATCGGGAGTCTCGGCTAGCCGGATCTGGCATTTCTTGAGGTAGGACCGAGGAAGGAGGCGGAAGGGCGCGAGGATCGAATTGCCAAGATCGAGCGCCAGCGGGTGCTGCGGGTCGATATCGCACACCAGGGAGAGGGCGAGGCGGCCAGAGGTAATCCAAGAAAATACGCGAGCGGCAGCAGCTTGCCACTCACGCCGCGCATCGTCGGCCGACACGTCACTTACACTCTCAGTTAGGAGGGGGGGCTGGTGGATACCATGGTGCCTTCCCCGGCACCGCGCGAATGCCGACCAGTCGTCGTCGTCCTCGCGGCCCTGGCGGCAGCAACTGATGGTGTTATTGGGCGTTGCCGCTGCATGGCAAGCTGCCTCGTTGACAACAATCTTGAGATTGGAGAGTGACCGGAGTGACGCCTTGGTCAGTGCGCCGAGGGGCTGGAGGCCAGGCGAATCGGCGGCAGGTGAGTGATGGTGGACGACGAAGCAGTTCGCCGAGTATAGCAGGGCCACTGCCTCGGCGTAGATGGTGCGACAGGAGAGCAGGAGGCCGTAGAAGCAGATCGGGGCGGGCGGGCAGCCGTGCGGCCGATAGTCGGCTCGTCCGCCTCGCAGGTCAAATCGAAACGGGGAGCCGTCCCACGACGCCAGCCCCAAGTAGTGGTAGAGGCGCAGCCTGATGTCTGGCGTGAGGCGCAAGAGAGGTGGGCGTGTTGGTGATGGCGACGGCGACATGTGGGCATCGTCGGGGGAGCGCGTCATGTTTCAGATTATTATTTTAGACAACGAGTCCGGTGGTCGGTTGCGGCACAGAGCATGGAGTTCCGGGCAGTGTTTTTTGGGGGGTTGCTGGGTTGTTGGGTTGGTATTAGGCATAAGCCACAAGGAGATGCGCAAATCCAAGTCGTCCATCCAACTTTTCTACGACTCACATCTGTCCCGGGCCGTCAGAGATGTTTCTAGGGCATCGCGTTATCATTCTCGATGAACTAGCCGGCTTGCGTAACCGTACCAAGCGGCAGCAAAGAGGGGACGAGAAAGATTCGTTGTTTAGGGACGCCGAGATTGACGGTGGCCGGAAGGCGTATGATCGAATGCAAGAAGGTCGTTTTCGGAAATAGCAGGCGATGCGGCAATGGGTTTTCAATTACCCATACTACTTTGCGTTGCTGATTGACGGCGAGAGAAGCTAGAGATTCAACGAGGGCTGCGAGAAGCAGGACTTGCACAAGACTTGGCTAGGCCTCTACCAGGACGACCTAGACGCAAAGATTACTATACGATCAGGCTTTTGCGATTAAATTGAATCTTCTCAGAAAACCCATCTGGCCCTCGGGGAGGAAGAGTTTGAGTATGTCCAGATAATCGGTATTCAAGAGTACGAAGACCGTGATGTCCGTAGTTGAAGAATCGAGGTAGGAGCGGGACGATTCAATCTTTAGAAGAGGCGAGAACACCCTGAAATCGAAGGGTTTCGCTAGTTAGGTAGTTGAATCCTTGGGGAAGCTGACATCAATACCTCCGTCGTCGATCTGCAGAGATCCGAGGAAGCACGGCTTACTACACAAACCCGAGCTCTCATTCTGGATTCCGCATCACGCTTCATGTGACACTGAATCCTCGCAGGTTTGGGATGAACAGGTAAAGTTGTTTTCTCCCCGTTCGGCGTACGCATCCTTAACCTTGCTAAATTGACAGGGTCGCCTGCTGGATTGACGCAGTTTAACTCTCTGTTTGGTTTAGCGCGCTATACGAATGTCAGCTCACAGATCCTACGCCGCGTGCAGTTGGTCACATCCGCCCCAAAAAGTCCAGGCTGAGCCACTGAACCTCAGCCGTCACCCTCTACACAGTAAAAGACCACGACGATCACGCTGATGAGGTGATGTTGATGGCCCTCCGACGAGATACACACTGAAAGTTGGGTACGCTAGTCTATACGCAGTTAGGGTCGTCAATCCAGCGGACAACTTTGTCAGTTTATCCGCGTCGAAACATCCTCTGGAATCGCCAGGCACCAGTCTCCTGCCGACTGCTTGTGGAGATGCGTTGCTAGCGCCGAGGCAAACCAACCTCAAGTAAACAGAAGCCGCCAATCCGCGATTCAAGCTGTCCCGCCGCATCTCGTCTACGCAACACCCGCCTCCCAGCGAGCGCGCAGCAACCATGGCAGCGAACCGCCCCGCCTCGCCGACTCCTTCCCAACTTCCCCCCGTCCCGGCAAGCCCAACCTACTCCTACGCCTCGACCGCAAACCCGCTCTCCCAATACAACCTCCCGCTACCCCCTCCACCC
>Ga0247824_10000899_pt1 | contig 15678 bp, 34 predicted proteins | sample 13C_PalmiticAcid_FD_194412 | JGI IMG/M metagenome (GOLD analysis project Ga0247824, IMG submission 194412) | Soil microbial communities from agricultural site in Penn Yan, New York, United States - 13C_PalmiticAcid_Day48 | ecosystem: Environmental > Terrestrial > Soil > Agricultural land... | reverse complement strand
CCCGAAAACGGATCGTGCTCGTGGACGTCTCGCTGAACTCGCGCATGTTCGCTCGCACGAAATCCGTTGCCCATTTGTGAAAGTCGGGGATGCTCATTTCGGCTCCGTGGATGATGGCGGCATTGCCTCGACGGGCTTCTTCTTCCGCCCGCCCTTGCTCTTGCCGGCGCGCCAGCTGCTCTCGCGTGCGTACGGATCCTCATCGACGTACGAGCCTGAGCACACGTGCCAGACGGTCCTCTTCTCACTCATCGCTTCGCGTCCTCGCAGGGCAGCAGAGTTGCACCGCTCTCTTCGTACCTCGCCCAAGTGCCGTGGTTGTCGACCTCGACGCCGACGAAATCAAACCGACGCTCGTGCCTACCCGGTCGGTACGCAACGCCGAGCGGCTCAGCGAAGGTCCGGCGGTAGAGGACTTCCATGAACGCTTCATGGTCGACCCAGTTCCAGCCGGGAGGCGGGTGCTTGCCGACGTCCTCTACCGTGTGGACGTGGACGCCGAGGTGGTCGAAAAGTCGCGCTTTCATCGATGGTCACCCTCGCTGTTCGACGGCAACGCCGCATCAGGGTCTTCAACCATGGTCACCCTCGCTGGATTGCTCCGGAGCATCCTCGGTGCATGCAAGCGCGAGGAGCGCCTCCCACGTGCACTCACTGCATCGCTTCGGCGGCGTGACGGGTATGCCCAGCTTCGTCGCGACCTTCGTGCGCATCTCGAATGCGTGTGCGTCGATACGTCCGCGGCAGGTGACGCACGTGCTCATATCCGAGGGTCTCCATCGCCGGGCAGCTCCAACGCCACCTCGAAGTTCTTCACGACGAGCAATGCCGCGTCCCGCTTCCACTCCACCTTGCGCCGCAAGCAAGTCTCGAGAGCCTCGGCCGCCGCTTCGGGCGTGGGACCGTAGTCGACGAAGCCGCCGCTCACGTTCAGCTGGCAGCACCACTTGTGCCCTTCGCGGTCGCAGTTCTTGGCGTACGCGAACCGGACCTCCACATCATAGAGGTCGAGCGCCTTTGCCAGTGTGATGATCCTGTCCAGGTTCATGGCTTCTGTTCCTCGGTGTTCGACTCCGAGGAGTCGGTCATGATCGGCCCTGGTCCGGGTCGCCAAAGCGCGAACATGCACGGCTCCGAGCACGCCCACGTGATGATGCCGTCCGGCTCGCCTTCGTCGATGCGGGTCTCGAGGTAGAACCACCCCTCAGGGCACGGACGCAGCCACGGGCGCCTCTTCTTTGCGCCACAATGTTCGCACGTCGCGACGCGATCGCTCACTTGGCACCGCCGATCGGAGGCGTAGGCTTCAGCTCGTAGCCCGCGTCACGGAGCTCGCGTCCCATCGCGAACATCTTGTTCACGTGGTGAAGGTCCCGGACCCAGGCGCGATAGACAGCGAGCGCCGCCTCGGCCACCTTCCGAAGCGCGCGCAACTCGTCCTGGACCGGGTCAGGGTTCCAGCGTGCCTCGCTCTCCCAACCGTCGTAGGTGTGCTTCCGAGCGCGGTGCTGTCCTGCGTGCCCCTTGTCGAGGTCGCAGCGGGTGTTCTTCCCGAGAAGTCCGATCGGATCGATCGACTCGCAGCGGTTCTCGTCGCTCATGTGCCCTCACCATCGGTGACCCGAGGCAATCCCCGCTTCTTCGCGCACGCCTTGCACGTGACGTGCTTGCCATACCTCTTGAGCACCGCGCAGCCCACGGACGGACCGTCGTAGGTCTTGCCTCCCGTGCTGACGGCGTACTCCTCGTATCCAAGCTTCGCATAGGTCTCGTCAGGGATCATTGTTCCGTGCCTTTCGTGTTTGGGGTCTCGCCGGCCAGATGCGAGCGCTCGGCGTGCAGGCGTTGCACATGCTCGGGGTCGAGCGTGCAGCGTTCGCCCGCTCGCCGCAGGTACGCCTCGTCGCTTTCTCCCGGGTTCGGTCCCACGCTGAAGGTCGTGTTGCCCTGGCGGATACTCACGAACTCCTCGCCGTCTGCGCCGTGAAATCGGCTCACTGAGAGACCCAAGGCGGTTGGGCCATAGGTGTCGATCGCGATCCGTCGGAGCGGGACCAGCTCCTTGTGGAGCTTGTCGATCGACTCGAGACGATGCTTGTCGTGCCGCTGGATCTGCTCGATCTGCGAATTGCTCATCGCGACAGCCGATCCCCCTGCTCCACACTGGAAGCAGTGGTTGACCGGGAGGTCCATGTCCGAGAAGCACATGCAGCAGAGCCACATGACAGGAGCATCGTCGTCATGGAACTCGAAGGCGGTCTTGCCGTCGTGCCCATGAACCGCCTTCGCGTGCTCGATCGAGTCGAAACTCGTCGTACCCGGCGTCGCGGTGCGCCAGCGGACGACGACTTTCCCATCGTCGAACACGACACCGTCCGCGATGTGTCCCGTTCCACTCACGCCGGTCTCGTCGACCCGGCGAATCATCATGAACCTACGCATCCTTGCCTCCTTCCGTGCTGGACGTACGCGTTGCCCGCTCGCGCCGCTGAATCTCGCGGTCGACGTACCAGCGCGCCTTATTGAGGTCCTCGATCGCGGCTCCCTTCAGCCCGGCTCGCCATAGGTACTTGATCGCGCTCCCGATGCAGAAGTCTAAGTGCTCCACCACTTGGATGCATTCGATTCCAGAGGGATGGCTCGTGTAGTGCTTCGGATGGCTTACGGGGTCGTGCCGCTTGGCGGCGCGGCGGGTCCGCTTCCTTGGTTTCGCTGCTTTCGAAGCCACATCATCACGAGCTCCAGCGTTCGCAGGTCGAGCAGTCGCTTTGGTTCCGGCCATGATTTCACCTCGTCACTCCCTCACGCCGCACACGCGGCGCCTTCCCGCCCTTTTGACCCGCAGCTTTTGCTTCCTCCGTCGTGAAGCGGTGCGCTTTGCCGGAGGCCTGGGAGGCTTTGCCACCCTTTCGCGCGATCTCCTTCACCTTCGACGGGTCTATGCGCGCGAACCCGCGCAGCTTCGGCTTCTCCTCCGTGACCTGTTGCTCATTCGTTTGCGTCGGTTCCATTCCCGTCCTCCAATCGTGCCTTCTGGTCTGCACGGCGCAGCTTCCGCATTGCGTAGTGAATTGTGGTGTGGTGGCAATTGACAACCTCTGCGACCACGTTGAGAGAAAGACCGGAATCGATCAGCATGCGCCACAAGCGATGGCGCGCCGCGATCACGACCCGGTCTCGACCCACCCCCAAGATGTCCTCCGGCGGGAGTCCCATCTCCTCGCCGATCATCTCAGCAAGGAGCCTTGCGCGCTCCTTGCGGATGGCGAGAAGGGCCGGGCTCATTCTTCCCTACGCGCATCCGACAAGTAATCGGCCAACACCCTAGACAGCTCGTCCCGCTTCGGGTCGGTGCGAAGCGCGAGCTCCACGGCCCGCATCGCGTGCCTCAGAGCCTCGATCTTTCGGTCCTTCTCTGCGAGCTCTCCCAGCGCCGCGCGGTACAGCATCTGCGCACCGAGCGCCGCGACAGTGATTCGGCTACCACTCTCCGGAGGAGGAGGCGGCGGCAATGTGCTTAGGTCCCTAGCTGAATCTCCCATGTTGCACCCCACTTCATGCAAGGTTTGATTTCGGCTGACCGGGAGGGACTCGAACCCCCGCCTTGCGGATTTGGAATCCGCTGCTCTACCTCTCTAAGCTACCGGCCAATTCAGGCAGTTTTGCGTCATGCCCAGGACGTCGAATCACCAGCCCTTCGGCTTTTCGCCTGACGCCTTCTTCTGGTTCGCACCGTGATTGAATTCGGTGTCAGCATCGGACGGAGTACCCGTCTTCTGCTTGGCTTTGAGCACGAGGCCGCGCATGCGGGATCCGAAGCTCTCAGCCTCCGCTTTCGGCATGGCGTTCTTTACGTTCACGCCTCCGCCGCCAGGTTTGTTCACCCACTTGACGATCGGGGCCGTCTTCTTATCGCCGTCTTTCTCGTACTCCTCCATCACGACGACAATCTCGACTTCGTTCGTGTCGAGGCCGTGAAGCTCACCATCGGCGAATTCGCCAACGTCGTCTCCCTGCCATCCGCAGTACTGGAGCGCCTCGATTGTGCGCTCCGCGCTTTTCGGCCCAAACCAGCCAGTCCAGCGGACCTGGGCCGGGCGCTCGTTCTCGTCGACGGAGATCTCAAACATGCATTCGATGTAGTGAGTGCCCGTGTTCGGCGTCTTGCCGAGCACGGCCTGCCCACATGCACGAGCCATGTATCGTCCTGCCGCTACTGCCATATCTATCTCCTCAAGAGGCCTTGCGGCGCTCAGAAATGGTGACGTCCAAGCGGTCCTTTGCCTCTACGAGAGAGGACATCCCCCACCCTGCCGACTCCAAGAACCCGTGGACTTTTGCTTCGACTTCCTTGTCCCCGAGCTCGGCGAGCCGGGCGTGGATCTCCTGCTTCAGACGGTCTGCTGCTGAGATACTGCCGTTTCGCACGCCGTCTCGAGTGACGCCCAATCGAGTAGGATCGACTTGGGCATCGCGTAGCGGGTCTTTGCGTCGAAGGAGACTCCGCCGTCAGTGCGGAGAACTCGACGCCCGGTGGAGAGTGCCTTCGAACGCTTGTTCTCCTGCTCGACTGTCGAAAACTCCTTTTGGGCGAATCCAACGATGTCGACCCACTCCTTGAAGAGGCCCGCGGCCTTATCGTGGAGCTTAATTTGCCACTTGTTGAAGTCGTCCCCGTCTGGGTTCTGGAACGTCTTCGAGATGGCGTGCGCGATGAGGACGACGTGCATCCCCTTGGCGTGGAGGGATGCGAGGCGATGGATGAACACGCGCCACTGGTCGAGCGCCACGACGTAGCCTTTACCGTAGCCGAAGGTCTCGATGTCCTTCTTGCCGCTCTCTTTGCAGACGTGCGCCCAGCACATCGGTTCGAGCCAGTCGAGCGAGTCGACTACGACGGTCTTGAAATCAAGACCGGCGACGATGTCGACAGCCTTGAGCGCTTCACCCCAGTTCTCGGGAGTGATGGCTTTTGCATCGATGTTGGAGAGACCGCTCTCCGAGGCGATGAAGATCGGGTTCGGAGCGCTCGCCCCGAGCGAGGTCTTACCGACGCCACCGTCCGCGTACACGAGTAGGCGGATTGGCGCGTCACGCTTGGTGCTCTTGATTTCGAGCGTCATTTATTGCCTCCGTCGCCGGAGCCGTAGCCGTAGCCGTCGCCGTAGCCGTAGCCGGAGCCGTAGCCGGAGCCGTAGCCGTAGCCGGAGCCGTAGCCGGAGCCGTCGCCGTAGCCGTAGCCGGAGCCGTAGCCGTCGCCGTAGCCGACCCATTTCGGGACTGCGCCGCGAATCAGGCCCACGGCGCCGCCTCCCATACCCGCGCTGCCGCCTCAGACACTTCTGCGACGCAAGTGATTTTCCGGAGTTCGATATCTGCCGGAGGTCCCACTCTGGCACCGGTCATTGGTCCCGACTCCGCCAAGCCGAGAAACCCTCGATTGGATGCGGGCCAGTACACACAATTTCGTGCACGCTTCAGCGTGATTGTTGAACCATTGGTGTTCGTGGCGTACCCAAAGAACACTCCCCTAAATTCGGTAGTGACAAGCACGGGCCGCTCGACCCTTTTCTCGGTCGTCTTCTTCGTCGCCTTTTTCTTTGCAGCCATGTTCAGATCTCCTTTTGCAGTTCTTCGTGAGCGTGTTCCGCGGTGCGGAAACGCGAGTCGTCGTCGATCGACGCGATGCCTGAGCACACGTCGAAGTATTCGCAGAGCCTGTGAAACCGCTCGCACGACCCCGGATTACGGGGGAATGAGCCGCTCTTCTCCGACATGCGGATCATGTTGGCCGTCTGCCAAACGTCCGCGGCGTGCTCTTGCTCGTCGCGCTCGAGGCGGACTATGGGACCGCGCGCGTAGTAGTGCTCCGGGTGCTCCGCGATGTGCTTCTGCACTCTCTCGCGGTACTCCTCCGGAGTCTCGTCGTGGTCGTGCTGGTTCTCGTAGAGCCGGCCGCCGCGTTCGGTGATGATGCGCCCGTCTTCGCAGTACAGCTCTGGCTCCCCCTCAGCGCTAACGAGGTGGGGACCTGGGATGTTCCCTTTCTTCTTGCAGAAGGGGCACTGTTTCGACTTTTCCTGAGTGTACTTTCGCTTCTCCTCTGGAGTCGCTCTGTACGGCTTCAGGGTGACTTTGCGCACGACGTCGTAGAGCGTTTCGGCCTCGTATCCGAGGGCCTTGAGCGCCGCCTGATACGTCGAAACCTGCGGGTCGAGCGCTGAGACCTTGCGCCAATAATCGGCGCCAGGAGTGATGTCCGATGAAGTCGTCTTGTGCTCTACATGAATGAGTCTGGTGGTGCTAGGCGCGAAAGCGAGCGCATCAATCGCTCCGCTGAGGCGGTACGTTTTGCTCGCGTGGCCCGTTTCTGGATTGACGAGAGGAACGTCAAAAACCTTCTCTACGGCGAAGGTGCTGTAAACGTCGCTACCCCACCGAGCCGTGTAACCCCTGATGAGCTCCTCGGCTTTGACCAGATCGTACGGGTCAGCGTCCTCGGAGTTCTTCTCCGCGCGTTCACGCATTGCGTAAACGGCCGCGCTAAATTTGTCGTTTGCGTCACCTACCTCGTTCCACCATGCGTTCAGACCGCAGTGAAAGAACGAACCGAATCGGAGCGCCTCGTCCGCGCGCCGAGGCCGGCGGCGCATGACGTAGCGGTACTTGAATTGACGCGGGCATGCCCGATAACAGGCAATCGCGCTGTTCGATAGTACATTGAGACGAACGCGCGGAAGAATCTGACCGAGCGCTGTCTGAGCGGTCACTGCGCGCTCCGGAGCTGCTCGCGGAGCAGCTCATTCTCTTGCTTAGCCGCCTGTAGTTGCTTCGTGAGCTCGGCCTCGTTTCGACGAAGGCGCTCATTCTCGAAGGCCAAACGTGCAACAATTCGCACCTGTTGAATTGCGGCGTCGCCGAATTCCTCGATCGGCGACTTCACCGTTTCCGTCGCATTCGCCATCAGTCACCTCGACTACGTGTGTAGCTGCAACTACGAACGTAGTCAAACTGGCCGGCGATTTTCGGTCGCGATAAGCTCGACTTATGAGGGGAATTTCAGCGTTTACGGTGGCTGCGTTTTTTTTGACAGCGTGCAGCTCGTCGACCGGAGGCGACGAAGGCGGCAGGAGCTCTTGCCAGGTCGAAGGGACGTTCACGTTGACGTCCACGACCGAATCGCAGAGCGACGGCTGCGCTGAGCTACTCAGCGGCCCGGTCGAGCCCACGACCGTCACGATCACGAAGTCGGCGGACGACAGCTATGCCATCGAGCTCGAAGGGCTCCCTGGCGCTTGCCACGGCGACCTCATCGCTGGCTGCAAGCTCCAGACGAAGTGTGACCTGCAGCTCAAGAGCCCGCTCGACCCGACACGTCGGACGGGCACCCTACAGATTTCCTGGGCCTTCAACTCGAGCGGCTTCACGGGCTCGACGTCGGCGTCCTACCCGCCGATCTCGCAAGCCCCGAAGGGCTGCGACGCCACCACGGCCGACACCGGGAAACGCCGCTAGCCGGCTTTCTTGCGGAACACCGAGCTCTTAGACCTCGTCTTCGGAGACGGAGGCGTTGCGCCTACAATCTCGGCCACAATTCGGTCGAAATGAGCCATCCAAAAGACCTGCGGTAGCAGCGGGGAAGCCTTCGCGCGGTCAGCTTCAAGGCGCTGGAAGACCTCGTTCGCCTGCTCGATCGTCATCGACGGCCACTGGTAAGCCAGCTGAGCCGCCTCGAAAGCACTGGTCGCAGGCGCAGGCATGGATGTGCGCGTAGGCTCGCGCTGGTCGCTCTCGCCCATCAGCCACTCGACCGTCACGCCAGCCGCACGCGCGAGCTTGGCGATTTGCTCGCTCTTACCCTGGCGCACCTCGCCGCTTTCAAGGCGAGACTTCAGCGTGCCCAGGTAGCTGATAGAAAGCCCGGCTGCGAGGCACCACGCCCGCGCGCTCGAGAACTTTCCCTCCTCGAGAATCAGCTCAATTCGCTCGACTAGCGTCGCCACTCCCCCATCGTGGCGACAAGCATAGTCGGCGTCCAGTTTGACTACATTCGTAGTGTCAGCTACGTACGTAGCTAGCATGAGGACACTCCGAACGCGCTTGCGCTGGGCGCGACGACAGACAGGCCTGTCCGCGCGCGCACTCGACGCCAAAGCCGGGCTGACGTTCGGCCATTCATTGCAGATCGAGACGGGCCAGCGACGAGACCCGAGCGCGTCCACGCTATCCGCGCTCGCGCGAGCTCTCGGCGTGTCTCTCGATTGGCTTGTCGATGGGACCGGGCCACTGCCGAACAGCGCGTCCGACTGAACTCTTCCACGCCAATCAGCGTGTCCACGGTTCAGCTCCGCGCAACACGCTCGCGTTCGAAATTCAATTTTCAAAAGGTGCGCCATGACCGACAAGCCGAAAAAGAGGCGGCCGACTCCAGCATTCGATCGATCGGTACTCGCATTAGAGAAGCTAAAGACCTGGGCGCGTCACGAGCACTGGTCCGCTTTCAAGCTCCGTAACGCTATCCGCGACAACCGCAGCGCCTGCGCCAAGGTATGGCGCCGCGCACTCCGCCAAGTGTTCGGCTCGACGAGCCTCTACGAACTCCCCGATTTTAGACAAACGGAGATGTTCTGATGGCGGCTCGCAAGAAAGGCCCCGTGGGCATCGGGTCTCTTTTCATCGCCTCGCCTCCCCCGGCTCCCGCGCCGCCTCCGAAGGCCCCCGGCACGCCGATTGTCGCCGAGCGCGCGTTTCGCGTCGTGCCGACGGAGCCGGAAGAGGACGTCACGATCGAGCCGGAAGACGACGGCCGATTCTGGATCACGTTCGTGCGCCACAACGGCACCACGCGAAGCGCCTTCCTCGTGACCCGCGCGCAGCTCGAAAAGCTCGTTCGCCGCGCCCCTGCGGCGTTGGAGGTCGGGTGATGCGCGGGCTTACGAAACAAGAGTTCCGAGTTCTCCAAGAACTCGCCTCCTTCGAGGGTGAAGAAGACATCACCGGTGACGACGCCCAAGTTGAAACACTGCGTTCCCTCCAGGATCGCGGGCTCGTTCATTCTGGTCCCATAATTGATGCAGACGGAAACGCTTGTGAATTGTGGGATATCTCCCCTAATGGGAGACTAGCTCTCCGCGTCTGCACGGTGACCGGATGACCCGCTCGCTCTTCACTCCGAGCGAGCCGCTCGTCCCGTGCCGACCCTACCAGCTCGAGGCGCTCGAGCGTGGCCGAGTCGCCATCGCCAAGGGCGCGCGGAGCGTCCTCTTCTGCATGCCTACGGGAACGGGCAAAACTCGCACGGCCGTCGAGGCTGCACGACTTCACGTCGCGATGGGCGGCATCGTTCTAGCCGTCGCTCCCCGCCGCGAGCTCGTTGCGCAGCTCCGCACGGCGCTCGAGCGCGGAGGCCTCGAGATCGAGCACAACGCGTTCGTTCGCACGATTCAAGAGCTCACGATGCCGGGCGCGAACATCCCGCGCGGCTCTCTGGTCATCCTCGACGAGGCCCGTCACTACGTCGCCGACGAGTGGAGCTGCCTCGACAAGGCCCTCCCCGACGCCACGTTCCTCGGCCTCGACGCGACCCCCGAGCGCGGCGACGGGCGCGGGCTCGGTCGCTCGAGCGGCGGAATCTTCGACGCCCTCATCACCGTCATCACCGTCAAGGAAGCCGTCGAGCAGGGCTACCTCGTGCCGTGCGAGGTCATCCGCCCAAAGGAGGCGCTCGGCTCCGACCTTGCGCAAGACCCGGTCGATGCATGGCTGAAGTACGCAAGCGAGCTCTCCACGGTCATCTTTTGCAACTCGGTCAAGTCCGCTCAAGAAATCGCAGAGCGAATCAACAAGACGACCGGCGGAACGGCCGCCGCGGTCTGGGGAGAGATGCCGACGGCGGACCGAGACCGAGCGCTCGCCGACTTCGCCGCAGGCGACCTCAACGTCCTCACGAACATGCACCTCCTCACGGAGGGCTGGGACGCGCCGTGTACGGAATGCGTCATGCTGACGGGCCCGTGCGCGACAGCGGGCGGGCTCCTTCAGCGCGTCGGCCGCGGGATGCGTCTCTTCCCCGGCAAGAAGCGCATGCTCCTGCTCGACCTCCCTGGCGTCACCCACACGCACGGCGAGCCGGATGACGAGCGCACATGGCACCTCGACGGCGTTGCGTGCCGTCGCGCGAGCGCGCCTGAGGCGCGGTTCTGCCCGGTGTGCGGGGGCATCGTGACCACCGCGGAGTGCGAACAGTGCGGGCACAAGGGGGAGATGCGGAAGAGAAAGCCCCGCGTCCTTGGCCTCCCCATGGACCGCTTCGCACGCCAGCGAGGGATGAGCGACGAAGAGAAGGCCAAAGCGCTCGCTGGCTACCTCCACGCCGCGAACGGCATGCGCCGTAGCCGCAGATGGGCATTCATCTGCTTCGAGCACAAGTACGGAAAGGCGACTCCGCAGATTCGGACGTTGGCTAATCGCATTTTCGCAGGGAAGTAACTATGCCGAAGTCGACATCAGGTCCCACCGAGAAGGTCATCGAAACTCGCATTCGGATCGCGCTCGTCGCGGTTGGTGTGATGTGCATGAAGCACCGAGTCGAGATGTGCCCCCACTGCGGCGGCAAACCGAAGAAGGGCCAGGGGCTCGGCTACGGCTGCGCGGACCTGATTTGCGTCGTACCTCCGTACGGCCGCCTCCTCGCCATCGAGGTGAAGCGCCCGCACACGCGCAACGCAAAGCGCGACGAGCACCAGCGCCGCTGGATGAAGGTCGTGCAACAATTCGGCGGGGTCGCCGGTGTCGCTACGAGCGTCGAAGAGGCGTTTGCTCTCCTGAAGCTCGCGAGGGCGGCATGAGAGACGCAGTCCTCTTCGTCGTCTTCATGGTGAGCCTCGAGCTCGTTATGCACTTTGCGCGGAGGTGGTGATGAGCTTCGTACAGGATCCTCGCCCTACCCTTGAGGGACACGAAGAGTCATGCGCGTGCGACTACTGCTGCCGTCGTCGTGCTGAGTTGACGCTGAGACGCAGGGACCGTGCAGTCGAGGCTCGCCGTCAGCGCTGTATCAATGACAGACGGCGCGCAAAAGACTCTCGCCCTGCGTGGATGAACGACCCGTCGCTTCTCCCCAAGAAACCGCCGGGAGCCAAGCCGTGAGCGACGAGCTTCAAGCTAATTGGGACGCGTTCGAGGCGGACTGGTACGCGCAGGAGCAAGCGCGCGTAAACCGCATTCGCGTGCGCGGCTACGCGCTCGCTTGCGCCAAGCGCGTCACCGTCGCGAAGGAAGAGCTCGAGCGACGCATCACGCTCATGCTCCGCGCGCGTGCCGACGCCGAGCGCGCACTCGCGGAACTGCTACGCCTCGTCGAGCACACGGAGGACATGATCCGGGTCGTCATAAGGAACGACCCCGTCGAGTTCGACGAACTGGCACAGGAACTCGAAGAGCTCGAGGGAGCCGAGTGACATTCGGCATCCGCAAGCCACTGCCGAAGCCTGCGCCCGTCGTTCCGTTCGAGCGCTGGAACCTGGTCGACATCAACGCGCTCGCGGCTCCCCTGGCGCCCGTCCCGTGGGTCTGCCAGCCCTTCGGTCTCGCCCCCGGATTCATCACCCTCGTCGCCGGCTACGGCTATTCGGGCAAGACGATGGCACTCCAGAGCTTGGCCGTCAGCGTTGCGAGCGGGTGCTCGGTCTGGGGCGTGTGGAGCTGTCGCAAAGGGCGGGTCTTGCACCTCGACTACGAGCAAGGCCTCCGGCTCAATCAGGACCGCTACCAGCGCCTCGCGCGCGGCATGGGGTTCGAGCTCCGGGACCTTCCCGTCGGAACGCTCACGGTCGCGTGTCTCCCCCGCGTGTACCTGGACGAGAACGGATTGCAGGACGAGCTCGTGAAGCTCGTCGAGGGCTACACGCTCGTCATCGTCGACTCGCTCCGCGCGGCCTTCCCGCATGCCGACGAAAACAGTTCCGAGGTCCGTTCCTACCTCGACATCCTCTCTCGCGTGAGCGAGCGGACGGGCGCAACGTTCATCGTCATTCACCACGCGCGCAAACCGAACGGCCCGAACGGCGGCGGAGCGAAGTACGCGATCCGAGGCAGCTCGGCGCTCTTCGACGCAGGGCAAAGCGTCTTCATCTTCGAAGGCGAGAAGAACGAGCCCACGCGCGTCGTCCACGACAAGGACCGAATCCGCGGCAAGACCATCGAAGACTTCGGCCTCGTCACCGAAGACATCGCCGGCGAGACGGGCCCCAATCACGCGCTCATCGTCCGTCACCTCGACGGAGAACAGCTCGAGCAAGGCTCTTCGAATCGTAGCCAGCAAGCGGAAACGAAAGCTGTCCGCGAGGTCGCGAAGAAGATCGTGACCACGCTCATCGAAAACAAAGGGTTCCGCGGCACGCGCACCGAGCTCCGGGCCGTGATCCGCGCCAAGACGGCGCTTTTTGACTCGGCTTGGGCGCAGCTCCTGAACATGGGGGCCATTGTCCGTTCAGGCTCGTCGCGAGACCCCGTTTGGATGGTGAACGAGCATGCGGAGCCGTCGCGATGAAGTGGGTCGTGATGCGCCTTGTGGAGGACGGCCACGACGTGGAGAAGCTCACGCACGTACTGCGCGCGTGGTTCGGCGTCGAGGTTCACATCTTCGAGGGCTACGCGCTCGTGAGTAACGAGAGCCAGCGCCTTCACCGACTGCCGCGTCAGGTCGATCGGGCGATGCGTCTTCCGAACGGCGCGCTCCTCCAGATATCGGACGCCGAGAAGAAGCGCCTGATGCGCGGTCATCCCATTCAGCGCGGCGAGCTCGTGACCATCGAGGAGGGCCCGTTTCGCGGCATGCAGGGCCGCATCGTCAGCGTTCGCGAGCACCAAGTCAGCGTCCGTGTACGGCTCCGCTCCGTCCGGCCCATCGTCACCGTGCCTATCACCGGAGTGAAGGTATGCGCGAAATCCTGATGCCCACGAACTTCATGGATACGCGCTTCGCCATCGTCGAGCCGAGCGAGCGCCTCGAGAGCGAGTGGGACTACGACCGCGACGTCGTCCCCCACTTCGAGCGGCTGGACCCGGCAACGAAGGACATCGTCGAGCTCTACTTCCACCGTGGGCTCACGCAGAAGCACATCGCCGAGCTCTTCGGCGTATCGCAGCCGAACGTGCATCAGCGCCTCGTCCGTGCCTGCAACCGAATCCGCCTCCTTCAGTCCCTTCCGGTCTTGAGCGAAGCCCAGGTCTACAGAGACCTCCAAGGGCTTCTATCGAGGAAGCAAGCACGTCTCTTCTACCTCGTCACGAGCCTGCATTCGCAATCGCGCGCTGCGGCCGTCCTCGGCGGACGGACGCGAACCGTCGCGAAGCGCTGGACTCGGATCCGCACGCGCGTCGAGGCGACTACCGAACCCAAGCTCGAGCCCTATCGCAGGCTCACTGCCGCTGTCCCCAGGAGAAAAACCAAGCATGGAACCTGAGAAGTTTTGGATGATTCGCTACTACACGCCGGAGGACATTGATGCGCTCCTCTACTTCCTCTCCGTCAGCTACGCGCGCAGCAAGGCCGGCGAACGCGCGGGCGCGAGCGGGGCCGGCAAGAAGGGCAAACCCTCTCCCGAAGACGCGGCGCAGCAACGGGCCTTCATGGAAGCGCATCAACCTATCTGGTTGTGGCTCCTGGCGAATGCGCAGGTGCGCCTCGCGTGTGACATCGAACGGCCGGACAGCATCTACGCGTGGGCCATCACGAGCGAGCCCAACGTCGTCCACGCCATTGGCGCGAAGTACGACACGGTGAAGCTCGGGTTCGCGAAGGAGATGCTCGAGGACCTCCTCGGGGACCGCCTCACGTCCATGCAGGTCGTGACGCTTGAGCTCCCCAAGATTCCCGGCGAACGCCCCGGCGGCACGCTCCCTGGCGGCGCCATCATGAGCCGGCCCGCGCGCTGGTACACGGACCCCACTTGGCTTCTCACCCGCATGATTGGAGACAGCAAATGATTCTGTACATCGAATTCCTGCAAGACCTGCCCATTCCACAGCACGGCACGCCATACTCCCGCCGGTTCACGGCTCATGACGGGTGGGCATTCAGCTTCAGTGGCCAAGCCGTGCATCTGCGTCACCCGAGTCTCAAGTACGACTTCACGGTCTTCGGCATCCCATACATCCTTCTCGAGGAGAAACCCCAAGCCGTTGCCGAAGTCACCGCTCCCGCCATCACCGTCAACACCAAGAAAGGAAAGTCGCGATGAGCAAGCACAACGAAACCATCGTTCCCCTCCACGAGTGGGCTCTCGTTCAGGTCGAGAAGCCCGCAGAGGAGAAGTCGCCGGGCGGGCTCATCGTCGTCCGCAACGACCAGAAGCATCCGCGCCTGCGCGCAATCCTGCTCGCCAAAGGCCCGGGAGAGTGGAAGGACGGCGTGCGCCTCCAGACGGAGGCGGAGCCGGGCGACGTCGTCCTCCTGCAACGCCACAACCTGCTCCAAGGCCTCGTCTACCACGACGACGAGAACGGCCCGAGCCTCATCCCCCAGAGCGAAATCATCGCGGTCGTGCAGAAGGAGGATCCTTCTCCCACGGACCGCGAACCTGACAAGTGGTTGCGCGACCCGACTGGGCACGGCGATGATTGACCGCATGATCGCCAAGCGGAAACAGCTCGGCATGTCCCAAGCTGCGCTCGGCAAGGCGCTCGGCACTTCGCAGGAAATGATCTCCATGGTCGAAGCGGGCCGAAAGCTCCTCCCCAAGGAGCTCAGTGCCTTCGTCGCTCGCTGGCTCCGTACCGGCAAACTCCCCACTCCTGACGAACTCAAAGCACGCAAACAGAGTAACCCAGGCCGCTAAGGTTATATCCCTAGTAGGCTAAGGTTATAATTCTTATGTGCCGCTCTCCCCGCGCGGCGCAGGCCCTCCATTCCATCGAGAGGCTTGCGCCGCGTTCGCGTTTCCAGCTCACCGCACGCGCCACGCACTCGCGGCAAATCCACCGCAATTTACGGCTCCGAACGCTCTCGCGAGGCGTCCCCACATATCCACCATACGAGCCCGCAATATCGACCTCGCACGCGTATGGCGTGCGCTCGAGCGCACTCGGCGCGTGAATGTTCGAGCGTATTCCCATTGCCAATTACGGAGCACCGACCCAAACGCGCATATGCGCACTAGATCGCACCGAATTAGCGTCGACTCGGAACATCCGCACGCGACCCCTTGTCAGCTGCATGGGCAGTGACGAATCTGCACAACGAAGCGAGGCCCGGGGCGCGCTAACGCCCCAAGCCTCTAGTCCAACCCCAGCCTAATTGGAGTCAGACCATGAACACCATTACCACGTACACGTCGTTTGCCACGCTTACGTTGACGATTGACTCTGTTATCGTGTGCGAGGACAGCGCGTACGCGTCCGGCGCGGTCGCTGGTGACGCGGCGCTGTCAGCCGCCGTGCGTGCTCTCAGCGGTGACCGATGGGCCCCGATCACTCTCGAGATGCGCGACGCTCTCTTGCTGATCCAGACGCAATGGCCCCACCGCAAGGACGTGGGGCACGCCGCGAACGAGCTCGCGTTTGCGGCGGAGCCCGAACCCGAGACGCAGCGATCGCCGCTCTCCGACGAGCTCCCCACGCTCCGCCCCTCTGACCTCTCGGCTCTCGTGTCGGAGGTTGCGTGATGAGCGCGCTTCC
>Ga0247824_10000898_pt1 | contig 15693 bp, 12 predicted proteins | sample 13C_PalmiticAcid_FD_194412 | JGI IMG/M metagenome (GOLD analysis project Ga0247824, IMG submission 194412) | Soil microbial communities from agricultural site in Penn Yan, New York, United States - 13C_PalmiticAcid_Day48 | ecosystem: Environmental > Terrestrial > Soil > Agricultural land... | reverse complement strand
ACCGGAGGCGATCTTCGGCAGGTACTCGCGTTTCTGCGCCTCGGAGCCGTGGCGCAGCAGCGTGCCCATCGTGTACATCTGGGCATGACAGGCGCCCGAGTTGCCGCCGCTGCGATTGACCTCCTCGAGGATGATCGACGCCTCGGTGACCCCCAGCCCTGAGCCGCCGAACTCTTCCGGTATCAGCGCCGCGAGATAACCTGCATCGGTGAGCGCCTTCACGAAGGCATCGGGATACTCGCGTCGCGCGTCGAGCTCTCGCCAATATGAGTCGGGGTAGCTCTTACAGAGCGCGCGGACGCCGGCGCGTAGTTCGTGGTGGTGATCGACTGGCACGTGGCGAATCATACCGCGCGTGGGATGGCCACCGTCGCGGCGCATCCGCGGCGTGTCACCTCGAGTGAATCGAGACGTGGTAGTCGCGTAGTCGGTAAGACGTGCTGCGTGTGTGGCTACCTCCAGGCCAAAAAGAGCCCTCGGTCGGGAGGGAGCTACTTGTGGGCGATGCCAAATTCCTTCGCCAGAGTCACCAGTCTTGGGTCCGTCGTCCACAGTTTGAGGCGACCTACGAGCGACGATGCGAGCAAGTGGGCGTCGATCCACCCAATCCCTCGGCCATGTAACCTGCGGGCGCGAACGAATGCCACAACGTCCGCGTGTGGCACCAGCGGCGCCTGATGCATCTGCTCGTAGTCGTCGAGAAGCTGCTTGCGTCCCCCGACATCACCGATCAGCAGTTCGCCGTACACAAACTCATGGCCACAGACCTCGCCGCGGGTGAGCAGTTCCTCGAGTTCAGCGGCGTACGGTGCTCGATTGGACAGGAACCCAATCCAGACCGACGTGTCGACGAGGACCGTCATGCGACGGAGTGGCGCGCTCCTGATGTCCGCTCGCGGCGTCGCGGCACCTCGCGCGCACGCGGCTCCGTACCGCGGAGCGCACTCAGACGGCGATAGGCCGCGTGACGGACGAGGGCCTCGAGCCCCAGGCGAACTGTATCGGTGTCCGTCTTCGCGCCTGACGCCGCCCTGGCCTCGCGCAGGAGGCGGTCGTCGATGTGAAGTGTCTTTTTCATACATACGAATATGCCATACGAGTATGGCTCAAGCAAGAAGCGCCCGACTGGGTTGTATCGGTTCCTGCATGTCGAGGGGTGAACGACGGGCTATCTCGTGTGTCGCAGGAGCGTCTCGAATGCGGGGACCAGGTCCGACTGCATGAGCGCCTCTTCCAGCATCTCGAGCGTACGCCGCGCATAAGCGAGGTCGAGTGTCTCTCGCTGTGCCGCCAGTATGGCAACTGCATCCTGCTGATCCTTCGGCCGGGCGGCAAGGATCTTCATGATGAGGAGGTCTTCCGCGGAGGCGACAGGAATGCGTGCGCCTTCGACATCCTTCTCGGTCACGCGATCGAAGAACTGATCTTCCAGACCGGGGCCGGCAAGAATGGCGTCGACCGGGATAGCCGTGTCCTGATGAACGAGGGGAATGACCCGAGTGCGCTCGATCAAGCCTCGGTCGCTCGCGCGCAGGCTGAAGCCTTGGGTCTCGACGGCTTGAATCAGCGAATTCACCGTCGCCGGGGGATGGAGGCGAACCGTGACGTCGACGTCTGCCGTAAGGCGCGCGGCGCCGTTCAGGATGGCGGCCTGTGCGCCGAACAGATACCACTCGATGCGCGCGCGGGCCATGGCCCGCGCGAAGGCGGCGAGCAGTTCACCGACGGGTGAAGGCATGGGCAGCGCGATCCAGATGGTCCTTTACTCTCACGTGATGAGCGAGGTCCTCGGTTCGCATACCGTCGTCGGGAAACTCGGGCCGGATCGCTCGCATGTATACGAAGAGCCCCTGCGCGGCAGACCACAGCGCGCGCGAACCATCGCGGCGGTAGATGTCAGCCCAATGGGAGCGTTCCGCCGCTTCACCCTGTGCCCAATCGCGGCTCACGTATGCGTGCACCAGTGTCGGGTCCACGCCACCATTGTACCTGTCGAGGGACGCGTCGGGCGGGGCGGGACGGCGTGCGTTTTCTGCAGGCTGGCGTGCCCAGGCGACCCCGCCGTGCGCCATCGCCGCCGCCGATGGATCGGTGCCTGGATATTGCCAATCTGTGCGATTCCACGACGGCTGGTGTTTAGAGGAGAAAGGAAGAGGGTTGTCTCTCGCGGGTGCGAGGCCACACGTCTCAGGACTGGAGCTTGCGATGGTACGCCGCTGGACTGCTTTCGTGTGGGTTGTCGTTCTGGTGTTCTGCGTACATGTGATGGCCGCGGCGCCGGCGAAGGACCTGCCTGTCATCAGCACGTTGATGGGTGAGGGGCCATCCGATACGCTCCGGACCATCCAAAGCGACGGCCTCGGATCCTATCGACACTCCGCGAAAGCGTCGAGCGGCGTGCAGTCGATTATCCAGGGTGCCGGCGGGTGGGAGCTGGACGTCTTCTACTTCACCACGAATCGGCGTCTGTATTTCGACTTGCGGAATCTCGTCGAAGGCAGCGGAGCCCTCGATGCCCCGACGACGATGGTCACGGCTCCCGGCCGGTTGATTACCAAGTGCAACTCGACGACCGAGAACTTCCTGCAGATGAATCCCAACTCCTCGCTCTACAACTGTGCGCTCCACGGTCGATTCGACTACAACGGGCGGACCCTGCTGGTACGCATGGACGAGGCGAGCTTTCCGGGGACGAGAAACGTCAAGGTCTCGTGCACTGGAACGGACCCGGCGAACCCCGCGCGGTGCCATCACTGGCGCATCGACACGTGCACGGCCCAGGACAGTGCCGGGCTGTGTACGCAGTGGGGGTTCGACAACGGTCCGGTGGACCTGACGGCCAACGTCATGACTATCCTTGAAGAGACCTCCTCGAGAGGAAAGATCACGACGCGCAAGGTCGGCGACTACTACATGCAGTTTGAAATTTACGCCTCGAAACAATAGGAAGCGCGTTTGAACACCGCGTGGTGAGCTGCAGAGGACACGTGCGATTTTCACGGTGCCTTGGACTCATCGATCAGCGCGGGTACGGCAAGTGGTCCTTAATCAGGGTTGGCGAGCGCAGAGTACGCGACTTTCAACTTGCCAAGCGCCTGCTCCCATATCGAACAGCGTTACTTTGCCAGCATCGTGCAGTGCCCGTTTGCCCGTAGTGTCGAAGGAAAACCGCGGTAGCGACGCGCCATTCGCCGCAGGAGAATCACATGTCTCGACACGGATTTGCGCTCGGGCTATTCAAACGGGATAGTCCCGATAGATCTCCAGCTTCTCGCAATCGCGACCGGATGCGCTCGCCGCGCGTTGAGCTCTCGCCAATATGAGTCGGGGTAATTCTTGCAGAGCGCGCGGAACGCCCGCGAGAGCGAGTGGAGCGCGTCTCTAAGCGTCCTCGCAATTCGAAAGTGATTAACGGCCGACGGTTCTCGACCGGATTCTTGGGTAGACTCTGCCGTCATGGCTTCCGCTGTTTCGTCGAAAGCGATGGCTAGACGCGGGTGGGGCTCTCGCCGGGCAATTCTTACCGGCTGGCTTCTCTGCGGTGTTCTCGACATCACGGCGGCCTGTATCCAGGGTTGGATCCAGGCCGGCCGTGCACCCGCGGACGTCCTGCGCGGCGTCGCCTCGGCGCTCTGGGGCGGCGCCGCGATGAAGGGTGGCACTGCGATGGCAGGCATCGGCCTCGCCATGCACTTCACTGTGGCGCTGACAGCAACGCTGATCTTTTACGCACTCTCTCGTCGAATTCGATTCATGCGGAGCGCACCGTTGTGGATCGTCGGGCCGCTCTACGGCATCGCTGTGTTCTGCGCGATGAACTACGGCACACTGCCGGCGCTGTCGTGGCTGCGCAGCCTCTACCTGCACACGCCGCCGCGATGGCCTGGTTCGATGAGCTGGCCACAGCTTGCCATTCACATGGTGTGCGTCGGCATCCCGATCGCGTGGGGTGTCAGACGCGCGCGGTTTCTGTCCGGCAGCTGATTCTGGTTACATTTCCAAAAAAGCAGTAGAGCCATCGACCGACAGAACTGGAGGCTTGCCAATGCAATAACGCGTTCGTCCGGGATCAACCGTGGTGATAAAGGGTCAGCTGACGGCTCATGAAGATGTGGAGATTGCAGGCCGGTTCGAGGGATCGATCAATGTCATGGGGCATCTGGTCATTGTCGAGTCAGCCGCCCACGTTGTCGGCGACATCGGTGTCCCGCACGAACTGTGACGGCCGAGAGATGTTGTAACCCGCCCTGGTCCCTGATCCATGACACGCAGTTCAGATTGCTAACTTTCTCTGCGACCCCTCGTCGACCAGCGACCTCGCCGTGCGACAGGTGGCCATCTGGGGCACAAAAACAGACACCAGCCCGTGCCATTGGCATGACCATCTTGGACTCCACTCTCCGTCACCCATAGTCAGTTCATCCAGGCGGACAAACGGGCCAGCTGCGCGCGAACTTGTCCAGCGATTCGATTCGACAGCACCGATAGCTGACATTCATTGCAAAGAACTTTTCACGAATTGATTTTTCGCTTGACAGCTTCCTGCAAGCACTCCGCGCGAGATCTCGAACGAACACCAGCACACCGCAGACCGACGACGCTGCCGGCAGATTGAAGATGCTCGCCATGGCCGACCGAGATGGCTCTTCGGCGAGCGATCGCGCCCTCAGCGCCATCATCGCCGGTCACAAAACGCCGTGATACACAGGGGCATGACGACGAACGACTCGCTCTCACGCCTCTCGGACGCTGAACTCTTGAGCGAGGTGAAGCGGCTCGCCGCGATCGAACGGGAGGCGACGGCGGACTTGATCCGCTCTTTGGCCGCGATCGAAGCGCGCCGGCTCCATCTCGCGCTGGTTTTCCCGAACCATCGCTGAATGCGACGCGTGGGCAGGCCGCGTCGTCATACCCCACGTTCCTGCGCGATGACCCTCTGCGCATCTCCGGTGAGCTGAGTGGTGCGGTCACTGCAACCGACAGAGTTTCTTGAACTGCACGACGGATCGCACCGTAGCGCTCGGTGCTCGTCTGTTCGCCGAGGGGCACGGCGTCGCCTGCGCACCTAGAATCCCGGCGAGGATCAGCGGCACACTGTGGAGGCAACCGCGCGCCTCATTCCGCTGTTACGCGCCAAAGGCTATATCTTCGGGAGGTTCTAGGCTGATCCTGAGCCACGCACGCCTACTGTCGCTTCGATTCCACCTTGTCTGCCGAATACCGCGCGGCGATCCGCAGCGCCACCCTCGCGACGGCATCCCTCAACTCCTGGCCGCCACCCAGATTCGTGAACACCCCGACGGCGACGTCGCGCGAGGGCTGAATGGTGGCGTAGGCGACGTATGCGCCGGAGCTGCCGAAGTGCTCGTGCGACTCGACGCCGTCCCGTGGCATCACATTCCATCCCACCGCACCACCCCGCGGGGTCCCGTCCGGGCTCCTACCCTGCAGTACCTGAATCGTTCGCGCTTTCAGGCCGTCGTCCTGGCCTTTGAGACCCCGCAGGTGGAGCTGCAGGAAGCGGGCGCAGTCCGGCAGGGACGGCGACGCGTCACCCGCTGGCTCGATAGCGAGAGGAATCGTGTAGAGCGGGGCTGCCGGCGGCACCTCCACGACGGCGCCGAGGATCCTCCGGTGGCCCCACGGCTGGGGCTCGCCCGCGAGTCCGGGATTCCCAAACGCAACACGGGCACCGATCGGCGCGAACACCAGCCGCTCCACGAGCTCTCGATATGGCGAGCCGGCGATGCGCTCCGCCATCGCGCCGACGATGGCGGCCCCCGCGTTCGAGTACTCAAATCTCGAACCCGGATCGAAGCGCGGCGGTTCGGCGAGCACGCGCTGCAGGAACGCGTACCGTTGTTCGGTGGGCGTGCCCTTCAGCCCCAGCATCGGCAGCAGCGAGACGTTCGTGCCGTACGTTGCGATTCCCGCGGAGTGCCTGAGCAGTTGACGGACGGTCACCTGCCGGTAGGCCGGCTGCATCTTCGGTGACAGCTCGGGGAAGGTCTGGCCGATCGTCGTGTCGAGGGTCATCAGCCCTTTCTCGGCGAGCGCGCCAACGAGGGTGGCAGTGATGGCCTTCGTCAGCGAGCCGAGGTGCATCCGGTCGGCGGTCGTAATCAGGTCGCCTTTCCCGATCCGCCGCTCGCCGCTGACATAGACCCGCGGAGTGCCGTCGCTCCGAACGACGACCGCCGCCAGCCCGGGAAGCAGCAGCGCCCGCCGTTCGGCGTGGACGAACTCTTCGAGTCCCGCTGCCGGGTCGAGAGATCGCTCCTGGAGAGTCGAAACAGACGCGCAGGCGAGAAGAACCGCCACCAGGGAGGCGAGCGGGCGACAAGGTTCAGCCATCAGTTTCTCTCACGGCGGAGCCCGGATTATGCCACCGCGCTGAAACGTTGCACGTGACTGCGGCCGCTGGCCCACGGCGCTGACCGGTTAGATTTCCACGTCGTCTAAACGCGTCGGAGGGCCGACCATGTCATCAGGGCTCGCCTGCTATCTGCCCGCTCGGCGAGCGATGCGCGTGGATCCCGTCGTCGCGCTGCGGGAGGACTGAGGCACACACCGCGGAGTGCCCATCTACCTGAAGGCCTTGAGCACCTCTCTGGTCAGGTCCCACTGATTGAAACCCTGGCGTCCGTAGTCGAGGCCTCGCCGCACGATCACCAGGTCGCGCGAAGGCACGACGACGGTGTACTGGCCGCGATTGCCGGCGGTAGAGAAGGCGTCCTTCGGCACGTCGGTGCGATCGTCCGGCACCAGCCACCAGTGGCCGCCGTACTGGTTGCCGCGCTGGGCGGTCGCCGGCGCTGGCGTGCGGGAGAACGCGATCCACTTCTCAGAAATGATGCGCTCGCCGTTCCACACCCCGCGCTGCGCGTAGAGCATCCCGAGGCGCGCGAGGTCGCGCGCGTTGGTGTAGACCTGGCTGCTCAGGACGAAGTCGCCGAACCGATCCGTGCTGAGGAGTGTGTTTCGCATGCCGATCCGATCCAGCAGCGCCTGTCGCGGGAACCTCAGATAAGTGGCGGGATCGCCGATGGCCTGTTTCATCGCGTACACCGCCAGCAGCGAGTCGTAGTTCTCGTAGTCCCAGCTCGTGCCAGGCTGGCGGATGAGACCGCGATTTCGCGCGCCTTCGACCGAGCTGGCGCCCGCCCAGTACGCCATGCCCGATCCGGTGGCGTACTCGAGACCGCCGTTGTCGACGGTTTCGAGACCGCTCGACATGTTCAGCACGTGGCGGAGCGTGATGGCGGTGCGGGGATCCGCGACACTGCCCCGCGGGCGCGGCAACCACTCGAAGCCAAGGGGCCCATCCAGCTGCAGCTTGCCGCGATCGACGAGGATGCCGACCAGCGTCGAGGCGATGCTCTTCGCCGTCGACCACGTCCGCGTGCGCGTCGCCATCGTGAATCCGGGCGCGTACCGCTCGTGTACGATGCGTCCCTTGTGCACGACGATCAGGCTGACGGTGACCTGTTCGGCTGAGGCCCGCGTGAACGCCCAGTCCGACGCAGCCTGCAGCCCCTTCGCATCGATGTTCGGTGGAAGCGGCGCGTCGGCGATGCGGTCGCCGTCGGGCCACGGAATCGTAGCGGCGTCGCCGGGAGGCGGCCGCAGGTCGAGCGATGGCAGGCCGGCGATGTCGGCGGCCGTTTGATCGGGCGCCATGATCACGCAGCCGATTCCCTCGCGGAAGACGGCGAGCATCACCGGCGCGGCGCCCGCCTTGCCGACGGCGACCATGCGGCGCGTCCGGTCGACCTCGTAATCGCCGCCGGCGGCGGTTCCGATCGGCTGCTGCAGATACTTCAGTTCCTGCGCGAAGACCTGTTCCAGCGTACGGTTCGACGTGAACAGGCCGTTGCACATGAAGATGGCCTGTTGTCCTCGCTGGATCATCTCGCGTTGAGGGCCCCAATAGTCGTAGCCGGACCGCTGCTGGGCGGCGGCGGGGGCAATCAACGCGACACAGGCGGCCAACGCGGCAGAGGCGGCTCTCAATTTCGAACGCATTAGTCGGATTGTACAGACGGTTAGGATCCTCAGGACAGCGAGGAAGACGTGTTGATCCACCAGATGCACGACGCCGCCAGCGTGTGAAGCAGCAGCAGGACCAGGTAGACGGCCTACGCCGATGCTTCCGAAAAGATGGTGCAGGAAATCGCTCGGATCGCTGACCTCGAACGCGCGGCTCTTCGACTCCGTGTCGCGCGGCTCCGACTTGAGCGGGATGCCGGCATTCTTCGCCCGCTTCGCTATCTCGTCGACGCTCCCCGGCGTCGAGATCGACAAGCGCACGCCTTGTTGTCATTCTTCCGCAGGCTAAGGGGGCCCCGCCCGGATCTTCAAGCGCGTGGCCGTGCGACAAGACTCTTGCGGGGCTCGCGGCCCGCTTTGCATCCGGGCCGGCGAGTGAAGGCGACGCTTGTGGTTGACCTTCCCTCCACGCGCGGGCACTATGTAGATACGCATACAATGGCACTCGAGTCCCTCACTGCCTGCGCCGGTCTCTTCATATGCAGGAGCTCACGCAGGAACATCAAACGCAGCACGATCTGATGTGTCGCATCCTTTCGCTCCTCCTTGCCGCCATCGGCTTCATGGTGCCGTTCGATTCCCGCTCGCGCTGGCGTGAAGAATGGGTCGCCGAGCTCCAGAAGGTCGCCCACGCGCGCGGCCCGTTCGCCGTCGCCCGCCTGGCGATTGGCGCGGCGCCGGACGCCTGGGCGTTACGTCGTATGCACGAGGCTCACGTGCGATCCCATAGGCCCCTCAGGCGCGGATCGTTCCTGTCCTTCTCCTCGATGGACGTCAAGCTCGCGCTGCGGATGCTCGTCCGCTATCCGGGCCTGACGATCGTCGCCGTCATCGGCATGGCGGTCGCGATCGCGATCGTCGCTGGCGCGTTCAGCGTCCTCTACACCCTCATCGATCCAGCGCTCCCGCTGCCAAACGGCGATCGCATTGTCACGATCGAGATCCTCGACATCGAGACGAACCGCCCCGAGCGGCGGATTGCCCCTGACGCCCTGCGATGGCGCGCCGAGGTGCGAACAATCGAGGACATCGGCGCTTTCCGTCAGGTCTCGAGCAATCTCTTCACCGAGGAGGTGGCCGCCGAAACGGTCGCCGTCGCCGAGATGCATGCGTCCGGATTCCGGATTGCGGGCGTCGTCCCGCTGATGGGCCGGCCGCTTGCCGACACAGACGAGCACCCGGCGTCGCCGCCGGTGGTCGTCGTCGGACATGCCGCGTGGCAGAAATGGTTCAATGCCGACCCGGCAGTTGTCGGACGGACGATCCAGCTGGGCGACACGAAGTACACCGTGGTCGGCGTGATGCCGGAAGGCTTCGCGTTCCCAGTGAATGACGAACTCTGGGTTCCGCTGCGCCTCGATGCGTTGGGCTACGGACAGCGCCAGGGCCCCAGCCTGAGGATTTTCGGCAAGCTCGCGCCGGGCGCGACGCTCGCGACCGCGCAGGCGGAACTGCGGACGCTGGGGGCGCGCGCCACGGCAGACTTCCCGAAGACCCACGCCCAGCTGCGGCCGCGCGTGCTGCCCTACACCTTTCCATTCTTCGATATCGACGATCCGCGGGCAACGTGGGTCGTGCACCTGGTGCAGTTCCTGATCTCGCTCTTGCTGGTCATCGTCTGCGTCAACGTGGCGATTCTGGTCTACGCCCGCACGGCGCGGCGGCAGGGAGAGATCGCCGTGCGCAGCGCACTCGGCGCCAGCCGCGGACGGATCGTCAGGCAGCTGTTTGCCGAGGCTCTAGCCTTGTCGGCGATGGGCGCGGCGGCCGGGCTCGGCCTGTGTGCAGTTGCGTTGCGCTATCTCAATGAGCTGATGGACCAGATGTACGGCTCCAAGCCGTTCTGGTGGGATTTCGACGTGTCGGGAGGCGTGATCGCCTACGTCGTGTCGCTGACGCTCGTCGCGGCGGCGATCATCGGTATCCTGCCGGCGCTTAAGGCGACGGGACGACGCGTCCAGAGCGGACTGCAGGGTCTCTCAGCAGGCGGCGGCGCCGGCATGCGCTTCGGGCGCACGTGGACGGCACTGATCGTCGTGCAGGTGGCCATCGCAGTGGCGCTGCTCCCGGCGACCGTGTATCACGCCTGGAACGCGCGGCACTACGCCACGGTCGATCCCGGCTTCGCCGCGAAGGAGTTTCTCTCCACGACCGTGGGGCTGGACGCCGGCGGGCGCCGAACGACTCTCGCCCAATTCCAGGACCGCTACACCTCTGACGTGGAGGAGGTGTTGCGGCGGCTGCGGGAAGACGTATCGGTCGCCGACGTGACCTTTGCGACATCACCCGCCGGAGGGGAAGCCACCGTCGTCATCGACGTGGACGGTGTTCCGATCTCGAGCGAAGGTGTCAACTACAACATCCCCGTGGGCTCGCGGATGGGGCACCTCGCGCGCGTCAACCTGGTCGGGCCCAACTTCTTTTCGATGTTCGACGTCCAGTTGCTGACGGGGCGCCGCCTGACGGCGGCCGACGCAACGCCGGGGTCGAGCGCAGTGCTCGTCAACGCGGCATTCGTCAACAGCTTCCTCGGCGACCACGTGTTGGGGCGCCGGATCCGCTATGTCGGGCGCAGCGGCGACGTCGTCGCCGGGCAGATCACGCTGGATCGCTGGTACGAAATCGTCGGTGTCGTCGCGGATTTCCCCGCCACGATGATCGAAGGAGTCTCGAGCGAGAAGATCTATCACGCGGCGACGCTCCGCCAGGTGCAGCAGGCCAACCTGATGATCCGCGCACGCACGGAGGATGCGACCGCGTTCGCGCCCCGCTTGCGCGAGATAGCGGCCGCCGTCGACCCGAACCTTCAGCTGCATCGCGTCGAGACCCTGGACGCCAAGCTCCGCCACGAGCAGTCGGTCATGCGGTTGGTGGCGGCCGTGCTGGCCGTCTTGACCGCGAGCGTGATGCTGCTCGCGTCGGCGGGCATCTATTCGATGATGGCGTTTACCGTTGCCCAACGCCGGAAGGAGATCGGCATCCGCACGGCGCTCGGTGCGGATTCCGCCGATATCCTCCGGGCCGTCTTCGGCCGCGCGCTGCGGCAAATGGCGGCGGGCGCCGCCCTCGGCGTGGCGATCGCCGCGCTATTGGAGTTCGCTACGAAGGGCGGGTTGATGAACGGGAACGGAGAGATCGTCCTGCCGCTTGTCGGCCTCGTAATGATCGCTGTCGGCCTGCTCGCCGCCGCCGGTCCGGCTCGCGCAGGCCTTCGCGTGCATCCCACCGAAGCCCTGCGGCAGGAGTAAGGTGAGCGCCAAGGAAGCTACTATTGACGGTTCATGCCGGTCGCGGACCTCGTCGTCGGTCAACTGCTCAATGCAGGCGTCAGGACGCTGTTCGGCGTGCCGGGCGGCGGCGGCAACCTCGATCTGATCGCGGCGGCCGGCAGGGCGGGGTTGCCCTTCGTGCTGACGTCCACAGAAACTGCCGCCGCAATCGCGGCGCTCGCGCAGGCAGAGGTGACCGGCGCAATGGGTGCCTGTCTGACCACGCTTGGACCCGGCGCAACATCCGTCGTCAACGGTGTGGCGTGCGCGTTCCTTGAGCGCGCGCCGATCGTGGTCTTCACCGACAGCCAACCCGCCCCGTTCGAGCATCAGCGCATCGATCATGCGGCACTGATGGCGCCGATCACGAAGTCGTCCTGCAGCTTGAGATCTGACAGTGTGCTGCAGGTACTCGCGCCGGCCCTCCACATGGCAGCGCGTGGACGGCCCGGACCAGTACATGTGAACTGTCCGGGCGACGTCATGGCATCGATCCTCTCCGAGGGGCTTCGCCCCTCGGACTCCCCGACACGCGTCCTCGCTCGCCGCTCCGCCGGCTCGCTCCGGTCGCGTGGCTCACTCGCTACGCTCGCTCGCGACCTTCTCACCGCCGCTCGCAAGCCGCTGCTGCTCGTCGGACTTGGCGCTCGCGGTCCCGCGGATGCCGCCGCGATTCGATCGCTCTGCTCCGCGCGGAACATCGCGGCGATGGTGACCTACAAGGCCAAGGGAGTCGTGCCCGACGACCACCCGTGGTTCGCCGGTCTCTTCACCAACGCCACGATCGAGCAGCCGATGATGGATGAGTGCGATCTGTTGATCGGGATGGGACTGGATCCCGTCGAGCTCATACCCCGCGGATGGAAGCGCGACCAGCCCATCGTCTACTGCGGCCCGTGGTCCGTCGAAGACGCGCACGTTCCGTTTGCCGTGCAGTTCGTCACCGATGTCGCGAGTGCGGCAAGAGAGATCGAGGCGTTGCTGGCGCCGACGGCCTGGGATCCCGATCGCGTGCGCCGGCATCTCGACGAGCAGCGCCGGCAGATCGACGTGCCCGCCGACGGACTGTCGTCTCAACGGGTCGTGCAGATCGCAGCAGCGCGGCTGGCCGCCGCCGGACGCGTGACGGTGGACGCCGGCGCGCACATGTTTCCGGCGACGATGCTGTGGCCTGTTTCCTGTCCGAATGGCATGCTCCTCTCCAATGGCTTGTCGACGATGGGGTTCGCACTGCCGGCGGCGATTGGCGCGGCGCTCCTCGATCGCGATCGGCCGGTGATCGCGCTGACCGGTGACGGGGGGCTGCTGATGTGCGCCGGGGAACTCCTGACGGCGGCGCGCGAGAAGCTGCGCATCATCACCATTGTGTTCAGCGATGCATCGCTCAGCCTGATCGAGATCAAGCAGCAGGCGCGAGGGCTGGAGCCGGCCGGCGTCGCGCTTGGAGCGATCGACTGGCAAGCCCTGGCCGGCAGCTTCGGTGTGCGCTCGTGGACGGCCACAACTGAAGCGGAGCTCGATCGCGCGGCCGGTGAGGCGCTGGCGTGCGACGGACCAACCCTGATCGAAGCGAAGATCGACCGATCGAACTACGGCGCGACACTCCGCGCCGTCCGAGGCTAACCATGAACGAACAGCTCATCATCGACGGCCAGCGCGTTGACGCATCCGACGGCGGCACGTTCGAGGTCTGCGACCCGTCCACCGGCGGTCCGCTTGCAGCCGTCGCCAAGGCGACGAAGGCGGACGTCGATCGCGCCGTCAAGGCAGCGCACGCAGCGCTCGAATCGAAGGCGTGGGGGGGCGCGCCGCCGGCCGAGCGCGGCCGCGCCATGATCCGCATCGCCCAGGCGCTTCGCGACCGGGTCGAGGAGCTGGCCACGCTCGAGAGCCGCGACAACGGCAAGCCGCTGCGGCAGTCGCGCGCCGACGTCCAGGTCGCGGCCCGCTATTTCGAGTTCTTCGCCGGCATCGCCGACAAGATCATGGGCAACACCATCCCGCTCGGTCCGGGTTACCTCGACTACACCGTTCGCGAGCCGATCGGTGTGTCTGCCCAGATCATCCCGTGGAACTACCCGATCCAGATCGGCGCGCGCGGCCTCGCGCCGGCGATCGCCGCGGGATGCACCGTCGTACTGAAGCCCGCCGAGGACGCGCCGATGACGGCGATGCGTCTCGGCGAGATCGCGCTCGAGTGCGGCCTCCCGCCCGGGGTCGTCAACGTGTTGCCGGGCATGGGACCAGAGGCCGGGGCTGCGCTCGCCAGTCACCCCGATATCAATCAGCTCACCTTCACCGGCTCGGTCCCGGTCGGCATCGCCGTCGCCAAAATGGCCGCCGACAACGTCGTTCCCGTCGTGATGGAGCTCGGTGGCAAGTCACCCAACATCGTCTTTGCCGACGCCGACCTGGACCTGACGGTCCAGGGAGTTGCCAACGCGATCTTCCAGAATGCGGGTCAGACGTGCTCGGCCGGCTCGCGCCTGCTCGTGCAGCGGAAGGCGCATGACGAGCTCGTCGCGCGGCTCACCGAACGCGCGGCGTCGATGCGGGTAGGCCCCGGAGTCAGCGATCCAGACATGGGACCGATCATCTCGAACAAACAGCTCGAGATGATCGAAGGCTACGTGCAGATCGGCAAGGGCGAGGGCGCGCACGTGGCCGCGGGAGGCGCGCGCCCCTCAGGTCCCGATCTCGGCCGCGGGTTCTTCTTTCAACCCACGCTGCTCGATCGCGTCTCGCCCGACATGCGTGTGGCACAGGAGGAGATCTTCGGCCCGGTGCTGGCGATCATCACGTTCGACGACGTAGAAGAGGCGATCGCGATCGCCAATCGCAGCCAGTACGGCCTGGTGGCCGGCGTGTGGACGCGCGACATCAACAAGGCGATGACGATCGCGGCGCGGATCAAGTCGGGCCAGGTCTACATCAATACCTACGGCGCCGGCGGCGGCGTCGAGCTGCCCTTCGGTGGATATAAGAAGAGTGGTTACGGCCGGGAGAAGGGCCTCGATTCGCTGGCGAGCTACACGCAGATCAAGAACGTCTGCGTGAGGTTCGCTTAGCCCGTGCTGAAAACGCATCCTGGCCTGGCATTTTGTCGTGGCAGGGGGCCCGGCGCCTGTTCACAGATCCTACGTGACACTCACGTTACCCGCGAATGTGTGCACTGCATTTGATCTCAACCAACGCCGCCGGTCGGGGAAGATCGCTTACAGCCACAGTCGCCCGTGCCGGAGGTTCGGCCGGGAAGAACTCCTGATACACCCGGTTCATTGCAACGTAATCGCCCATATCGCGCAGGAAGACCGTGCATTCACCGACATCCGACATCTCGGCACCCGCAGCCCTCAGCGCAGCCCGGATGTTCTCCAGAGTCTGCCGCGTCTGTGCTCCGACGCCGCCCGCGATGATGTCCTGCGTGCCCGGCACGACACCTGTCATCCCGGACACGTAGACATGGTCCCCCGATCGAACCGCCACGGAGTAGGCGGGAACGAGCGGGGTAATACCCTTCAGGTCGATCACCTGTCGCTCCGGCCGCGACCGACCTGCCGCGGATTGCTGTCCGGACGGCTGGGTTGAGGAGCACGCGGCGCAGGTCAGGATGAGAACGGCTGCGGAACAGTTCGCGAGCTCCGATGAACGTCTGGGCATGTTCACCTCTGTGCTTAAGAGCCCTACACGATTCCGACGCGGGAGCGCCGGCGAGGAATCCGTCTATTGGATTGGAGGTACAGCTTGACTGATATCTTAGTCGGCGCAGGTGCGATTTCACCGCATCCTCAATGGCCAGCATCTGCCTTGAGCGCGCGCTGGAGCGGCGGCAGCACGCAGGCCCGCATTTTTCAGCGGCCCGAGGAGTTCAGGGATGGACCGGATAGGTTTCATCGGAGTCGGCAACATGGGACGTCCAATGGCGTCCAATCTCGTCCGCAAGGGATTTCCGCTTGTGGTCTACGACATCAAGACCCCGCCGTTGCGACAGCTCGAAACACTCGGAGCGCGGGCCGCGGGCAACTGCACCGCGGTTGCCGACGACAGTGACGTCGTCATCACAATGCTGCCCAACTCGGCTGACGTGGAAGAGGTCCTCATGGGTCCAGGCGGCGTGCTGGCGCGGCTGCGCCCGGGCGGCGCCGTCATGGACATGAGTACTGTCGATCCGCTGCTGACCGATCGCGTCGCCGCCGCGGCCACGGAGAAAGGGATCGCGTTCGTCGACGCGCCCGTCGGCCGGCTCGCCAGTCACGCCGAGCGCGGCGAATCGCTCTTCATGGTCGGCGCGACGGCCGATGCATTTGCCCGCGTGAAACCGCTGCTCGAAGCGATGGGCACGACCATCCACCATTGCGGCGGCCCCGGTTCGGGG
>Ga0247824_10000897_pt1 | contig 15698 bp, 18 predicted proteins | sample 13C_PalmiticAcid_FD_194412 | JGI IMG/M metagenome (GOLD analysis project Ga0247824, IMG submission 194412) | Soil microbial communities from agricultural site in Penn Yan, New York, United States - 13C_PalmiticAcid_Day48 | ecosystem: Environmental > Terrestrial > Soil > Agricultural land... | reverse complement strand
CTTTGCCCTCCTTCAACTCCCCTTCCTTGTCACCAATTATGTAGCGATTCGTAAGGCCTATCTCACTCTCTTTCCCTGTCCCTTTTGCCTACCATCGAAAGCACCTGCCCTTCACCCAGGTACTCACATCGCTCCTGTCCTATTCACTTTCCCATTCACTTTAGATCGCTGCCGGGACTGGACGGGAGGGGGAGGAGGGACGGAGGGTGGTCGGCCACCCATGCGGCCGGACCCTTGGCATGGTAAGCGACCAAAAAAAAAGTGTCTTCTGTTCGATGCATCCCTCAAGACGTGTATGCTCATACCATCATACTTGGGGTCTATCCTATCCTATGTAGGCAGCCACCCTCATACGCACGACCGTCCGGGCCAAGGCTTCCCCGCCAAGGCAGGGCGGTAAGCTCATGGAATGTCTACTTGGGTATGGTACAGCACTAAGCTCGGTCGACTCACCCTCGTTCGCTTTCATCGTGTGAATAGGTCGTGCCTTGCTTTTTGTGCTTGCACTTTTTTTTTTGCTACTCGCACATCTCCACACCACAACTGTGGTTCCCCTTTATCCCTCACAACTGCATTTAGTGTTTCGTACGCTTAGCCTAGATAGCACAAGGCATAAAATACCCTTTGAACCGTTGAACTGTCCAGCGCATCATGGCTGGGAAAGAGGGGAGTGAAGACGTCTCCGTTATCTTCGCGAAAAGTTCAGGTCGATGTTGCTGCTCACCAAACCACTATTCCCCTGCTCCATTTGCATCTGCATAGCCATCATGGCTTCCCCGTTCATCCCACCAATACCGCGCAAGTAAACCTGTTCAGCAAACATTCTCATTTGCATGGGCATCATTGGGTCGACATACTCATCGATGACACCTTCCTTGTCCATGACAGTGGTCAGGGCCTGTCTCTCGTGGCCAAGGTTCATGCACGCGGCCACTTTTCCAGCGTTCCACCATGATGGTAACAGACCAGGACGGGATCCCGCCAAGCTCAAGTATTCCTCGAATCCAACACAACTATCAGCACATCCACCATAGATCGAGTCATCAGCGGCGTCGCCTTCATACAGGTATTCGTCTTCCAGTCGCAGACGGTACGAATCCATCAGAAGCATGTACACATCCTTTTCGGGGCGGCCATGAAGCCATGTCTTGGCATGTAACTTGGTGAAAGGTTTGGCAACGTCGGCTGAGAGACCCCTGGAACCGGACGACGAAGGGGTAGGGGCATAGACGGTAGGTGGTGGAGCTGCTGCTGCTGCTGCTGCTCCTGTGTTGGTGCTGGTGCAAACTAACTTGTGCACTTTCCAATGGGCCTTCTGGCAGTCGAACGAACAGTAAAAAGCGGTCTTGCACTTTGAACAACGTTTGAGCGCGGCTCCCGTTTGAGCTGCCGTCTTGCCGCAGGATGGGAGAGCGCAGGAGTTCATGATCGGTGGAGAGTGTGCTTGGGTTGGTGATCAGCCAGAGAGAAAGTGAGGTGAGGTCAAAGTTGTCAAAGGGCAGTTTTTTTTTTTTTTTTTTTATTTGGGAGGAGGCTTGGAGAGATCAACCGCGCTGCATTGTTTTCGGCAGTTGGGACAAAAGGGTCCTGTCAAGGGACAAAAGAGTCTTGCCAGTGTTCAAAATAGAATACAGCCCATCAAGATGACGTTGATGATGACGATGAAGACGTTGGGGATCCTGGTGCAGTTCCTGCAGGTGAAAGAACACGCGAGTTTGTGTTTGAACCGACTGCACTGCTGTTGGTGGTGCTGCCTGCAACAAAGTCGTACAAAGGATCAATCTCAAAGTCCTGTAAAGTCACCTCCTGGAATTCAATCCCGTACTCTACGGAGAAATGAGACTTTATCGACTCGGGTGGCGCTGGCGGTGTTAGAAGAACAGTTGTCAATCCTGCTCCTTCGTGCCCATCCAGGAACTGCTTAAAGTACCGGTGGTAGACGCGCTTGAGGTCTGCAGCTGTGACTCTGTAGAGATAATTGCCGTTCTTGCTCAACTCCTCCAGCGCAGTGTAACCCTAGATATGTGGGCATGGGAGTACAGAAGACAATGCAATTAGAACGAATGACACGTATGCTTCGTCCGTTTTAGCATAACCATACTGCAGTCGTGGATACATACCCGGACAGCGCCTCGAAGAACCCATGAAAGCACTCCTCCAGCAGTCGCTCGCTCCATGCATGTTTGGTACGCTTGTGAAGCCATCGCAGTTTCGATCTCAAACTGACCGCCTACGACCCCATCCCAATCCGTTTCCATTCGCCGAATAATGTCCAGGAAGGCATCATACGCCTTGATAGGATCCATGGCATCACGAATCTCGAACGCCATTTGCGCCGTCCATAGATAGACGGATATCGAGCACCCATAGGCATAGCCCTGGCCACGAACTGCAGAGTAGAGTGGCCCCTCGCTGCGAGAGAGTATCTCGCAGAGCAGCAACGTTGCGTACTGGTCTAGTTGGTTCTCTTCTGTCGCACACTCGGGACGATAGACGATATCACAGGGCACGATCGAGATCAAATAGGACGATGTGATGGATTTGAGGGGAATCAACACGCTGTTCGGTGCTCCATCGTTGGTCACCAACGGTCGGTAGGGTGTTCTTGGGAACGGGAAAGCGTCAAGGATGGTCGACTTGCTGCATGTGTTGCCGTTGTTGTTGTTGGATCCGTCCTCAAGCGTCAAATGCGTTGCACCAATAGTAGCCTCTATTTCGTCCCTTAGGATGCGAACACTGGGCTTGTCCTGTTGTTGATGGAATGGCTCCGATGGCTTCCGTTTCTTCGCATTCGCCATGGAAGTGTTGTTCAATGAGAATCCTGATGTAGCTTGATAAAGCCCGTGCAATTGATCCCAAATCCCGCAGAGCATCTTGACAGGATCGCTGTCCTCCGCCGTCGCGAGTGCCCCGGCACTGAACCCGATAGGAATCCCAATCTGGGCAAAACCTGACACAGGCGTGTTTCCGTTCCTTTTCGAACTCATGACAACCTCTGACATGGACTGCAGCAATGCCTGTTTGATCCTCTCTAGTTTAACAAGGATTTTGGGTGCCATACTCGTCTTTTGCTTCAGTTCCTGTACAAGCCGTTTCAAGAATGCCTCCTGACGGAACGCAGAGATGGCCATATCGTTTCCTAGGACCCGTGTCGATGATTCCATTTGTGCTGGGTCGGCCTTCACCCTAGACGTCTTGTCCGCCTTTCGGCAATAGCCTGTAGACAGCTCGTACCCTCGTACGGGCGTGGTCATCCTTGTGCTAACCGTAGCTAGCATGTCTCCTCCATCGCGCTTTAGTTCCATGATCTGCGTAATTAGGTTCTTGGCCACGGTCAACACTCGATCCTCTGTGAACTCGGTGAACATCAGTACCTTGAGCAAGAGCTGGCACTGCTCCTTGAATTTCGATCGTTCTGCTGAGCAAGCCAGGACAAAGAGCTCTGATAGCCACGAACAGGCAAAGATGTCGTTACCGAATCCGACTGCTGCCTCGTGCGACACAAAAGTGTTGGAGACGAGTGTCACGACCGACTGATAATCCAGGCGCTCAAATGCAATCTCTTCCGAGCCTTGATCGTTGACAACGTACTGAGGAATAGTGCAAGGAGACTGGAAGACAAGTTCTTGGAAGAGGACAAGGAACGGCCGAAGATCTTCATCCAGATGCACCAAGGGAAGACATAACTTGACATGCGTAAAGAAAGTATTCGTTTCCACCACCTGAACCACTTTGAAAGGGCGCGATTCATCCTTTCCTTCGGTTCCTGTAAGAACATAATGTGAAGTGATAGGAAGAGTGGGTACTTTGGAGGCATCTGGAATCGGTGGCATGGTCGCGATGATGGCAGGCGTCATGTTGACTTTGTTTGCCTCGACGGCTTCTGTCACCAAGATCTTTTGCTTCGCCAGTCCCTCTTCTCCGAACGACTCTACAAGCTCCTTCTGCTTTCGATTCACGTTTGCTTTGATGACCTTGCCTAGTTGGCTGTCCGGGATCATGAACACCTCGACCATAGGTGGCTCCAGCAACCATGTACGGGCGAGATCTCGCCAAAACTGTGGCTCCATCTTCTCCAGTTCGTCAATGATGGCGAATATATTAGAGCGCGTTCCAATGGAGGCTGGTTTGGTCTTATCTTTCTCCAAGTATGCATAAGCCAAGATGTCGGGGACCAAATAGGAGGTTGCTGCTTCGTGAGGGTCATCTTCGATCGATTCGTTGATCTTGGTCCGATGTCTTGCAATGACCTTGGACATTTCTGTTGAGTTCGCCAATCCATTGGAAACAAAGTCGCTCAACACTTTCTGGACCAGTCCATGGAAAAACTTTGCCTCAAAGAGATCCTGAGACTCGTCTACATCTTCGCCATCAACAGATATGTTCACTTGCATCCCTTCGCTCTCATTATCGTCTTCGCCATCAAGTTCCTCCGCCTCACTTTCCTCGTGTCCGTATCCATCCTGGTCTTCCATTTCGCTTTCTTCCTCGCCTTCCTCGCCTTCATCCTCGTCCATTGATCCATTGAGTTCATTGGGTATCTTTGTTTTCGTCTTTGACCGAACAGGTACTCCTGAGAAAAGCAGCAGCAATGACGTATCAATACAGCCTTTCACATCAAAGTCCACATGGCTTGCCAAAGGATTCCTGCGCTCGACAAATGCTTGTGAAAATGGAGAGGCCGAGGTTTCGTGTAGAAATCGGAACAAGATATCGAGTGCGATCATGGTCTTAATATCAAACGTGCTGGGTCCCAGCCATCCATATCCGATCGAACCGACATCTTCATCCGCTGACGGGAAAACGATGGTCTGAGAGGTGAGTTTGGTCGACTGAGACATGATGGGGGCATCCTCACGTCCTTTTGAAATATCCATCTCCTGGATAATGTCGAAGACCGCTCCATTGGATGGCATCTTGACACTGCTGCTATCAAGAATGTGTTGTTGAACGATGGTATCGAAGATCCGCTCAGGTTGGAGTCCGTCACCTGCGACGACGATGGTCATATTAGAAGGGTGGTAAAATTTTTGGTGGTATTCTCGGATATCGTTGTTGGTCATCTTGGGAATCTCGGCTGTCAGTCCTCCACATTCGTAATAATATGTCTGTGTTTTTGGGTAGAGTAACCGCCTTAATCCTAGATCTAGCTGTCATGATAAAAAACGTGAGGGTTAATAAGGAGGTTGCCGAATCATGGAGCCTACAGACCCTCGCCCTGTCCGTATGTTTACTGTACCAGATCAGCCTCCGAGTTTTCTCTGGCAGCCATCTCTGAAAAGACGACACCTTGCTGCTTCCCTTCACCATCCACATGGTATACTTCTGTGACATATTGGTCGTCTCTAAGAGTCGGATGCAGTACGTGATCCAAGAAAACAGGGAGGATCTCTGCCATCCCATCTCGTCCAGCTGTTGCAATGGTATATCCTGTATAATCCTCTGTCTACGATTGTAGGATCAGAATAAATGAAGATTGAGTGCTCTGCCCGTCTGGCACGACGACAGGTGGTGAGAGGTGTGATATCAAGCAACCTCTAAGCGCTTACAGTATATGCATTCGTCCCCGTGGACAGACATCTGTTGGCGAGCGAGTCGAGATAGCCTCTGTTGGGATAGTTTTTCGATCCGCAAAAGACCACTATGGACAGGACACAGGAAATTAGTCTACATGAGGTCGAGCGTGGTACCAATGAGGCAAAGAGAGATTCTTACAGTGCTCGAGCGTGTGGGGAAGGCCCCTCGAGTCTTTCACGACGGTGGGGACAATGATGGTAGCGGTGGCCTGAGGGCCGGGGATAGACACAAAGACGAAACGCATGCTTGTATCGAGGTGCTTGTAGACTGCCACAGGCGTGGGCTGGCTAGGCCCTGGCAACGAGACCTCAGACTCGAGCAGAAAGTGATCCATGAGAGTACGATGCAGGGGAATGAGTTGGGAGAGTGCGAAGGTGTGAACAGAGGCAAAAGGAGCAAGCTCACAAACAAACAATGACTGCAATTTTAATGATTCTATGTGGACCTCCATTGGCGCCTGCTGCCAGTCTGGTGCTCCATCTTGCTATCCGCCGCAAGACTCTCGCCCTCACGGTAGAAGCGCAGGTTGGCTGGGGCATTCATGGTCACCACCTTGATCTCGCTCAACCCCTTTCCATGCAGCCCACTCTTGTTGTTTGTCTCGTCTTGGTCGAACCGCAGGTCTGATCCCTCCACCATCGTGGAGCTATTGAGCGTCTCTAGCGTGAACTGCCCCCTGAACTCTTCCGTCTATCGGATCATTTTTATATCATCATTAGAAAAGGATTAGAAAAGGATGGAAATGACTTCGTAATCAACAGGGAAACCGTATGAAGATCCCTCTTTTTACACTACACCCCCGGTTACTTACCAAGTTCACAGCGACTGAGCCATTCATGTTCTGGATATGTCCCTTGAAGGGTTGCTGATGAGGTACCATGACTGACGAAACCACATTGCCGTTCATTGTCTTGTTATATACATCCAGAGGCTGCCCAGTCTGCGAGGCATCCAAGCTGAAGTCAATTGTTCCATTTTCATTCACTGCACCAATGTAAGAGCCCGTGGTCGCGGGCCCCAAAAGTGTTCCCATAGCGATCCTTCCATTCTTGGTCTTGCTCTCCATCCAAAGCCCGCTCGTCGTCGGGGTGGCATCCACATGCAGATTGACATGTGCATTGGATGTCTCTATCATCACCTGAGACTGACGGCCGTCTTTGGGCTCTCGAACAACCAGCTTGGCTGTAATGGCTCCGTTGGTGGTAGCGAGGGAGATATTTCCAGCATCAAAGGCGCCCGCAATGCTAGAGTTGGTTGTCCGTATGTTGATGCTATCTGCGTAAAGCGATTGAAAGGCAACGGCACTTGCGGAGAGCCTTATATGCACCTTGTCCCACTGAAGGTTGTCTAGTGCATCACTTGAGAGTGAAGTGTTGGGTGCATCGATACGAAGATTCCCCATGTATTCACATGCATGAGGGATCTGAATAGTCGTTTCATGGTAAATGTTGAAGCTGCTAAACCGATTGGGACCCTAAAAACAGGGTGAGGGAGAAGAGTGGGGGATGGTGACCGTTGGTCAGCTCAGCGCAGCACAGCGAATGGATGGATGGATGGATGGATGGATGACTCGTCTGACGAGTGTGCCAGCAGCTGTTCAGAGATACACTACCTCTATCGTGAAGGTGAATGTCTTGTTCTCGAAGCCCGTTTGAACCGCCACCTCCTCCTTGTCGTTCTCCTTTGTGATCCATACACGAGTGGAGATCAGGCCTAGTTTTGAATCCTCGGCTGCACTGTGGACAATCCTGATCTTACCCTGGACCTTTCCTGTGGTAAGAATATTGAGATTTGGATAGCTGAGTGGATCGAAGGTTGTGTCGTCGTTGGCCACTCTGACAGCGATATTGGGTGGGTTGAAGATGTTGAAAAGCGAGGCGATCATGGCTGATATGACTAGAGTGTGAGTTGTGAAAGTGTTGCGAGTGAGTGCGTGAAGGAAAGAAAGAAGAAAGCAAACAAGTGTGGAAATGAGGGCAAAAGGGTGAGCACTCCGAGAATTTATGACTTTGAATGCCAAGACTTGCCCTTACATCGGCTCATGACCATTTGGCTTGGCTCACCCTCTGCAGACTGAGTGGACAGGCCAAGAGTTGCCTAAGCTGGCCACGTAAAACCATTGCAACCATTGTCATCTTGTCACCACTGTCACTATTGTCCGTTGCAAATTATCGTAACCGTCTAGGATCTTCGCGTGGCATGTTCAAGATGCCTGCAGCTTCGCCATTCACCCAATGTTCTGTCCCACTTTCAGCGTGCATGAGTGTTTTTTTGCACCTTTATTAACGGCACAGGTACACCGTACACCCGCATGTGCCCCCAAACCACAGGCAGGCCAGGGGCAGTTGTATTTTTTCACACCTCCCCCTCCCATATCTCTGATCAAAGTGCAGGCAACATTGCTGCGAGGGTAACGAAAGCAATAAAAGCCCATCCAAACATCGCTCTCGCCTCGGTGGTAGCAGAGCTCGGAGTTGTTGTTGTTGGTGATGGCGACGGTGACGGCGTAGGTTTGACACAGGTCAGGTTAAGGCCCGACTTGAGAAGATCCGGATAGCCACTCACAAAGTTCTGGAGCTCAGTGGCCTGACAACTGGTCCCGCAAGACTTTGTCCATGTAAAGTCAAACGACGATTCGCACAGACAATTCTGGTACTTTGGATCCGATCGCTGAGCCACGTCAGTCAAGTTCACGCCAGCACAACTAGGTAGGCTGCCGAGCTGATTGACAAGGCATGTATTGCAGGGTACCGAGAGGTCGAACTGAGCTATGACTTGGTTGTTCTGAACCACCACCAATAGGAATAGGGCCTGAAGAACGATGGCCAGAAGTGTGCGAGAGGAGGCCATGAGTGATCGAGGTCGGGTTGGTGTCCGTTTGAGCAGAGAGAGTGTGTGTGTGTGTCGAAGGGTGAATGAGAGAGAAAAAAGGGGGAGAGTTTTTTTTTGGTTGTCCAGGGGGCAACGGCTGAAGTGGGGGGGGCGATTCTCCCCCTTTTGCCTCGTGGCACAACTCCCCCTATCCACCGTGTCAGGGACACATGCTTTGCATTGACAAAAACGCTGCATTCCTCCCTCGGGTAAATGAATGGATAATATATATTGCAGGCAGAGTTGCCATCTAATTGGCGAGTTGCTCGGTCAAGCGTTTGATAACAATATCGTTCTCTTCGGGGGTGCCGACCGTGATACGCAGACAGCCTTCGCATCCTATCTCTGTTCCTCTGAAGCGAACGACGAGTCCCCGATTCTTGGCCATATCGGAGTAAACGTTGAATGCGCGATCATTGCACGGCTTTCCTTCCTTGTTCAGTACTTCCACCAGCACAAAGTTGGCGTCGTTGGTGCCGAGAACGCGACCCAGACTAGGAATGGACTTGAATGCCTCCAAGAGTCGAGTCCTTTCCTTGACCATGACCGAAATGTGATTCTCGAGAATTTCAAGTCCCTTGGGCTGTAGTGCTTCCTGTGCAATGCGCGAGGTTGTGCTGGCAATGTTATATGGCGCTTTGGTGGCGTTCATATAAGATGCGATCTCGGGTGTAGTGATCGCCACGCCCAATCTAAATAAACATGCAGAAATCGTCAGTCGGGGTCAATTCTTCCCTGGTGGATCAAAACGAGTCCAGTACACGATGCCTCACCGAACACCAGCCAGGCCAAAGCTCTTGCTCATCGTTTGCATGACAATCAGGTTAGGATACTCCTTGACCCAGGCAGCTGTCGATCCTTCTTTGCTCGCATCAATGAAATCAACGTATGCCTCGTCCACTGCAACGATGCCTTTGTAGTTGGGTAATGTCAAAACACGGCGGATGCTCTCATGGGTCAAGGCTGATCCGGTAGGGTTGCCAGGACTGCACAAAAAGATGACTTTGATATTGGGATGCGCATCGATCTGCTTCTCGATCTAATGGAAAGAGCGGCAGCTCGTTTAGCAATATTACCATGACATTTGGCACGGAAAATGTTTCTATCCAAGACTAACCTCTTCAAAATTCAGCTGGAACTGTCCATCAAGCGTCAAGGTAGCCTTTTGAACGGCGACGTCGTTGATCTGGGCGCAAACCGAGTACATGCCGTAGGTTGGGGGAGTGATCAGGACAGCATCCTTGCCAGGGACGCAAAAGACACGGAAGATCATATCGATCACCTCGTCACTGCCCACACCGAGAAAGAAGTGCTCTGGGCTAGAGAGGCCTCTGAACTTTGCGATCAGGTTCTTGAGTTCATGCTGGTGAGGGTCAGGGTAGCGGTTGATGTCAAGGCCTGAGCTAGAGGAGGCGGCTTCAGAGGATGGGTTCAGGGCGGGGCCGTAGGCATTTTCGTTGGCATCCAGGAGAACACCTTCCGAGTAGTCGTCGCGTGCACATCGATAAGGCTTCAAGGCCAGGATATTGGGGCGGACAATGTCCTTGACGGAAAATGTGGACATGGTATGCGAGTTTGTAGGAGAGAGAGGATACGGAGAAGAAGAAGCAAAGTGGGAGGGGAGAGTAGAGTGAAAGAAATGAAAAAAAGCTCGCAGTGTGCCACCTTGAGTCACCCTCAGACTCTGAGCCATGGTGACTGGCAATCTGCGAATCACTCTCCGTCCTTCCCACAGCTTTCCCACAGCTTTCCTGCATAGCCAGGCTGGATGGCATGGTGCGACGACGCTGGTGTGCGCAGGTTGGGCATGGTCTGGGCAGTGTGGTCGTGCTGCCGCGAACTGACCAACTTTGTGAGAGCACTTGGCAGCGGCAGGAGAGAACGCATTTCTGGTGGAACCCTGGGCAACTTCAAGACGCAACCGATCAAGTCCGTATCGGCTTCGTAGTCGCTTTTTACCCGGCTCGCTGATTGCACTCTCTCTCTCTCTCTCTCTCTCTCTCTCTCTCTCTCTTTCTCTTCCTTCTTCACATCCCTCCTCGAGACCCCATTCCCTCTTTTCTCATCCCTCTCTGCATTCCAACCACCCCATACGTGTCTCCCTACCCTACTGCCTCTGCCACTTTCTTGCTTTTCACTTTAACCAACCATGTAAGGAGAAGCCTCTCCCCCCCACACGCTTTGCATGTAGGATAGGATTTGTACACTCACCACTCACCTCGGATCGGATACTCCAGGCATATCCAAGGAAAGACCTTTGTCGTCACTGGCGGCAGCTCTGGCCTCGGTAAGACACATCTCGCTTCATGTTCCCAGGACCGAATGTGCTTGTATCGTGTCAGCTGAAAGTAATCTTCCATGGATCTTAGGTGAGGCTACAATCCGAGCCATTGTGGAAAAGGGCGGCAAAGTGATCATCTTTGATATCAATGAGGAGCGAGGAGAGGCCATCGCAAAAGAGCTCGCTGGATCAGCTTTCTGGCCTGGCGCCACCGATGTGGCAAGCGAGGATTCTGTCGTGGCCTCGATCGAGAAGGGTGTGGAGAAGTTTGGCAATATCTCGGGTGTCGTCAATTGTGGAGGCATTGGCATGGCTCAGAAGGTAACTTTCCCCACAATGCTTACCTTGAAGCACAATGGACTCATGGAGGTTGATCAATGGATGCTGACCGTATCTTGAATTGGTCTGCGGGGGGTAGATTGTGTTCAGGAATGGCGAGCCTCAACCATTGAACATCTTTGAGGAGGTCGTCAGAGTCAACTTGATCGGCACCTTCAATGTTTGCCGTCTGATTGCCGCCCATATCATTGCCAACATCAAAGCATCCTCGGAGAAGGAAGGTACGCGTTCGGCTGGGTTCAAGTGTATTCTTAGCAATATGATCCATTACTGCGTATCGCTTACACTCGGCATTATTCTCCCACAGAGGATCCCGGTATCATTATCAATGTCGCATCGATCGCCTACACTGAAGGGTAAGTCCAAGGTAGTCCATCCTGCGCTCTGTTGGAATCAGTTTTTGACACCCCCCCCCCACTTGCCTTTCATATCATAGCCAAGCTGGTCAAACTGCCTATTCTGCCTCCAAAGGTGAACCATGTCGCGCCAGCTGCTGAACACAGAGACCTTGTATTACCTCTTCTACGCGCTAAACTAGCTATATTCTTCTTGACTTGTTCTATTTCAGGTGGTGTTGCCGGTATGACCTTGCCCATGGCACGCGATTTGGCCGGTCAAGTGCGTGTTTGCACTATCGCCCCAGGATTTTTCGGTAAGGAATATCCGCTCTACTCAATTGCACTCTATTCTTCAGCGCCAAGTCTAGTTGTATCTTATTAACAGCTATTGTTGCTCCTGGCTTTGGTTTTCGATCAGGCACGCCAATGGGTAACGCTGTCAAGGACTCCAACCTCGAAAAGCATATGATCCATCCTTATCGCATGGGCAAGCCAAGCGAATTCGCTCATCTTGCATGCGCCATTATCGAGAACCCGATGATGAATGGCGAGATTGTTCGTATCGATGGTGCTGTTCGTCTCGGTAAGCTCTAAGAGCAGCCCCTTCTTATCCACTCCTCCCTGTCTCTTGAGCCGATAATAAAAAGACCGTGTCGTATGTCTCCTGCCTGCGTATCTGTTCACACAACGGCTGCTTTGAGATACAATACAGTGGGCCTTTTTATTTCTTCCGCTTGGATGCTCGACCCCACACTTTCACACTCATGTCAGCAGAACCCGACACCAGTACATGATCGATCGGATGAAAGTCCACATCGTACACACGATCAGTGTGGCCGGATAGTTTTTGAAGCAACTCGTACTGGCCATCTCCTGCGCCCACATCAAACAGGTAGACGTACGGATCCATGCTTCCAGAGGCGAGGATGAGGCTTGATTCCAATGGAACATCCTTGTCGGACAAAATGGATTGGGGCTCGTCTCCATCTGCACCCCGAACCTTGCCAGATCGCCTAAGAGTTTTGCCTGCAACAAGAGGTGTGTCAACATCAGGAGTTATTGAAGACTGTGGAAAACAACCTCGCGACATTTCAAAACCTGGCCACGTTGACCTACAGTCTTTGCCGTGGAAAAACGCGCTCTTGATTGGCCAGTGCTTATTCCTGTAGCCCTTTAAGGAGTGAATAAGGCGAGGTATAGTCGTTGGTGGTTCAAAGCCCCGGTCGTATACCCGAATGACTACGGTTTGGTTGCAAACGCATAAGCGTGGGTGAACATTAGAAGCCGGAAAGTTGACCTTTGCCATCAGATGTCGACAGACACTACAAACCAACCATTATCGTAGCTGTTGACAGCAAGCCAGCGAGACTCTTGTTCTTCAGTATCCGCAAGATCGACGCTATCCGTTGAACCTCCTCGTTGCTTGGAGACTGCAATGTGCGAAATGGGTTTCTTGGTTGGTTCGTTCAAGATCGACTGTTGCACTCTTCCCATCCGCATGTCCCACGTCTTGAGATATCCTGAAGAGTCTCCTGAAATAACTGTCAATCCATCGTGGTATACATATCTACCCAAGTCGTTGTCAGGTCAAGTGTTAGCGGATGGTATGCTCGCATATCTCTGATACATCAGCAAGGACATGCACATTTGTTGCCTCCTACATGGAATTGATCATGGCATCATTCTTGATGACAACTGGGGATCCTGAAGTACTATTATCTCTCCTCGTATCCATCATGGTAAGCAAGTTGCGCGTTGTTCCACTGAAAAAGATGTTGTTGTCTATAATATGCAAAATGTGAGTAACAGATGAGTCTGATGCATCTCGATGCCCCCCGTTGTACCTCACCATAGTGTAATGATGCCACTTGCCTTGCGGATGAAATCGAACGCACTGAACAAAGCCTTCGCCCTCAAAACTATCCAACAGTCTTCCTGATCCCACATCCCATAGTTTGCAGGTCTTGTCATAGGCAGCTGAGAGCAACAATGACGAGTCATATCCCCAAGCGAGATCTGAAATGTTGAGGCCATGTCCTTTGAGCACATACACCTAGGGCATCACATTCATAAAAGCGATGGATTGAAATAGGTTGGTCCCAATCGTGCCATGACGTGATATTGATCCATCCAAGATTGGTCCAAGGTCCAAATGCCTACCTCATTCTGGTTTGTCGTGCCATCCCATATCCTCACAGTCTTGTCAAATGAGCCCGTTGCCAGGAACTTGCCATTGGGTGAGTATTGAACTGCGTAGACTGCTCCTTGGTGACCTTTAAGATCATTCTTCAAATAAAATTGCTTCCCGTCTGACTTTGACGATCCATCCTGTCTGGAGACTGTGCGAAAGAGAGAAAAAAAATACGTGAGATGACGATACTTGAGCTTCCATGGCATCGAGAACAGGGAGATCAAGCAGAGTAAGACTTACCGATACTTCCCATATTCAAACGTCTCACGCCTTCATCCTCTACCTTGATCAGATCAGCAGCATTCTTGAGTTGTGCGTCTACTCCTCGAGAAGTTGTATCCGAATGATTGGCAGCGCTGGATGACGCAACATCGCTTCCTTGACTTTGCTGAGCTGCGGATAAATTGGACAAGAGTTGACCCACCGCCCATGCCATGTCGCCGTGGGCGGAACTTTGTCTATTGATATCGTCGCAGGAGGATGAAGAAGCACCTAGAGTGTTGGCATTGTCCTCGTTGGTGACGCTACTGCTGTTGAGTGACGCGTCCTGTCGCTTCTTGGTATGACTGCCGAGCTGCGCAGAATAGATGTAGGACAAGTCGAAGAGGCTCTTCTTCAGGGCCTTGTTCTCGGCCTCCAGGAGGTCTATCTTTGCCTTGAGCGCCTTTGTCTCGCGCACGAGCTTGTCGACAGCGGGGTCGACCTGCTGGGAGGAGGACTGGTGCCCGGCGGCATTGGAAGACATGGTAGTCCTGGTCGAGGAGTGGATGCAGCCAGAGGAACCAGGTGAGCGCTCGGTCGGAGAGAAAGCAGATCTCGCCCCCTGCGTGTGTGTGGCACGCTGGACCATATCATGTGATGACCATGCGAATGTACGTCAGCGGGGACGGCAAGTGTGAGTGAAGCCCGACACCGTACAAAAAGGATGCCTGACAGAGGCTTTTTTGATCATCGACCGCATCCTCTCCTTCTCTCTTTCCTCTCTTCTCGTGCCCATCGCATTCCTCGCCTCCTCCTTCTCCTCTTCTCCTCTGTGCGTGTCCGCCTAGCCTGCCTCGCCTGCCTTGTCAGACACTAAATAAGAGCCGCGCGACTGTCAAGTGTGAACACAAGTCCGTTCCTGCTCAACTCGCTCTTTCCCACAAAAAATCCCCCTCCGCATCTCCTTCAGCAAGACGATCCGCTTGCTGAGCCTTTGACAAGCTTCCAACCATTGACTACTCGCAGCGCCTCACCAACCCCGATACTCTCCAGCCTCTTCTACTCCTACTCCCCTTCCTCTGCGCATTTCTCTATCTCTATCTGATGGTAAGTGAACGATGCCGATTCTTGTGTCGTCGGCCTCCCTACCCACGACTTGTTCTCGCAACCCAATGTCCATGTTCCAACGCCGCAAGTGAGGGTCGCTACTTTTGGTGGCGTCTTCGAGCTAAAGACTGATTGTGCAAGACGTGAACTTTTTCGTCAGGAACTAACAGCCAGGACCTTTTGCTCGTAGCAGGACGAACAGAAAGATGTCAAAATGGAGCAACCGTCTCCTGTGGATGAAAAACCGCCAGCTGTCGATGATGGTAGGTGGATTGGACAATTGTGCCATATTGCAGCCTCATGCTAAAACTTGCTGTTTGCTTGCTTGTTCGGTCACTCACGCCACTAACCTACCTACTCCTCTCTTTTTGTTGCCAGTGGAGTGGATGACTAAAAAGCTGATCCCAATCTTCCCAGACTTGGAAGAGCGTGCCTGTGAGATCTTCCAGTGGGATGTCAAGGACTGGAGGGCCCTGGACAAGCGAGTAACCGGACCCGAGTTTGAGATTGGAGGTTACAAATGGCAAGTGGAAGAGTGCAGCTCCTTTGGGTCCACATTTTATGCATTGGGTCGAATCTTTTGTTCATGTAACCACAATTGCTAACCCCCTGCTTATCGTGGACATCCCTTTAGGCGCATCCTCCTTTTCCCTCAAGGAAACAACAGCGAAACCGTGTCCGTCTACCTGGACTCTGCAGAGCCAAGAGAACAGCAAGATCCCAACTGGCATGTCTGTGCTCAGTTTGCACTTCTGATGTCCAACCCCAATGATCCAACTGTCTACACCGCTCT
>Ga0247824_10000896_pt1 | contig 15709 bp, 8 predicted proteins | sample 13C_PalmiticAcid_FD_194412 | JGI IMG/M metagenome (GOLD analysis project Ga0247824, IMG submission 194412) | Soil microbial communities from agricultural site in Penn Yan, New York, United States - 13C_PalmiticAcid_Day48 | ecosystem: Environmental > Terrestrial > Soil > Agricultural land... | reverse complement strand
TAGGTTCCCTCTGTTCTGTGTTCACCATGGATTCGGTGTGAGCTGGGGCTTTATCGGCTTATCAAAGCATTTGCACCCTGATCAGCCCATTTACGGCTTACAAGCAAGGGGATTTGTTGACGGAGCACAGTTTGCTACTACAATTGAAGACATGGCACTTGACTACATTGAACAAATCAAACGGATCCAACCCCATGGACCATACTGCCTGCTTGGGTATTCGTTTGGCGGTAAAGTGGTTCACACCATGGCCACACACCTCGAGCGCCAGGGCGAGCGAGTGGCACTCTTGGCTATAATGGACACCACCCCAATAACCTTAATGACCGAGAATCAGGCATCAATGGAGGAGCAAGACGACGAAGACCAGGGTTATGCTGACGATATCCATCTGTTTGTGAACCGCGTTCGAGATGCGCTTCCCGACAGTGCAACACCGTATATTGAAAAGTTCCTGCATGTTCGCTCAAAGCTCGCTCAGCTATTCAGAAACCACCATACCTTTTCCAGGTGTAACAGTGGGATGGTTCTCTTTCGTGCAATGGATCAGGGGACCCCCATTCCCTCCGATGGATGGAAGCCTTATGTCATGGGAGAAATTGATGTTTTTGATATCAATTGCGGACACGCTGAGATGGACCTAGCAGCACCATTAGCAGAGATTGGGGGCGTATTGGCGAAGAGGCTCAACGAGATTCACGTCAGAGAGATGAAGGAACTTTAATATAGCACAATGTACAGTAGAGCAGTAGTTTGATTGAAGGGATTGTGCCAATAAAACAAAAAGTACGGCATCAAGATACCAACTGCTTCACTTGTTGGACGTATTAATGATTTATTAGCTGTAATGACAGGAGAAGACGTTTTGCAAGGTGTATGTCCACCGATTGGCTGCGCTGTTCCTGTGTCAGTTGACTAGACTTCATGTTCGAGCTCCTTGACTACTGACGGCTCTTTCCACACATCACATTTTTTCACGACCACATCCATTCCTTTCCAGTACACACTTCGCCATTTATTCATCTTGATACCTGCGACCGTGTTTGCCCTTTTAAAGTTCTTTCGCCTCTCTCGTGTGAATTTCGTCGAGCTTCTGCGCCAAGACGCCGCCGATCTTTGCCAATGGTCCTGGCTGGTCCATATCAAGGTGCACGCAGTCGATATCAAATACCTCAATTTCTCCCATGACATGAGGCTTCCATGCATCAGGGGAGATAAGCATCTCTGATGGATCCGTCAGAACCATTGCACGGAAGAGTATCATGTCACTGTTACACCTGAGATTTGTATGACTCCTGAAGAGTTGGGAAAGCTGCCCACACACTTGATGGAGCCTTCCAATACACGGTATGCACCTCCTGGAAGTGCATTTCGAACACGGTTCACAAACAACTGGATGTTGGCATTTTCTTGGGCTTCATCGCTTTGCTCGTCCATGGACACGTGACTCTTTTCCATGGGTCTAGTGTCCATCACAGCTAAGAGCGCCACCTGCTCGCCTTGGAGTTCAAGGTATGTGGCCATTGTGTGAACAACTGTACCTCCAAACGAGTACCCAAGCAGGCAGTATGGCCCATGAGGTTGGATGCGTCTGATTTGTTCAATGTAGTCGAGCGCCATGTCCTCGAGTGTAGTAGCAGACTGTTCGCCATCCACGAATCCCCTCGCTTGTAGACCGTAGATAGGCTGATCCAGGTGTAAGTGCTTTGACAGACCAATGTAGCCCCAGCTCAATCCGAATCCATGGTGAACACAGAACAGAGGGAACCTATTTCCTCGAGGCTTGATGGGGAGCAACACATTAAAAGCATTCTCCTGATTGTTACCAGCTGTGAGCAGATGCGGAGCCATTTCTGCAATCGTCGGCGCCATGAAGAGCGTTCCCAGCGTGATCTTGAATCCCAACAAAGACTGGATCTGAGCAACCATCCTCATAGCCAGTAGAGAGTGACCTCCAAGCATAAAAAAGTTGTCATGTCGCCCAATCCTGTCAATGTAGAGTAAATCCAGCCAGATAGTCATCAGAGCGGCTTCGGTGGTTCCATGAGGCGGCTCATATGGTTGATGGGCCATGGCATTGCTGTCAGGCAGTGGCAGTCGGAGACGATCAAGTTTGCCATTCGCTGACAATGGGAGATCATCCAGGCGTACAAATGCAGAAGGAACCATGTATTCTGGCAGACATGACGTGAGGTACGATTGCAGAGTATTTGGCAAGTTGTCATCTAGCTTGGCTACAACATAGCCTACCAGTCTCTTGTCGGATCCGTCTCCAATCGTAATGACAGCAGCCTTGTCTACCAAGAGGTGCTCAGTTAATCGGGCTTCAATCTCACCAAGCTCGATTCTGAATCCTCGGATCTTGACTTGGTGATCGTTGCGACCAAAAAAGACGATGTTGCCATCTGGGAGATATCGCGCCAGATCTCCTGTCTTGTACATTCTCGCATCGCTGTCACCAGTAAATGGATCAGGAAGGAACACTTTGGATGTCAATTCCGGTTGATTGAGATACCCTCTTGCAACTCCAATTCCTCCAATGTACAGCTCTCCAATGGCTCCTAACGGTACTGGTTGTCGATTCTCATCAAGGAGATAGATCTTCTTGTTGGCAATAGGACGGCCAATAGGAACAATGTTTTCCTTGAAGTTTGGTGGACACTCCCATGTGATGGCGGCAACCGTTATCTCTGTGGGCCCATAGCTGTTCAAGATATTCCCTCCAGGCACAAGCGGGTGAATTGATCGCACCAAATCCGCAGATAGTGCCTCACCCATGATAACAAGCATCTGAAGTTCGTCCATGCTGGGGATGTCTTTGCTGTTCTGCAGAAGGGATGGTGTGACGCTCACATAAGTGATCGAGTGTTTCCTTATGTGCTCCCACAACAGACGTTGATCAAGTCGGATGTTATCTTAGATCAAATGAAGGCTTGCACCGCTACTCAAAGCGGGAAAAAAAGAACGTGCAATGGTTACATGACCGCAACAATAGACACATCAATATAATTACCCCTTCGAGTCGTAGTTTGCTTCCGTTGTGTCTGGATTCAACACGGTCATGTGAAACAGAATGCCCTCTCCTAAAGCCTCTTGTCCATGGTCATCGACAATCAAGATGTCTGGACTAGCATCCATCAGAACGTCACGCAAACGCTCGCTTCCATACGCCGGATCGAGCGGGACATAAGCACCCCCTGCTTTGAGGATAGCGAGTAATCCTACGATCATGGCAAATGAACGCTCAACGCAGATCGCCACGAGACTATCAGGTTGAACTCCCAATCCAATGAGATGGTGTGCAAGCCGGTTCGCACCGTTGAATACCAGAGCCCTGGCCAATGGAGTGCAATCAACTTGCTGCTCAAAGAGATGGTGGATGCACAGTTCTGCTGGATAGTCCTGCTGCGTATCGTTCCACTTCTCCAGTAAATGAGCACGTTCGACTTGCGAAAGTAGATCTACAGACATCACAGGTCGATCCACATCCTCCACCATTGCTTGAAGCATCGAAATTAGATATCCAACATGTCGTTCAATTGTCGCGTGGTCAAAGAGAGCCGTCGAGTATGACAATACTCCATGGATTTCGTTGTCCGACTCATAGAGCGCCAAAGTAAGATCAAAATTGGCGATGCCGTAACTTGAATCAATCTTAACAGCCTCAAGTCCTGGCAAGTTCCATTCTGATGAATCGTTATTCTGCAACACAAGCATCACCTGGAACAGTAGCGAGTGATTCAGGCTCCGCGGTGGCTGCACAATGTCGACAACTTGCTCAAATGGAAGATCTTGGTGATTCTGAGCATCAAGGGATGTCTTTCGAACTCGTTCAAGAAGTTGGCGAACTGTGGGATCGCCATATAGATCAACGCGGAGTGCAAGTGTGTTGACAAACAATCCGATGAGTGACTCGGTTTGGCGGTGGTTGCGGTTGGCTGTATGTGATCCGATAACAATGTCATCTTGTGCTGATATTCGCGACAGAACACAACTCCATGCAGCAAGAATAACCATGAATAATGTCACTCCATGCTCGTGACACAGATGCCTAAGTGCTCGTGTGAGTTGTGAGTCCAGGTGTAAGGGTATATTGTCGCCTGTGTGAGATTGGTGATGTGGTCGTGGCCGGTCGGTTGGGAGGTTGAGTAGCGCGGGTGGGTCGGCAAGGGTGGCCTTCCGGTATTTGGTGTGAATCTCAAGTCGAACTCCAGAGAGCCACTGCTTCTGCCATTCCGCGTAGTCAGAGTATTGGATTCTCAGAGGAGGGAGTGGATCAGATCTGTCATCGCAGTATGCGCTATAGAGAGTGCTCAACTCACGGTTGAGAATCACCGAGGACCAACCGTCGGATACGATGTGGTGTTGAGTGACCATAAACACATGCTCGTTGGTGCCAATTTGAATCATGATAACGCGAATCAGAGGACCTCGGGTCAAGTCAAATGGACTCGTAGCCTCGTCAGCACACATCCGCTCAAGCCTTGTTTCCGTGTCAATTGTGTCTTGAAGATTCTCCCAGCGGATTGGCATTCCTGAGTGGGCCGGTAATAGACGCACTTGAGGTTGACCATCAATTGCAACAAAGATTGAGCGTAGAGATTCGTGTCGAGCAAACAGTGTATCCAGTGCACGTTGCCAGGCACTGCAATTGAGAATACCACGGAGACGAACAGCCATTGGAACGTGATATGTCCTGCTGGTACCTTCCATCTGAGTAAGAAACCACATCCGTTGCTGAGAGAATGAGAGTGGCAGGTACCCTTCGCGAGGTATAGGATTGATCGTGGAGATTCTCTCCCTGCCCATGCATCGACTTACAGATTCAGCAAATGATGACAGCGTTGGTGAACTGAATATAATCGATAGAGGCAGTTGCACGCCTAGGGATGCGGCACGATTCATCAGACGCACAGCGAGGAGAGAGTGACCCCCTAAAGCAAAGAAGTTGTCGTTGCGGCTGATACGATGGAGGTTGAGTACGTCGGCCCAGATGTGAGCAATAACATTCTCAACATCGCCTTGAGGTTCCTCGTAGGCTTGGCGAGCGAAGGCGTCAGTATCCGGGACAGGGAGAGCTTTGCGATCGAGTTTGCCATTGGAGTTGAGAGGCAGCTCATCAAGTCGGACAATCGCTGCAGGAACCATGTACTCTGGCAGAAATGACATGAGATACGAACGGAGGGTGTTCGGCAAATCATCGTCTGGCTTGGTTACAACATAGCTGACGAGTCTCTTGTCGGATCCTTCTCCAATTGTGATGACAGCGACATTGTCTACCAGCGGGTGCTCAGCTAATCGAGCCTGAATCTCACCAAGCTCAATTCGGAATCCTCTGATCTTGACTTGATGGTCGCTACTGCCAAGATACACCAAGTTACCATCTGGGAGATACCGAGCCAGATCTCCTGTTTTGTACATTCTCGCATCACTGTTGCCGGAGAATGGATCTGGTAGGAATGTCATGGCTGTTAATTCTGGTTGATTGTGATATCCCCTCGCGACTCCGATTCCTCCGATGTACAGCTCTCCAATGGCTCCCAAAGGTACTGGTTGTTGGTATCTGTCAAGGAGATACGCAGTCATGTTTGCGATAGGACGACCGATAGGAACACGGTTGTCGTTGAAATCGCGAGGACACTTCCAGGTCGTTGCGTTCACCGTGACTTCTGTAGCCCCGCATTCATTGACGACACAACCATGGGGAACCAACTGCTGCAGAGCATGCAAAAGTGAAGCCGGAAGTTCCTCGCCAGTACATATCAGTGTCAATCCTGTGCTTAGCGGTGGACAACTCTTGCATTCCTGCAGGATTGCTGGTGGCAAGGTGGCATGCGTAATGGAGTGATGCTCGATATATTCCCAAAGCTCGCGTCGATCAAGTCGCGCACGACCCTCTAACAGATACAGACTCGCTCCAGAGTAGAGTGCTGTGAATATCTCCATGACACTCAGGTCAAAGTTCAAGGATGAGAACTGCAAGATCCGGCTGGAACTGTCAATGCCATAGTCGTCGATCCGCGATGAGGCGTAGTTGACAACACCTCGATGCTCGATCATCACTCCTTTTGGTCGTCCAGTGGATCCAGAGGTGTACACAATGTATGCCAGGTGGCGTGATGTTAATCCAAGTACTTTGAGGTTCTCCTCGGATGATGACAGATAGACATTTGGATCGACCATGATCATAGAAGTGGTTTCTAAAATACAGCAAGGATGGATACGGTTAGTCCTCGCATACCGTTCAAAGTTTCTGGACAGCTCATCAATTTTAAATTACCTTTCTGGCATTGAAGATGTGGACTCGCTTCACTCGGTGGTACGCCCAACAGAATCGACCAGAGCAACAGTGGGTTTCGCATCTTCCAGAATGTAGGTTAGACGCTCTTTGGGGTATAATGGATCCAGGGGGACATAGGCTCCTCCTGTTTTAAGTATAGCGAGAACTCCTACGATCATTGCAAAAGAGCGCTCGACACAGATCGCCACGAGGCTGTCAGGTTGAACCCCCAATCCAATGAGATGGTGTGCAAGTTTGTTTGCACGACCATTCAACTCGGAGTATGTCATCGATTGACCGTTGAACACTAGGGCTGTTGCTTGTGGAGTACGTTCGACTTGTTGCTCAAAGCGATGGTGGACGCATAGGTGATCGGGATAGTCCTGTTGTGTCTCATTCCACTCTCTCAGTACAAGATCACGCTCAACACCCGAAAGCAGACTCACAGACATGGCCATCTGATCAGTATCCACCACCATCGTCTGAAGCATCGTGGACAGATACCCAGCATGCCGCTCAATCGTCGCATGGTCGAAAAGGGCCGTCGAGTACGTCAGTTTTCCCATGATTCTCTTGTCCGACTCGTAAAGTGCCAAAGTCAGATCAAACCTGGCACTGTCATCGCTTGAATCAACCTCAACGACCTCAAGTCCTGGTAGTTGCCACTCTGATGTCTCGTTGTTTTGCAACACAAACATTGCTTGAAACAATGGAGAATGACTTGAGCTCCGTGATGGTTGTACAATATCAACAACTTGCTCAAATGGAAGATCTTGGTGATTCTGAGAATCTAGAGACGTTTTCCGAACTCGTTCAAGGAGTTCGCGGACTGTAGGGTCTCCAGATAGGTCAATGCGAAGTGCAAGTGTGTTGACGAAGAATCCGATGAGAGATTCGATTTGATGGTGGTTACGGTTGGCTGTAGGCGATCCGATGACAACATTATCATGACCTGACATTCGTGACAGGACGCAACTCCAAGCGGCGAGGATGATCATGTACAATGTCACTCCATGCTGCTGACATAGTCGTTTGAGTGCTTGTGTGAGATGTGAATTCAAGTCGATGGGTACATTGTCCCCTGCATGAGACTGTTGAGAGGGTCGCGGTCGGTCGGTCGGTAGGTCAAGGAGGACAGGAGCATCAGTCAGAGCATTCTTCCAGAATGCGGTATGAGCCTCAAGTCGATTTCTGGAGAGCCATTGCTTTTGCCATGCAGCGTAATCTGAGTATTGGATACTCGGAGGGGCAAGTGGATCTGCCTTGCCATTGCAGTACGCACTGTAGAGAGTACATAGCTCTCGGGTGAATATTGCCGAGGACCAGCCATCAGATACGATGTGATGTTGAGTGAGCATAAAGACGTGTTCGTTGTTGTTCAGTGTGACCATAAGAACACGGATCAAAGGACCTTGCGCCAGATCAAACGGTTTCGTAGCCTCGTTGATAATCATCTGTTCCAGCTGTGATTCTGCATCTGGTGAACTTTGAAGATCCTCCCAGTGGACCGGCATACCAGATTGTGCTGGGAAGAGTCGCACTTGAGGTTGACCATCAACTGCAACAAAGACTGAGCGCAAAGCTTCGTGTCGAGCGAACAATGTATCTAGTGCATGCCGCCACGCATCCCGATTAAGATCACCACGAAGACGAATAGCCATTGGGAGGTGGTAAGTCTCACTGACTCCTTCCATCCGAGCAAGGAACCACATCCGTTGTTGAGAGTATGAGAGTGGCAAGTCTCCTTCGCGCGGTATGGGTTGGATGGTGGCATTTGTGGCTGTTTCCATGTCTACGCGTCTACTGACAGATTCGGCGAACGACGAGAGTGTAGGTGAGGCGAATACAGACGAAAGCGGCATCTGGACACTGAGAGAGGTGACACGGTTCATCAGACGCACAGCGAGGAGTGAGTGGCCTCCTAGTGCAAAGAAATTGTCGTTACGACTCACTCGATCGAGATTGAGCACCTCGGCCCAGATATGAGCAATGGCCGTCTCAATCTCGCCTTGAGGCTCCTCATAGCTCGCACGAGCGAATGCATCGCTACCAGGGGCTGGAAGAGCCTTGCGATCGAGTTTTCCATTGGGATTGATTGGCAGTAAATCGAGTCGGACAATGGCGGCGGGAACCATGTACTTTGGTAGAGATAACGCGAGATGCGAACGAAGAGTATTCTGCAAGTCGTCTCGTGACTTGGCTACAACATAGCCTACTAGTCTCTTGTCGGGTCCTTCCCCAACCATGATGACAGCGGCTTTGTCTACCAGTGGATGGTCATTGAGACGAGCCTCAACTTCACCGAGTTCGATCCTGAATCCTCGGATCTTGACTTGATAGTCGTAGCGACCAAGGAAGATGATGTTGCCATCCGGAAGATATCGTGCTAGATCTCCTGTTTTGTACATCCTGGCGTCTTTGTCTCCTGAAAATGGATCTGGAAGGAACGAATTGGCTGTCAAATCCGGTCGATTGAGATATCCTCTTGCGACCCCAACTCCTCCAATGTAGAGTTCTCCTGCAGCACCTATCGGGACTGGTTGCTGATACCCATCGAGAAGGTAGATGCGTTTGTTGGCAATAGGACGGCCAATTGGAACATCGTCGCCGTCAAAATTTCGTGGACATTTCCATGCAATAGCGCTCACTGTTGCCTCAGCCGGTCCATAGTCATTCACAATCCTGCCATTGGGAATTAATCGATGTATCGCTTTGAGCAGTGTGGTAGTGGTGGCCTCTCCTGCAAGTATGAGCGTCAACGGTGTACTCAATTGTGGTAGGCTCCTGCAGTCTTGGAGTACACTTGGGGTTAAGATGGCTTGCGCAATGGACTCTCTTTCCAGGTAATCCCATAATCGAGGTAGGTCCATTCGGATACTGTCTGGCAAGAGATGGAGGCTTCCGCCATAACCAAGCGCTGTGAAAACATTCACGACACATCCATCGAAGGCGAACGAGAAAAATTGTAATAGTCGACTCGAAGCGCGGATTCCAAAGACATCGGGCCTTGTCGTGATCAAGTTGACTAGACCTTGATGTTCAATCATGACACCCTTGGGTTTTCCTGTGGATCCAGAAGTGTAGATGATGTATGCCAAATGACGTGACATCAATCCTGACACCTGTGGATTAGCGAGTGAATCTTCCACGCTAGCACTACAGAAATGTGATAGAAAAGAGTTGTTAGAGATCTGTTTCATGTAAGATGGTATGGTTACATAGCCATAGCCACATCCATAGCAATTACCTCTTCGAGTCAGAGTCTGCTTCCATTATGTTCGGATCCATCACGGTCACGGAGAATAGAATGGCCTCCCCAAGCGCATCTTTTCCGTGGTTGTCCGCAATCAAGATGCTCGGACTAGCATCCATCAGAATGTCACGCAAACGCTCCCTTGAGTATGAAGGATCGAGTGGGACATAGGCTCCTCCTGCTTTGAGGATAGCGAGTAATCTTTCAATCATGGCAAATGAACACTCTACGCAAATCGCCACGAGACTGTCAGACTGAACTCCCAATGAGAGGAGATGGTGGGCTAGTTTGTTGGCACGCTCATTCAGCTCCCTGTATGTTAATGATTGATCGTCGAAAACCAGCGCAGTTGCGTGTGGAGTGCGTTCGACCTGTTGCTCAATGAGTTGATGGATGCACAGATGATCTGGGTAGTCCCGTTGCGTCCCATTCCACTTTTCGAGCACCAAATCCTGTTCCGCTTGTGAAAGTAGGTCCACCGACATGACGGGCTTGTCCACATCCGTCGCAATCGCCTGAAGCATCGAACGTAGATATCCGACATGTCGCTCAACGGTTTCAGGATTGAACAAGTCTGGGCAAAACGCCATGCTCCCTACAACCCCATTATCCTGTTCTTGAAGTTGTAGTTCGAGTTCAACTTGGATTTGGGTAGCGTGATGTATTGGTGCCTGGCTCCATCGCAGCGCGACCTGCAATAAAGGCGAGCCGGTGATCTCGGACCTGCTGTCCTGTGGAAAGTCTCGATGATCCATTGAAGATGAAGCCATCTTCCGCACGCGCTCAAGAAGTTGGGAGATGTTTGGTTCACCAGACAGGTCCAGTCGTAGCAACGAGACGGTGCTATTGTCTGTCTGGTTGTCTCCGGGTCTAGTTGGACTATCAATATAATATCCGATGAGAATATCATCTTGGCTCGAGAGACGAGCGAGGACTGCTCCCCAACCGGATATCACAATCGTGCTGAGGTCCATGTTGTGCTTGACGGCAAGGTTCTTGAGCGACTGTGTCAACGATGCGTCAAGTATAATGGGATTCTTCGATTCATTGGCGGATTGATGAGAGATTCGAGGCCGATCAGTGGAGAGACTGAGCATAGAGGGGGCACCTGCGAGAGTCCTGCTCCAAAAATCGCTCTGTGCCTGGAAGTTATCTTGTTGAGAAGAATCCGAAGCCGTTGAGTAAGGAGGAGTGATACTCCCATTGCTACTTGTATTGAGATGACAAGGCCAAGACCATCACAAAGCGGTTAACAATGTGCTCACGGTTCTGTGGTCAATGGCGCCTTTGTACATCTCTTACCTAGCAAACAGTCGCTCCTTTTCGTCAGACACGGCGAGCGCCACCGCATCGCTCGCTTTCATGGCATGGAGGATGAAGGGAGACGTGGCAGCTAAACCCAGCATGCATGTTGTGTGATAACGGCTGGTTGCGTTAGTCAAGACTGACACTTTTCTCCAGTTCAATATTGAGTGGTCATCACCTGTATATGTATTAGCAGCAGGCGTCCTCGTACCATCAAGGGGGCTTTCGCATTCAGCTCTTGGTTGCTTGTCCATTGTGTGCAGAATCTCCTACAGGAATGATACGGACCGACTGTTGTTGATGCAGGAAACGGTTCACGATTGTTAGAGAGCGGTTCCGATGCGGGCAACAGCCACAGTGTTCACGCTACACACCTGGCCATTGTGCTCGGTCATTGCTGTTCACTCTGAGTGAGGGATGAGGAATGAGGAATGGGAACAGGAATGAAGGAAAACCGAGGTACCCTCTTGCACTTGAGGGCTGGGGTGTTACACAATCCGGCTTGGGCAGTTTTTCGTTCCAACCGCTTTCATAAGAGGCTAAGAGTCCCTCCATTTTGCCGCGGGGATCGGGTCAGAGTCATTTGTCAGCAGCAAGGATGTGCCATGCAAGGAGGCTTCCTGATCTCATCGTGAAGAAGCCCATAACTATATATCTGCCTGCACAAAGGGGGATTGACACCATCGCAACCAACCTCTCGTCCTTCCCCCTATGACAGCTCCTGTAAGCAACCACTGCCATCAGCTCGTCCTGATCCTTTTGCAAAAAACACTCTTGGTACAGATCTTCTGACGGATCCCCACTTTCTTTACCTTGTGTCCAGACAAATCCTAGCTGTTGAGGCCGTCAAGTGGGTCACCCGTGAAGATGACGTTCACAACTCCTTCAAGTCGTTACTAGGCGATACACCAACTGCGACGAAGGGGCACGACCTTTGCCGTCAGGATCAGAGTCAGGTTTGGGCAGTGCGCGCTGCAAGAACCTGTGCCAATACTTTGGCGTCTTGGCTGTGTCGAATGATGCTTGTACCGGCAAGAATCCATCGAATCTAATCGAGCCAGTTGTCAGTGTCGCCGGAAAGAATGAAGGAGAAAGAAAGTCGAGTGTCTCTTACCCAATGTGCGCGTTTGGTGGCAAACACGTACAACGTACACATCCACTCTCCAGCGCAAAGCGGGTCAGCACATTCTTTCGCACTTTCGAGGAACGACACTGGCCAGGTTGAACCGAAAATGAGATATTCCATGACGGAGAGATGGCATTTCCGTTCGTTCTGAGTTCTGAAGGGTTCAGGGCCGTGCACGTCGCGATGTGTGGTCACAATTCCAGTCCCTGGATTCGTATCGAGGCGGAAAAAGTCAATGAGGTAGGGTGGGTAGGGGTCAAAATCTCCGTCCAGACCATTGTCTTCATTGTTGTCAGTTGGGTCCTATTCCCCTGGGGCGATAAAAGGATGCTGGTGATCAGATAGCGAAACTTGCTTGCCGTGCGCATCGGTTGGCTCTTCATGGGTCGACACCGAGATAATAGGCCATAGTAGAATCCAGTAAAACTCCAAATGTGCTCCACATGCGATCAACCATTTGTCGTATATGCTCTTGAATGACTACTGGCCTCCTGCTCCAGTTCAAGGCATGTTCTGACAGATCCTTGGACAAAATCACATCCATGTGGTGTGCAATACGTCCCAGGTGCACATGAACGAAGCACCCAGCGACCTTTGAACAGAATGACGAAATGAATCAATACAAAAATCTGGCTATGGACGCGATTTGCTCAAGCATTCGGGTGGACATATTACCATGGTTACACACGGCAAACGTGTATCCATCACAGATCATCTCTGTAGAGACTGGAGGTTTGCATCGGCCGCCTTCGATTGGGCACATGATTTCATGCTGTGGAGGGAAATGAATCGGCTCTGACTTTCCAGGTTTTTGTGAAGGCACAACTGGCGTAAAGAGTCGGTGGAAGATGCGATCTGTGAGCTCTGAGGGCCACCATGGTCCAAAGTAGGTGCTTTCAGGGTCGTGGTACTAGGCATTGTTGTCGGGGCTGTTGAGGTTGTTGAAGCTTCTAACAAAGTTGAAAGAGCTGTACGCTCGAGTCCCACAATAGTTGTTGTAAAACTGCACAAAGACCATGTCCACCCACGCTGACTCTTAAGTGATTCCCAAGTACGCGTCTAAACATTTATCATCCACGCCACGAAACAATATCAGCATGTCTGCGTCGTACCACAGCTTATCATGCACCCGACATGGGTGTTATGGGTGGATCCAACACACCTGGGAATGGGCACTGAGGGGCCGCAGAGATGGAATACGCCTTTCTCGTGTCTGTTGCATACAACGACCAGAGTTCCGCGATGAACGCAGGGTCGCCAAGAGGAGAGCCACCTTCAATACTGCATCAAGAGGCGTTCCCGGTTGTTGTCGTTCGTACATGTCGTAGGTGTGAAGGAAAGCGACTCGGTTGGATGCAGGTCACTTTTCAAGTCGACACCATCGAGCACAGCATCCTCCAGAGGTCTGGTGGAAGATGAACCCGTACGCCCCTGCTGCACCTCCGAGCGACAGCAGGACAGCTTTGACTTTGGATTGGCATAGCAAAAGCGAGGTGCCTGGGCTATTGGCACTCGTTGAGGGAGGGAAAAGAGGGATGTTTTTCAGGAACAAGGGGGTCTTTCTAGGGGGGTCTTTCATCCCAATGGCATGAAAAAAAAAAAAAAAAAATTGTGCAAGAAAGCTTACGATGAACTATAAAGGACTGCACTGGTTTGTCGGATCCAGGTGAGGTAGGAATGCCAGGACAATAATGTCTTCAGCGTCCGAGTTTTGACAGTACTCGGCCAGAGGCTTTTGCCTAGAAAGAACGTAGAAGCATCCCACCATCCCCACCATCACCTTAGTTGCATGTCACCACCTGCAAAGATGAGTTTGTCAAAAAGACAGGTGAATACGAGTTGGCCGCAGAGCATGTTGTCCCCAGTAGTTCACCAGATGGGTGTCGGAGAGTGGATTGAGGGCACGGCAGGAGGCGGAAAAGAGCGCGAGGAACACGACCACCTTGGTATAGGCAGCTCGCGCCATGTCCAAAAGAGGGAGAGAGGGAAGAGGGCGGGAAAGAACGGGCCAAGCGACAGACAAGGCAGACAGACGGACAGACAGAAAAGGAATGAGGAAAGAATGAGCGAATGAGCACACAAAGAGAAGGGGGGAGGAGTGAAGACAGGAAGAAACAAGAGAGAGAGAGGTGTGCGGTGGTGGTGTCTTTATGAGGCAGGACGGCAGTGGAGGAGGAGGGGACACACACTCACACACTCACACACTCACACACTCACAACACTTTTGGATGGTCAAGGAGCTCTTTCAGGATGCACAGGAATGGTGTTTTTGGCCCAATCGCAGGCGCGTCCTTCTCGCGGACTATACGAATCCTACGAATGGCATGGCATGGGGGGGGGAGGACAGAGAGAGCTCAGAGGCTGAACCAACAGCGTGACGGGAGCAGAGGCCCAAAGGAGAAAAAGGGTCTTCTCCACTCATCATCTCTTTTCATCTCGCCCCGACTCTTTTCGTGGTTCCTCCCCACCCCTTCCAGCCGCTGCCCCTGCTTCCTCCTTGCAATGTCCAGCACCAACGCTGCCATCAACCCGGAGACAACCCACTCGGGTCGCGACTCGCTCTCCCCCTCCGCTGGGAGGACTGGTGCCTCTCCTAGTCCTTGGCGTTCCACCTCGCTCGCCGCCCGCTCTCCCTCGCCATCCTATTCCAACTCGTTTCGCGACTCGGACTCGACTGGCTCAAGTCATCGCTCCCATTCAGGAGCCAACTCGTCGGAGCAGCGACAGAGGCCGCACCCCGTCGCCTCCTCTGGCGGGTGGAGCTCGAGGCGTGGAAACGAACGCAGTCAAGGTGACCTTCACTCGAACACGCTTTCCTCAAGCGCCTTTGGTTCGTTTTCCAGGTCTACAAACACATTGTCCTCATCACCGTCCGTCGGAGCCGGTGCGGCGGCGGCGACAAGTCCAGGAGCGGGTGCAGGGGGGCTAGGTGCAGGTGCAGGTGCAAGCGCCAACGTGCAAAAGCAGCCCCTGAACATGGAGGACCTGGCCGCAAAGTTTGCTGATTCTAAGGAGGCTAAAGAAAAGTTTGCAGCGCTGCAGCTGTCCCCTGCCCTGGCCCCAGCAGACAAGGAGCGACGAACACCCATGGGCTCCTTTGTCCCGCCCTCTTCTCACTTTGCCCATATCAAAGTTCAACGAACCGCAAGTCTGAATCAAAACGCGCACTCTCCGTTACTGACCAGAGGCATGTATCATTCTTCATCAGTATGTTGCTCCATTTCACACCATGCCCTCCTACACACTGTGGCCTCTCTAACCGGTGTCCTTTTATCATGCCCCACAGGTGCTGGAGGTCGGCTACAACCAGGACATGTTGCACAATCAACAGAGATGCGGAGAACTGCTAGTCACAACAATGCATTTTCTTCAGGACTTGGAACTTCCTTGGGATCCTCCAGTGGGGCGCTTGATCATAGTAGCTCGGGACACTTGAACGGCAGCAGCAGCACCAGCACCAGCCCAACCACTGCCAATGGTAGCCATAGCACCATCCTCGGAGGAGGAGGAGGAGGCCATGGCAGCTCAGCCCAGCTGGCCCCTTTCTCTTTGAGCCAACTGGCACCACGGGCACCTCGTCGATCTTCCCCACAACCTCCAGAATACAGATTACCAAGCCCCCAGGATCAAGTCTTGCAAGCACCGACCTCCACGCCATCGCCTCTCACTGCAGATAAGCATCCTCTCCAGCACACATGGCAAGTGTCTGCTACCTGTGACTTTTTTTTTTTTCTTTTTTTTATTG
>Ga0247824_10000895_pt1 | contig 15711 bp, 8 predicted proteins | sample 13C_PalmiticAcid_FD_194412 | JGI IMG/M metagenome (GOLD analysis project Ga0247824, IMG submission 194412) | Soil microbial communities from agricultural site in Penn Yan, New York, United States - 13C_PalmiticAcid_Day48 | ecosystem: Environmental > Terrestrial > Soil > Agricultural land... | reverse complement strand
TGACTCGCCCTCCCCAATTGCAATAGCTGTTCCGAAAGTTCAGTTTGAATTTATCCTAGTGTCTTCTGCTTTAGATAGTCGACCATTTCTGGTTCGTACATTTAGTCTAGGCAGGATAAGGGATAGAGCGGCCGCAACCTGGCAAAATTTTGGGATTGTTTTGAGAGGGCTCTTTTTTTTTTTTTATTGTATGGGAACTTTCCTGTGGTGCTGCCTCAATCTGGTACATCTCCTTCTGTGAACCATCCTCATGTTAACTCTGGCCCCAATTGGGCCTGGATACTCCCTGGGGAGCATTTTCACGACGCCGCCATGTGTTGAAAAACACGGGCCAGCCCTGCGTCTCATGGATCCCGCCTGCTCACAAACTGAGGGTGTCCCGTTAGGAGTTTTCCTTAGAATGGTCCCAATGGCCTACCTTCCACACGCTGCGAGGTTGGGCAAAAGGGAAGGGAGGCGAATGACGAAAGAGTCTCATAGTACGTAGTGGTTCTCAAGACCTCTCATTGGTCATCACTGTGAGTGCTCATTCTCGCCTGTGAGCAAAAAACTCTGAACTCGAGCATGTGCCGTTACCCGATCAAGGCCCTTTGGTCTGTGGTTGAAAAGGAGCCCTTTCAGGCTTGCGTATGTATCCAGCCCGTCGAGTTGATCCCGTCCCGGTGGGTTCCTGGCTCTGAACGATGAGGAGTGAAGGAGAACTGCGGCAGAAATTTTCTTGGTGGGAGCAAATTGCCACCAGTGCCCAGTGACTCGCATGCATATTCTTGTGCTCGGGCTCGGACTCGCTTTCTTTCTTTTCCACAACCCACACAACACAAACACAAACACAACCCCTTTCCATTTCCCTTGCCTGGACAAAGGTGGGTGCTGAAAAGTAGAGACTACTCGTTGAGGTGCATGCTCTACTACCTTGTACCTGGATTATGCCTTGCCCCAGTGAATTACCAGGTTCTGGAGGAAGGGGGACTGGTACTATCAACCAAACTGCTTACTCATCTGACTATTTTACCTTGGTCCATGCAGGTGTCGTCCTTAAAAACTAAGAGTAGAGCCACTCATAGACCGCTTGCACACCTCAGCAGACCAAAAGTATGGCACATCCAAATATCTTTCTCATTTCATACCATTGCCATGGATTACATGGTTGCTAACTCGTCATGCCTCCAGCCATCTTCCCTATCTTCTTGGACTTGTCCCAAGAGGCAACGAAACCGCAACCAACGGCGTTTATCAAATGTATGCTACAGTCGCTTTATTCAATGCCATTCATACGAATCCCTTTCAAATAACAACGGTCTCCTAACAATTTTGTGTATCACCATGGGAATAGAAACCAGCGTCAATTCATCCATCACTGATTGTTGGCGCACATAGATTCGTAACACAGGAATATCAGGATGGAATCAAAGCCATGCATGGGTCGCCGAGGGAGCACAGCTTCAGCACTAAGCTATAAGCTACAGAATGCTTCAATTCAAGATGTTGATACTCATACGCAGGAATTCGATACCGATTCATCTTTGGTCTGGAGGACATTTGTGAACCACCATTCACTCCTTCAGTTCCTGGCAGAACGTGTCAAGAATGAACCACTATTCAAGCAACAGCTATTGGAGTATATTGAGCACTCGAAAAAGGACAAGAAATGGAGCACAGCAGCAGCGAATGCTATCACAATACTAGTCCGAGCAGATGTTCAGTTCATTGAGACGGATTTGCGAGGCATACGGGTCCCAGGAGCAGATCTCAGTCATGGCGTATTCGATTCAGTGCAGCTGCAAGCCGCGGATCTGAGGAGAGTGTGCTTTCGAGGCGTATGGATGCGGCAAACCGATCTAAGCAGAGCACAGATGACGGGAGCACAGTTTGGGGAGCTGTCGTTTCTCAAGGAAGACGACGAGGTGCGATCGTGCGCGTATTCACCAGACGGGGAATCATTCGCGGTAAGCCTCGAGAACGGCTCTATCAGCGTATACACGACCTCAAACTGGGAGAGAATCCGAAAACTAGAGGGTCATATGCGCTCAGCTGAGTATGTGGTATACTCTCCGGATGGCGGCCAAATTGCCTCTGCCAGTCAAGACAGTACGGTACGGATATGGGATATGAAGACAGGGGAATGCAAGCACAGCTTGACCTGTTATAGCTGGGTTCGATGCGTCGCATATTCACCTCAAGGAGATCGAGTGGCGTCTGCCAGTGACGACGGGAAGGTGAGAATATGGGATGTTGCGACTGGCTCGTGCAGTCGAACATTGTATGGCCACACGGGAGGAGTCTTAAGTGTGGCGTTCTCGCCGACCGGACATCAGGTTGCATCCAGCAGTGCGGATTCGACAGTGCGCGTATGGAGCAGCAGCGGTGTTTGCAAAGTGGTGTTAAAAGGACACAGTAACTGGGTCTGGGGGATCGCATACTCGCCTCAAGGAGATCAAATCGCTTCCGCTAGCGAGGACACCTCAGTTCGACTATGGGATGTGGAGGAGGAAACATGTCGTCGTGTGTTCACTGGACACAGCAGCAGCATCAGCGTGGTGTTTTCGCCAAAAGGCAATCAGGTTGCTTTTGGAAGTAAGGATGGAGCTGTAAGGTTATGGGACACGGAGACTGGAGCTTGTCGCGCCACGTTGACGGGTCATGGCAGCGGTATTACAAGCGTCGTTTACTCTCCAAAACGCGGTGAGGTAGCCACAGGTAGTGCCGACAAGACAGTTCGGCTGTGGGACATCTCATCCGGTGTATCTGGTTCCGACTTCAGTGGTCATTGCTCGGCGGTGTGTGGTGTCGTTTGTTCGCCTAAAGGAGATTTGATTGCATCCGGAAGTGAAGACTGTACGATACGGCTCTGGGACGTCGATACAGGAGCCCGTCGCGGGACCTTAAGTGGTCATAGCGACAGTGTTTTCAGCGTTGTTTTCTCACCTCAAGGGGACTGTATTGCGTCAGGAAGCGCTGACAACTCGGTTCGATTATGGGAAGTGGAGACAGGGCTGTGTCTCCACGAATTAATCGGCCATGTTGACAGGATTAACAACCTTGCGTACTCTCCTCAAGGCCACCGAGTTGCTTCTGCCAGTGACGATCATTCAATGCGAATATGGAATGTAACAACTGGAGATTGCCAACATGTGCTGTACGGACATTCAGGATGGGTCCTGAGCGTTGCGTATTCGCCAAACGGCAACAAGATCGCCACGGGCGGTAAGGACAACACAATTCGGATATGGGACGCTGAGACAGGACGGTTTCGTCAAACGCTCAAGGGTCATACTGGCTGGTCAAGGGATGTCGTGTATTCGCCTCAAGGAGACCAGCTCACCTCAGCTGGATATGACTGCACAATTCGGATATGGGATGTGGTGACAGGAGAGTGCCGTTTTATATTGATCGGTCATAGCGATAGGGTCGCCTGCGTTGCGTATTCACCCCAAGGCCATCTTCTTGCCTCTGGTAGTTGGGACAAGACAGTTCGACTCTGGGACGTTGCAACAGGACAATGTCGAGGAGGGATACAACACTTTCAGGATACCATCCCAAGTGTTGCTTGGAAAACGGCTCATGGTATCAACTACTTGGTCACAGGCGGCGGGAATGGAGCATTAGTCAAGTGGAAAATTATCCAAGGAGCAAACCAGTTCAGTGTACGCATGTGCTGGAATGCTACGAACGGCGCGCTCACAGCATCAGGAGCATCCATCCAAGACGTGCATGGACTGTCTGAACTGAACAAGCAGCTATTGGGGCAGCGAGGAGCCGTTGGTGACCCTGCCTGAGAACCTGTTACGCGAGGCAAGCGGGAAGACAATCACAGACGTAACAACTGAGGTGAACGAACAACAAGACGAACAGAGGGTTGCCCCATAGGAAGTCTAGTTTTGCAAACCGATCATAGAGCGGCAACAACCGTGGCAAAATTTTGGATACTCACAGAGGCTGAATTGAAGACAGGGCTGGATACCAGATATCCGTGTTTTAGTCTATTGTCTATTGAGGACTTTCCTGTCGAGTGATTCCGCCCTCCATGTGGTACATCTCCTTCTGTAAACCATCTTTGTTATCATCCGGATACGGGCTGAATGGCATCTTTAAGCCATGTGTCGAAAGCACGGGCCAGCCGTGCATCCCATGGATTCCGCCTGTTGAAGACGTTTGTGAAGCAATCGATGACGGAGACCACGAAGGGTGCAATGGGTGATCAGAATCGCCCTCAGCCTGCCGAGTTGCTCATTGCTGGCGTTCCCTCCTGTGAAGCGCGATCGCCGGATTCGAGCAAGCGTACGTGTCAGACCAGGTGTGTTGGTAGGAGGGAAGGTCCAGCCAAGCTGCTCGGAGAGGTATTGGTGGTACAACAACTCAGTCCTCGTGCAACCGAACTGCGTTACTCGTGGTTCGCGTGACGTGCATCTCTAATTCGGCTGGTGCGCCCCCCATTGTCGGCTCTTTTCCTTCTTTCCTTCACACACACACCGATACCCATTTCCCGAATTCCTCGCTATCACACTCTAGACAGGCAAGCACCGATGAATAGAAGCCGCTTACTGAAGTGCAGCACCTTCCTTCATCCAGCCATTCCCTATCACTTGGGTACCTGAAGCATGCAGTGGCCATGACGTTATGACCAACTAACATCTTATGTACTTGGCTGTTGTACCTTAGTCAATACCGATAGCGCTGCTGATAGCATATACATTCAGTAGACCAAGGTAAGGAACACTCTTCATACCTGCGTGCCTCCATCCAATTACCCTGACCTAATGGTTGCTAACTCACCACTCAATCAGTCACCTCATCTCTTGGCTTACATTGTCTCGTGGAAACTGTAGTCATCAAACAACACGGAAGTTTATCGAATGTATGCTGTTAAATCTATCCAACACCATTCTAGCCGATTGCGTCCATGTAACAACAGCCTTCTAATGCCGTTATGTCATGACTTGTAATAGAAACCAACGCCTGTCCATTGCTAGAACACATATTGTGTATTTTGATCCGCAACAGGATGGAATCAAGACTATACATGGGCCGTCGAGACAGAGCAATTTCAACACTCGGCTACAAACCCCAGAATACTTCAGTTCAAGAGGTGGATGCTCATAATCAGGAACCCGATGCCGATTCGCCTTTGGTCTGGAGGACATTTGTGAACGACCATTCACTCCTTCAGTTCTTGGCAGAACGTGTCAAGAATGAACCATTATTCAAGCAACAGCTATTGGGTTTTATTGAGTACTCGAAAAAGGACAAGAAATGGAGCACAGCAGCAGCGAACGCAATCACAATATTGGTTCGAGCAGGAGTGCAGTTCATCGAGACAGACTTGCGAGGCATTCAGATCCCAGGAGCGGACCTTAGTTATGGCGTGTTCGATTCAGTGCAGTTGCAAGACGCTGATCTGAGGAGAGCGTGCCTTCGAGGTGTGTGGTTACGACAAACGGATCTAAGCAGAGCACAGATGACAGGAGCACAGTTTGGCGAACTCCCGTTTCTCACGGAAGATGACGAAGTGCGCTCGTGTGCGTTTTCACCCGATGGAAAGTTATTCGCTGCTGGCCTCGAGAATGGCTCTATCAGTTTGTACGCGACGTCAAACTGGCTGAGGACTCGGATATTGAACGGTCATAGCGATCTGATCCGGCGAATTGTATTTTCTCCGGACAGTGACCAACTCGCTTCGGCTGGTGAGGATAGGACGGTACAGATATGGGATTTGAAGACAGGGACATGCATACGCACCCTAACCGGTCATCGGAACTCGGTCAATGCTGTCGCGTATTCACCCCAAGGAGACCAAGTCGCTTCCGCCAGTGATGACAGGACGGTCCGGATATGGAATGTGACCAAAGGGAAATGTCTCAAAACTCTACGTGGCCACACCAATTGGGTCTTATGTGTTGTGTATGCACCACGGGGCGACCAGGTTGTCACCAGCAGTGGAGACAGGACAATACGCCTCTGGAACATTGATGCCGGGACTTGCAGTCGTATCTTAACTGGCCATACCAACAGCGTGTGGGATGTCACATACTCGCCCCAAGGAGATCAAGTTGCTTCCGGCAGTGAAGACACCACAGTCCGTCTATGGGACGTAGAATCAGGTGCCTGCCAGCATGTTTTACACGGACACAACAACCTCGTGTATAGTGTTGCGTATCCGCCGAGAGGCAGTCAAATCGTTTCTGGAAGCCAGGACGGATCATTGCGTGTTTGGGACACGGAGACAGGATCTTGTCATACAACACTGACAGGCCACAGCAATGGTATTACGAGCGTTATCTTCTCCTCGAAAGGCAATCAAGTCGCCTCTGGCAGTTTTGATAAGACAGTTCGGCTATGGGATGTCTCGGTTACAGCATCCCGTCCTGTCTCAATTGGACACAGCAGGGAAGTTGGCAGCATCAAATGTTCGCCTAAAGGAGGTATACTTGTCTCAGGAAGTTCGGATACCACGATACGACTTTGGGATGTGGATTCAGGGGCATATCGAAGGACCATAACTGGCCATACTGAAAGTGTCTTCAGCGTTGCGTTTTCATCATCAGGAGACCGTCTTGTCTCCGGCGGTTATGATGAATCGGTACGACTATGGGAAGTATCATCAGGCAAATGCCTCCATACGTTGATCGGTCATGAGGATGTTGTTCAGTGTGTCGCGTACTCTCCTCAGGGACATCAAGTAGCTTCTGCCGGTGACGACAACGCTGTTCGGCTTTGGGATGTCGTATCTGGATATTGTCAGAGAATCCTACGTGGCCATACCGATGCAGTCATGAGCGTCGTCTATTCACCAAATGGCAACTGGATCGCCTCGGGAAGTCGCGATGGCACGGCTCGGATATGGGATGCGGGATCAGGGGAATGTCGTCAAACCCTCCAAGGCCATGATAATTGGGTTAGGGACGTCGTGTATTCGCCTCAAGGAGATCAACTCGCCTCTGCTGGTTACGATTGCAGAGTTCGGCTATGGGATGTGCAAGCAGGAGAGTGTTGTTCAATGCTGATCGGTCATAACGATAGGGTTGTTTGTGTTTCGTATTCACTGCAAGGCCATCTTCTCGCATCTGGTAGCTGGGACAAGACTGTGCGACTCTGGAATGTTGCAACGGGGGATTGTCGAGCAGTGATACGTTTTCAGGACACCATTCATGGCCTTGGCTGGGGCACCGCACTCGATGGCAATTATTTGACCACTGGCTGTGGAGATGGATCGTTGGTCAGATGGCAGCTTATCGAGGACGAGCAATTGTGCAATGTGCGCATGTGCTGGAATGCTTCGAGCGGCAAGCTTACCGTGTCAGGAACATCCATACAAGGCGTGCGTGGGTTGACTGAGCTCAACAAGCAGCTATTGAAACATCGTGGCGCCATTGGTGAGCCAGAACACGTGTCTCTAGTAACCAAGCTCAAGAAGACGTCCAATGGTATGAAAACGGAATCATCCTCAGTCGTCGATCTTCCCATGAACAGCTAATACCATAGGAAGACTTGTTATGAGAGGATTTTTTTATCAAAGTACAAAGTGGTGGGGTCATAGGCACTTCAAGAACCCGTACCTGGTGAAATTTCGGCAGGAGTTGCCCACGCTGTGCTTGGTTCATGTCAACCAACGGTGGTCTTGATTGGAAACGGATTTTCAAATCCTGGACGTTGGCACGTCCCTCATCCGTCATATCTCTTTCTGAGGACCATTCTCATGCGCAAACCGCGTGTGTTGAAAATTCAAACCATTCCTGTGTCCCGCGGGTTTTCTCTTTGTCCATAAACTGTGAGGGGCATGTCGAGACTCCTTGTCCTTCGATCATATCGAGTGACGTTCAATGCCCCAGCGTCCACACAACGTCCTTGCTTGGTTCTGCTGCCAATTTAAAGCTGCTTAAAGGGGGTGAGGCATCAATGTGTTGGCTGGGTCAAAGTGTTGTGAGAGGGAGATGAAAGGACAGCACTGTGTGCAAACGTGCCCAAGGTCCTCTACCGATCCAGGCTCCTCATCGTTGTGGTGCTATTGCAGGCACGATGGCTCAGAGCTCGAGCAAGTGCAGGTGTCCGACTATGATGCAATGGTCTGTGGCGAGACGAACGCGATGTCAGGTGTGAGTGAGTGTCCAATCGGTCTAGGCTGTCGAGTTGATCATCCTCCTGGCGTTGGCGTGTGTTCCTGACTTGGCGGAAAAGAGGTGTGAGGGGAAAAGAACCACAACACTCCGATTGGTGCAGAGTGACTTCTTTTTTGGCTGATGGACTCACTTTCTGCTTGTTATCTCTCCACCTCTCCACACCACACTTGACCAACAAACACAAACATATACCCCTTCGCTACCTTTCCAACCACAGGTAGGCACTAGCGAGCAGAGGCATTTCGCTGAAGAGCAACGCCACTCGGTGCGGTTGTGCTCTATCAATTGGTACCTGGACCGAACGACTGCACAACCGAATGGCTCATCCCCCTATCTTTCTGCATTCGTCAAATACATAGGTAGCGTTGCTGATATCCACGAATCGAGCCCTGTGCTGAACCCTTTCGATAGACCAAGAGTAAGGCGCACCGAGAGATCTTCCTGCGCACTTCTATACAGTTGCTATGACACAGTGTTTGCTAATTCGGCGTCCCTTTCTAGTCGCCTCATAGCATGGATACATCGATCTCGGGTGACTATCAGGAGCCGCATACCCAAATTTTATCAAAGGTACTCTTCAAGCACTATCTGGGCCATTGCTAAACACATAGTGTATGTGACATCAGTCTCCTAACAGAATGTTTTTGCCATGTTATGTTACTCGTAATAGATACCAGCAGCATTGCTTCACTTAGACGAGCCGTGCTTTGAACCTCGAGGCAGGAAGAGCGAAATGGAATCAGGGCAATACACGAATCCGCAAGAGTGTGCTATTGCAGATTCATGCTCTGGGCTTGAGGACGCTTCACTTCAAGAGGTTGCATCATTAGAACAAGGATATGTTGCCGACTCGCCTTTACTTTGGAGAAGCTTTGTGAACGAACCTTCCATCCTACAGCTTCTGAGCGAGCGTGTCGCGAAAGAACAGGACTTTTTGCAGCAACTACTCAACTACATTGAGTACTCGAGGACAGACAAGAAATGGCGTACCGCAGCAGCCAATGCGATCACAATACTTGTCCGAGCAGGCGTACAGTTCCTCGGCACAGACTTGCAAGGCATCCAGATCCAAGGGGCCGACCTCAGTTATGGTGTGTTCGACTCTGTGTTGTTTCAAGACGCTGATCTGAGAAGGGTCAACCTCCGAGGTGCATGGTTGCGACACACAGATCTAAGCAGAGCCTTGATGGGGGGAGCAAAGTTTGGCGAGCTACCGTTTCTCATGGAAGATGACAAAGTGCGCTCATGCGCTTATTCGCCCGATGGAAGGTCCTTGGCTGTCGGTATTGAGAATGGTAATATCAGTGTATATGCAACATCGAGCTGGGAGAGAATACGGACACTGAGTGGTCATTACAATAGAGTCTGGCGTGTTGTATATTCTCCAAGCGGTTATCAAATCGCTTCTGCAAGTGAAGACTGGACAGTGCGTCTATGGGATGTGGGGACAGGAGAATGCGTACACATGTTAATCGGTCATCACAGCTCGGTCAATGCCGTCGCATATTCACCACGAGGAGATCAAGTTGCCTCTGGCAGCGATGACTGGACCCTGCGGATATGGGATACGGTCACTGGCCATTGCAAAGTATTATTTGGCCATCTCAGTTGGGTCGCATGTGTTGTGTATTCGCCAAAGGGCGATCAGATTGCCGCCAGCAGTGGAGACCGGACAATACGCCTATGGAATACTAAGACTGGGATCAGGAGTCGTACCTTATCCGGCCACAGAAACGTTGTGTGGGATATCGCCTACTCGCCTCAAGGGGACCAAATTGTTTCCGGTAGTCAAGACAACATGGTTCGTCTATGGGACGTAGAGACGGGAACTTGCAAATATATCTTGGACGGACACAGCGACATCGTATACACAGTTGCTTATTCCCCGATAGGAGATCAGGTCGTTTCTGGAAGTCGAGGTGGAACCATAAGGGTGTGGGATGCAGTGACAGGAGCATGCCGCGCTACATTGAGAGGCCATAGTGGCGGCATTACAAGCATCAAATATTCCCCGAAAGGCGATCAAGTAGCCTCTGGCAGCTTCGACAAGACGGTTCGGCTCTGGGATGTCTCCGCTACAGCATCCCGTTCCGTTTCGGTTGGACATGGCAGGGAGGTGTGCAGCGTCAAGTGTTCGCCCAGAGGGGATGTAATTGTCTCGGGAAGTTCGGACTGCACTCTTCGGCTCTGGGACATGGAAGCAGGAACCTGTTGCTTGACTATAAGTGCCCACGAAGACGGCGTTTTCGGTGTTGCATTTTCGCCTGACGGACATCACATGGCTTCAGGCAGCTGTGATTACTCGGTTCGACTATGGGATGTGGCGACAGGAGCCTGCCGAGGCACATTCGTTGGTCATTCCGATAGGGTGAATTGTGTCGCCTACCCTCCTCAAGGGCCTCGAATTGCTTCCGCCAGTGGGGACAAGACTGTGCGGGTATGGGATATGACAAGTGGAGATTGTCTTATGATCCTACTAGGCCATACAGATGCGGTCTTGAGCGTTGCGTACTCGCCCATTGACAGGCAGATTACCACAGGCAGTAAGGACCACACAGTCCGGATATGGGATTCTGTATCAGGAGAGTGTTCCCGAATATTAGAGGGCCATTCAGATTGGGTTAGAAACGTTGTGTATTCGCCTCAAGGAGACCAACTTGCTTCTGCTGGTTATGATAGAACAGTTCGGCTATGGGATGTTCAAACAGGAGAGTGCCGCTTCATACTAATCGGTCATGGTGATAGGGTCGCCTGTGTAAGGTATTCACCACATGGCCGTCTTCTCGCCTCTGGCAGTTGGAACCACACTGTACGACTTTGGGATGTTGCGGCGGGACAGTGTCGAGCAGAGATAAACCGATTTCAAGGTGCCATCCATGCCATTGACTGGAACACAACATCTGATGGAATCTTTTTGGTCACTGGCTGTGGAGATGGATCATTGGTCAAGTGGAAGGTTACTGAGAAGGAGGACACATGCAGTGTACGTATGTGCTGGAATGCCGCGAATGGCAAGTTCACCGTATCAGGGACATCAATCCAAGACGTGCGTGGGCTGACCGAATTCGACAAACAGCTGTTGAAGCAGCGTGGAGCCATTGGTGAACCAGAGAATTTGATGCGCGAGTAGGCAAAAGGTTGATCGCCGCATCGGTGGCATCGAGATTCCAAAGAGGTCCAGCAGCATGGAACAGTGTTACTCTCAGCTGTCGATGCTCCCAAGGAATGGGTTGGAGAACGGGTTGAATGAAAGAGCGACTTTTAGAAAGTCTTGTTTCGAGAGGTATTGCTTGAGTACATGGTGTGAGTGTCAGCAACACCCATAAAGGTAAACCAATAGATCCGATTTATTGCCGTTTGTCAGTTGAGGGTATCCATGTCGAGAGTGAATCCTAGACGTGGATCCAGCCACAATGCGATGCACGTCTTCCAGCAATCAAATCTCCTATTCCAATCGGGTTAAGCCTCTTCCTCCTGCGACTAGCTTGAGCGGTGTCCAACACAACTATTCACAGGGTGCTTTCAATGCTGTCCATTGGATAAGAAGTCGATGTGATGCAGGGCTAAATCGCTTCAAAACTGGGGCAGATGACAAACAACCGCGGAGAATACGATTGGCGTTCTGAGCCTTCTTAGCTGCTCATCGCCGAAGCGTTCATTCTGTGTTGTGCGGCGCGCTCACTCAGACCTCGAACAGGCGCAATTGTCCAGTTATGATGCCATGCTCGGTGGTGAGAAAGGAGCGAGATCGCGACTGAGTGAGAGTGTCTGGTGGATCCAGTCTGTCCAGTTGGATCGTCGTCCTGATGATGCTCCTGGCTCTCCTGTGGGGTGATGAGAAGGGAAAGAAGTGGGAGGAGCAAAAATTCTCCCACAACCAATCGCTGAGTGACTTGCATGTGTGGGTGAATCTTACGCATAATGCGATTGTTCTCTTTTTCTTGCTTCCTCACAAACACGCCGCCGACACCGCCCTTTGCTATCCCTCTGAGTAGAGGTAAGTATTGCCATTAGTTGAGGGTTGCGCCTTTTCACGAAGTGATGCTCTATCAATCGGAAGCTCGAACAAACAGCACAGTCGAAGTCTTGATTCTTGAGACCTGAAGAAAAATTAGTTCTCGCTTATCCATCCGGGCACTCTCCTTTGGTAAACGTAGGCACCGTTACTGATAGCTACGAATCGAGTCAGCCTTGGATCGATCACACCCTTCGACGAGCAAAAGGTAAGGCTACTATGCATACCTCGCACTCCAAAGTGTTATCTCAATGCAACAGAGCAGTTTCTGACTCTGTTTAATGCCTGTCAGCAGAGTAAAGAGCTGCAGGTACAACTGACGAGTGGTACCCACATTTATCGAAGGTACGCTGCAAACTGGACCTGGTCGGCGCCATTCGTTTTACACAGCAATCCTCTAACAGCTTGATTAGCCATACTCTGTTCAAGTGTACAACAGGGGAAGACAGGAATCGATCAATGTTATCCCGCAGCATCGTGCCTGCACCGAAAAGTGCACTATCGCTAAAGCAAGCACTGGAGCTCAGCAACTTCTATTTGGAGAGTGCATACAGGACAACGGACCATGACATCGCGCTCGTGCTTTGTCACGATGCAGAAGTCGCCTTATCCCAAGCAAAGAGTGCCAACAAAAAGGTTGCCACTCATCCAGGAGACGTTGAATATCAAATGCTACGCGACGGAGTAGCTGCAGCTTACATCGATCTCGGCAAACTACTGGAGAGCCAAGGGTGTCAAGATGTGGCACAGGCTATCTGCAAGAAGGCGGAGAAATGGGGGTAAGTGCGAGAGAACACTGCTCCCCCTTGTGGATTTTAGCTCTTCCGATACATGCCAAGCTCACAATGTTGCACTCTTCAATGAATCGAAACACCACAGAGGGAATTCTCATGATCCAGGTCGACTCGCGCAGACTATCGGATCCGGCAATGGAGTGGAACCTCTCAAAGACGTTTCGGATTTGGTCGGGGGCTCTCGGGGTAAAGGCTCAGCCCAACCTTCATCCCTGGATCAACACAAACAATCTCAAGCCATAGCTGTGATCCCTGCACATATCTTTGCAGAGAATGTGCGTCCACTCACCGTCGAATTCAAATTTCCAGAAGCAGATGAACGTCTCAGCAGCACTCCGCAGTTGGCTTATTGCCTCAATCTTCTGCAGCTCTCTCTCTCAACCAGTGGGACACTTGAACCGGATGCACAAAAATGGATCCGTACCACCGAGAAGGATATCGATGAACAAGAGCGACTCTACACAATGGCTACAGAAGTTATCAGGGTGTTCAAACGAGATGAGATCAAAGATGCCAAGTCAGTTGCTGAAGTGGTCTTTCTGGCGCCTGCTCTCAACAAGGATGCATTCCATGATCTGCTCAGAGATTTTTACTCGGGAATCGACCATTCTGGATTACTTAGCTTTCACCAACTGGAAGGACTCGCCCAATTGGTACGAGGAGCCAATCCTGGCCATCTCAGTTCAGACGATCTTGTCAAAATATTAGATCTTCTCAGCACACGTCTGAGAGATACACATCAACAATCAACACAACATGTGCATCAGTTGACATTGGCAGTGTCGCATGTGCTGGATGCCATGGCTGATACCAAGGTCACCGACCTGGATCGCGAGACACTACATGAACCTCTCACCATTTATCTTGGGGAACTGAAAAACAGCCCTGACCCATACTTGGTTTACCAAGCAGCTTACGCTTACCAAGCGCTCCTCTGTGTGCCTGATAACGAGACAACATGGCAGGCAGCAATGCGACGCACAGGGAAAGTGATTCAGGGTGTATCAGGACTGGTGGGCGCCATTAAGGGGTTTGATCTGAACATGTTCATCGATGGTCTAAGTGATATTCAGCAAGGATTGGCAGGTGCATCGACGGTTGTTGGGCTCGTTCAGACCGCGTATGATGGAGCTACATTGGCTGAAGGAGGGAAAGGCTTCTTCGACTGCCTTAAAGAGGGGTTGAGCTTTGAGCGAAAGCGAGATTGGTACTCGGCGCTACGAGGAGCAGATGTGATGATTCAGGCCGGAGAACTCGCCACATTCAGGAAACTGGCGTGTGAAGTACCTTGTCGGCTTGATCCAGCTTTCCAATGGGGAGTATGCCAACGGCTAGGAGAGATTGCTATCGATTCGTTATGGCATAGTGACACTCGTCAAAACGCGGTTGAGTTCCTGGGCGAAATCTATCAGGATGATGTCGTATGGGGTCAGCGGGCGAGCATCAAACAGTGGATCCTCAATATTCTCGCGCAACTAGCTTCAGCAGGGTTAAAGTGTAAGTGTCATCATGGTTCACCTGAGGTCCATCGGCAGTTGATATCGGCTCGGCAACCTAATATCCATCTTTTGTACATGCTACAGCTGCCGAGTTGCTACTTCAAGAACTGGAGACAAGCGGAGATGACAAAAAGAAAGCCCTATGCCGATCCTTTAAAGAGAATGACCCTATATCGTACCCATTGAAGGCCACTCTTCCAGAACTGGCGTCGCCATCATTGCTCGATCGTGTCCAGAATAGACCGGATGTCGAGAGCAACTTACGTCTACTGAGAAGACAGCGTATTAAAGAGCGAAGCACCATCGTTTACGTTCCACCGCAAGCGAAAGCCAGTCTACAATCTGCAGACGATTCTCGATTTCCACTGATGGAGAAGGTCAAAGAATCCATTGAGAGTGACCGGAAGGTGTTCCTTCTGCTGGGAGATTCTGGTGCAGGCAAATCGACATTTAGCCGTGAACTCGAGTTCGAAATGTGGCAGATGTACAAGGCAAAGACTGGTCGAATTCCGCTCCATATCAACCTGCCTGCAATCGACAAACCTGAACATGACATGATCGCCAAACAGCTACGGAGGAATGAGTTCACAGAGCCACAGATCCGAGAGATGAAGCACCACCGCAAGTTCATTCTAATTTGCGATGGATACGATGAGAGTCAACAGACACATAACCTGTACACAAGTAATCGACTGAATCTACCAGGAGAATGGGATGCTCAGATGATAATCAGCTGTCGTAGCGAGTACCTTGGTTCAGATTACCGAGATCGCTTCCAACCAGGAGATCGTAACCAGCAGTCAGATTCACCAATGTATCAAGAAGCTGTCATGACACCATTCTCGCTCGATCAAGTGCAAGATTATATCCACCAATACGTCTCGATTCATCAACCTCTGTGGCAAGAGGAGGATTACAGACAAGCATTGGAACTCATTCCTAGCCTGAAGGACTTGGTGCGGAACCCTTTTTTGATGACATTATCATTGGATGTGTTACCACGCATGGTTGACCCAGGACAACACCTCTCGACCGCTCATGTCACCCGAGTGGGACTGTATGACCACTTTGTGGAACAATGGATAGAACGGGGCAAGAAGCGACTCGGAGAGAAGGATATGACACCGCAGGCGAGAGCAGCATTTGAGAGATTGAGTGACGAAGGATTCACGCCGAATGGTATCGAATATCTTAAGACACTTGCTGTGGCGATCTACAAAGAGCAAGGTGGTCAGCCTATTGTGGAATATTCCTCTCTCATCGACAAGAAATCGTGGAAGACCGAGTTC
>Ga0247824_10000894_pt1 | contig 15711 bp, 11 predicted proteins | sample 13C_PalmiticAcid_FD_194412 | JGI IMG/M metagenome (GOLD analysis project Ga0247824, IMG submission 194412) | Soil microbial communities from agricultural site in Penn Yan, New York, United States - 13C_PalmiticAcid_Day48 | ecosystem: Environmental > Terrestrial > Soil > Agricultural land... | reverse complement strand
TGACGTGCGAGGTGTCGAAGACGACCTGCGGTCCGCGCTGGGCGTGCATCGCGAGGGCGCCGATGACGGCGACCACGCCGACGAGCTCGCACGTGACGCCGATGGCGTTGATGCGGCTCATCCAGTGCACGCCGATGCAATTGATGGTGGTGGTGACGATCAGCAGTACAGTGCCGAGCAGGACCGCGTTGGCCGCGCCGCTGGCGCTGGTGAGGGACGGGTCGTCGCCGATGATCTGGAAGCCCGACCACACGGTGGGCAGCACCACTTGCAGCGCGATCGCGGCCGCCGCGGCGGTGACGATCTGCGCGAGGATCATGAACCAGCCGCCGAACCAGCCGATCACCTCGCCGCCGAGGCGCCGCGACCACTGGTAGATCGCGCCGGAGATCGGGTAGCGGGCGGCCATCTCGGCGAAGCACAGTGCCACGAGGAACTGGCCGAGGTAGACGAGAGGCCAGGTCCAGAAGAAGGCGGCTCCGCCGAGCGAGTAGCCGAGGCCGAACAGCTGGAAGATGGTGGTGAGGATGGACACGAAGGAGAACCCTGCGGCGAACGACGCGAACGTCCCGAGCGAGCGGCGCAGCTGAGGCTGGTAGCCGAGCTGGGCCAGATCATCCGAATCATGGTGTCGGGCTTGGGTGGTTGTCATGGGCGGCTTCCCGGTCGGAGCTCTATCTGTCAGTTGATAGAAAACCGTTCTCCGGGGTCACCCGGATTGCGCCGCTGTAAGGACTGGGAAAACCGGCGCTACGAACATGTTTCGCGGCGGGTAGCCTGTGTGCCGTGACGGAGGCGAACGGTGGGGCGGAAACCGCAGGTAGACGGGGTCGGCCGCGGGCGAACGATCCGCGTCGCCCCGGGGCCACGGCGGTGGACGAGATCCTCGACGCCGCGGCCGAGCTGTTCACCCAGCGCGGGTACGCGGCCACCTCGACGCGGCAGATCGCCGAGGCCGTGGGGATTCGGCAGGCCTCGCTGTACCACTACTTCCCCACCAAGGGCGAGATCCTGACCGCGCTGTTGGAGGCGACGGTGCAGGCGCCGCTCGCGCTCGCGCGCTCCGTGGTGTCGGCCGATGGTGAGCCCTTGGACCGGCTGTTGACGTTGGCCCAGTCCGACGCCGGCCAGTTGCTGACGGCCCGCTACAACCTGGGCGCGCTCTACCACCTGCCCGAGCTGGCGGCCGACGAGTTCGCCGAGTTCCGATCGGACCGGGCGGAGCTGGCCTCGCATTACCGTTCTCTGGCCGCAGCCGTTCTCGGCGACGACAACGACCCGCGCGCGCTCCTGCCGTTCCGGCTCGTGGAGTCCGTGATCGGCCTGCGATCCGACGGTGCCCTCGGCCCCGAGTCGGGCGATGCCCTGGTGGATTCGATCTGCGAGGCGATCCGGCGGGTACTGGCGTAGTTCGCGATTCACGACGAAGGGGGCGCGGCCACTGGCCGCGCCCCCTTCGGTGATCTCGTGATCAGTCTGTCTGGACCTCACTGCGGTCGCCCGACCACAGGGTGTGGAAGGTGCCCGGCTTGTCGACGCGCTTGTAGGTGTGCGCACCGAAGAAGTCGCGCTGTCCCTGGACGAGCGCGGCGGGCAGGCGGTCGACGTTGAGCGAGTCGAAGTAGCTCAGTGCGGTCGCGAAGCCCGGAACCGGGACGGCCGCCTGGGTGGCGGTGATGACGACGCGGCGCCAGGCATCCTCGCCGTCGCGGATGGCCTGCGCGAAGTACGGGGCCTCGAGCAGAGTCGCGAGGTTCGGGTTCGTCTCGTAGGCGTCGGCGAGGACGTTGAGGAACTGCGCGCGGATGATGCAGCCGCCGCGCCAGATCTTGGCGACGGCGCCCTTGTCGATGTTCCAGCCGTACTTCTCCGCGCCGGCGATGATCGCGTCGAAGCCCTGGGCGTAGGCGACGATCTTGGAAGCGTAGAGGGCCTTCGCGACGTCGTCGACGAAGGAATCGTCGACCCGCGGGGCCGTCGGGCGCTCGATACCGAGAGCCTGCACCGCGTCGCGCTGGTTGCGCTTGGACGAGACGGCGCGGCCGAAGACGGCCTCGGCGACTCCGCCGACCGGCACGCCCAGGTCGAGCGCGGTCTGCACGGTCCAGACGCCGGTGCCCTTGCTGCCGGCCTGGTCGGTGACGATGTCGACGAAGGGCTTGCCCGTCTCCGCGTCGACGTGCTTGAGGATGTCGATGGTGATCTCGATGAGGTAGCTGTTGAGCGGCCCCTCGTTCCACGTGGCGAAGAGGTCAGAGATCTGGGCGGGCGTGTAGCCGGCGACGTTGCGCAGCAGGTCGTAGGCCTCGCCGATGAGCTCCATGTCGGCGTACTCGATGCCGTTGTGGATCATCTTGACGAAGTGGCCGGCGCCGTCGGTGCCGACGTGGGTCACGCAGGCCTCCCCCTCGGCGACCGCGGCGATCGACGCCAGGATCGGGCCCAGGGTCTCGTACGACTCGGCGGTGCCGCCGGGCATGATCGACGGGCCCTTGAGCGCGCCCTCCTCGCCGCCGGAGATGCCGGCACCGACGAAGTGGATGCCCGTCGGGGCGATCTTCGCCTCGCGGGCGATGGTGTCGTGGAAGTTCGCGTTGCCGCCGTCCACGATGATGTCACCCGGCTCGAACCGCTCCTTGAGCTGCTCGATCACCGCGTCCGTGCCCGCGCCGGCCTGGACCATGATGATCGCGGTGCGCGGCTTCGCGAGGCTGGCGACGAACTCGTCGATGGTGTCGCTGGCAACGAAGTTCGCCTCGGGATGGTTCTTGGCGACCTCGTGCGTCTTCTCCGGCGAGCGGTTGTAGATCGCGACGGTGTTGCCCTCCCGGGACGCCAGGTTGCGGGCCAGGTTCGAGCCCATCACCGCCATCCCCACCACTCCGATGTTCGCCTGCGCGTCGCCGTTGGTCACGTCGTTCACTCCCTCATGAGTCGGTTTACTCACCGTCCAGCTTGGCACGACCCGCCGACGCACTTACAGGCAAGCGCCGATTCCGTTCCGATCCAACCAATGCTCCACGGGAAGCGCCGTCGCGGCCTCGACCCCGTACGGCGCGCAGCTGAACCCCACCACCTCAGTCCCGTCGTCCAGAGCCGCGGCGCCCAATGACATCGGGGCAGGTCGGCGGGCCAGGAACGTCCCCGGGGCCGGCGGTGACAGCACCCACCGTTCGCCTGGATCGACCTCGTCCCGAGCGGGTCGACGACGAGGCCGGGCCTCGGCGGCACCGTGTCGAGGGCGACGAGCCGGTATCCCGGCGCCGTCGCGATCGGACCGCCTCAGCGCGCGCCGAGCGAGGTCAGCGCGCGATCGAGGGGCTGGCCCCGCAGGTGCGCGCCGAACACAGCGAGATCGGCCGGGCCCACGAGATCCCGATTCCACAGGATCGGCGACACTTCCCCTCAGACCCGTGCGGCCACATCGAGGCAACGACGTCGTGCCCGGCGAGGGCGAGCACTGTGGCGCCGAACTGCGGACCGTGTTCCGCCTCCCCGGCCGGCACGGCGGCGGCGCACAGGTCGCGGAGGTTGCAGAAATTGGTGTAGGCGCCGAGTTCGGAGTCACGCCCACCGGATCGGCCGCCACCTCGGCGACCCTCAGGTGTCGGGGCAACGTCGGCACCAGCAGCCCGACGGTGCCCACCAACAGTTCCCGGGCACGCTCTGCGAACGCGCGCAGGCGCTGCTAATCGGCCACCACGCCGTGAACTGCCCGTCACCCACCTGCCGCTTGCCTCTGCTTCGCAAGATCAACGACTTGCTTGATCGACGCTGCCGCAGCTACTGGGTCCTCGTGCTCCCACACTCGGATCACCGTCCAGCCAGCATCCCTGAGTCGCTGGTTGGTGTCCGCGTCTCGGGCTCGGTTCTTCTCAACCTTGGTCGCCCAGAACTCCGCGTTCGTCTTGCTCACGGAGTGGTGCTCAGGGCATGCGTGCCAGAAGCATCCGTCCAGATAGACGGCCACCTTGAGGCGCGGGAACACCATGTCCGCACGTCGGCGAGCGAGTTCTCGAAGAGGTGCCCTGTCGACGAAGTACCGAAGCCCAAGACAGTGAGCCTCCCGACGAAGAGCAAGCTCAGGACGCGTGTCTCTCCGACGGTTCGACTCCATCGACCGCCGCACACCTTCCGAAGAAGCCCACGAATGCATGTGATCAGTGTGACCTTTCCGATGCCACCAAGGCACCAACCGCCGCCTAGACCGACCAACCGACCGCGAGATGCACGACCCGGTCAAACCTCGGATTCGAGACGGCGAATAGGTGAAGCTGGCTTGAAACGATGTCAGCCTGCGCGACTATGGTCCCGATGTGAACATCTTCCGACGCGATCAGGGATCTCGATGACCACTGCCTGGCAATTTCATGTTCCGACTGCTGGCACCGTCACCTTGCCTCCGGACGCGCGCTACATGGAGGCACTGAGCAGTCAGGGCTACGGCTTCGAAGCCGCGATCGCGGACCTTGTCGACAATTCGATCGACGCTGGGGCCCACGATGTCGTGATCCACTTCCTTCGCGACAACGACCGCCTCGTGAGCCTGCTGGTCATCGACGACGGCTGTGGAATGGACGCTGCAGCACTGGACATCGCGATGACAGTGGGGGCGCGGCGGAACTACCGCCCTGGCTCACTAGGCATGTTCGGAACCGGCCTTAAGTCCGCCTCGTTGAGTCACGCAGGTGCGGTGACAGTCGCGAGCCGCACCAAGAACACACGACCAGTCGGCAGACGATGGGCAATGGAGAACGCCCTCGATGGCTTTCAGTGCGACATCGTCGATCACGCATACGCCCAAACGCTGATCGATCGGTACAACGGCTGCCCAATCGGTTGGCATGGCACGGTGATCAGGTGGGATGACGTCAAAGACTTCCCGCAGCACGGCGGCACCTCGCAGACGGATCGGTACCTCACGCGCACCATCAACCGTCTTGGGCTTCACCTGGGCATGCAATTTCATCGGTTCCTCGCCAGGGACTACTTCAACATCACGATCGCGGTCGAAGACGTAGCTTCTGGCTTGCAGTACATGAACTTCGGCGTCGAGCCTTTAGACCCGTTTGGTTACCCCGTCACTGGCCACCCCGAGTACCCGAGGAAGTTCACAGCCGATCTGCCGGGGATCAGTCCGATTGCCCTCACTGCTCACATATGGCCCCCCAGGTCCAACCTCGAGCAGTATCGAGCCATCGGCAGCGTGCTCGAAAAGCAGGGCTTCTACTTCTACCGCAATGATCGGCTCGTCCAAGCCGGAGGCTGGAACAATTATCGTCAGCCCGAACAGCACCTATCGCTCGCACGGGTCGCGATCGACCTCCCCGATCGATCGAGCGAGATCTTCCGCCTTACTGTCAAGAAGGACGGGGTCGAAGCTTCCCCAACGTTCGTGCGTGCTCTCGACACCGCTCGCGACACCGCCGACCGTAGCTTTTCCTCGTATATCGAAACTGCACAAGAGGTATATCGCGACGCCCGCAAGAGGTCTAGCGCATCGCGGAAACCAGTCCTTCCTCCGGGGAGCGGCATCGATCCTGCTGTCAAGGACAGCATCTCCCAAGAGCTCCAGTTCATTGCTGGGGAAGATCCGATCGCGATCCGCTGGTCGCCACTCGACCAAGGAACGTTCTTCGATGTCGAACGGGAAGCTCGGATCGTGCATTTGAACAAGAAATACCGTTCTAGCATCCTCGGCGGGAGAAACGGTTCGTTGAACGACGCCCCCATCGTCAAAGCTCTCATGTACCTACTACTTCACAAGGTATTCGAGGGTGAGTACAGCGGGCCTCGAGCCAAAGACAACATAAAGATGTGGCAGGCGATTCTTACCGCCGCTGCCGAAACAGAGGTGGAGAAATCGTGAACGGCTCTCCAGAGCACGGCAACGTGATTCCACCATGGGAATCAATCGAGTACTACCTCGACAATTCACTCTCAGCGATATATCCGGTATCGAACACCGATCGCCGTCGACTTCACTACGAGGTGCACGGCCGATCTAGAACGGTCACGCTCCTCGTCGAACTCCCCCGGTCGGAGCGCTGTCCGCCCTCACCTTCACCGATGATCGAAGTCGTAGAGGTCCAGCATCGCGGAACACGGTCTGCGCAGGTCAGAACAACCTCTAGGGAACTCATGCGCGACTTCCACGACTTGGCGGTCGCGGTGGCCGATCGCGTCATGCGCCAGGACTCATCGCTTCAACGGGCACTCGATGAAACGATTCGCTCATGGCATCGCCTGATCGACGCACGAGCCCTCTTGCAAGCAAAGCGTGTCGGACTGCACGGCGAGCTTGCCGTGCTCGATTCGATAGCCACACGACATGGTTGGGAAACCGCCGTGCAATCCTGGGTCGGTCCGGCGGGGGAAGTTCACGACTTCTCACTCAGCGGGTTCGATCTGGAAGTCAAGACGACGACAGCGGAATCCCGAACGCATTCCATCCACGGCCTCGAACAACTCACACCCAAGCCAGGCCGAGACCTGTGGTGTACATCGATCCAACTCGCACAGGGCGGAACTTCGGGGCGCACACTCACGCACACTGTTGAGATGTGCCTCGCGGCGGCGCGCTCTGCATCGACCGGTGCTGAATCGAAACTGGCTGAATTAATCGAAGCCGCCGGCTACAGCAAGCACGATCGAGGAGCCTTGGAGGATACATGGAATCTCCGTTCTGCGCCACTAATGCTGAGGGGAAGCGAGGTTCCACGTATCGGCCGCGACTTACTACCTCAAGCTGCACTGGAGCGCATCTCCAATGTGACGTACACAGTCGATCTGAGTGGCCTGTCATCCCCCGCCGCGCTACCCCTTGATCTCCGCGCTCTCCGCCTGCCCTAACAAACCGAGGCTCCCATGACTGACGTTCAGACTGCACGACTCGAACTACACGACGCCGTCCTAGCGGACCTAGCAGCGACCAGGCCCAAGTCGCTGTCGCGTGCGCTCGAGTACCAGGCTGAGGACTTATCAGCACTCCACCGAGAGCTCGCCACAGTCGATGACTTCGCAACTACGCTTGCTGAAGCAGCCGCGACTGACAAGCTCGTTGAGATGTGGCGCAAACGACTAACACATTGGGACTATGCCGCGACGCAGCCCTGGTCGAAAGCTCCGCCATCCACAGCTGAGCGCAGGCGGGACGTCTACGCCGGATTGGGCCTCAACGAGGCCATCTGTGTTCACCTGAGCCGACTCGTCCCGGTGGCGACCGCGGACCGTCCGGTCGTGATCAGCGAGACGTTCGAGCCTTGGTACTCCTCCGATACGCAACACGGGCACCCCTTCTACTGGCCGCACTACGAGCGGACCCTGGAGAAAAAAGGTTGGAGTCCGGAGGCTATCGCGAGTCTCAATGAGGCCTCAGACTCCGTGGTCGAGAGACTGTCCGATCCGACGCGACCCGAAGCGTATCAAGCTAAGGGTTTGGTGGTGGGATACGTCCAGTCGGGTAAGACCGCGAACTTTACCGGAGTGATCGCAAAGGCCATTGACGCAGGCTATCGCCTGGTCATCGTGCTCGGCGGCACTCTCAACATGCTTCGCGGACAGACACAGCGTCGCCTTGATATGGAACTGGTCGGTAGAGAGAACATCCTTCGCGGAACCAACGAGATCGAGTCAGACTACGCCGATGACCCTGCCTGGCTGAAGGGCGACTTCGCCGCCTTCGGAGAGCTCCCTTCGGCGCTCGGAGCCTTCGACATCGTAAGGATGACCACGCGAGATAACGATTACAAGAGCCTCCTGCAAGGTATCGTCGCGCTTGAATTCGAGAAGCGCGAGCCCACCCTGCCGTTGCACGACCCACGGAACCTTCATCGCACATCGGCCCGATTGATGGTCGTCAAAAAGAACAAGACCGTGCTCACCAAACTCGTTAAGGACCTTAACAAGATCAAGACGCCCTTGGCTGAGATCCCAGTCCTGATCATCGACGATGAGTCCGATGAAGCATCTGTTAACACGAAGGACCTCAGCAAGCCCAACAACGAGCGGACCGCGATCAACAGATTGATCGGCCAACTCCTCGCCATCCTTCCGCGCGCGCAGTACGTCGGATATACAGCGACGCCGTTCGCGAATGTATTCATCGACCCGAGCGATGTTGAGGATGTTTTCCCCCGCGACTTCATAGTCTCACTGCCTCGCCCCCAAGGCTACATGGGAGTGGAAGACTTCCACGATCTGCTTTCGCCAGTTCCTCCACTCGAACGCAATGTGGAGAACTCGAACGAGAAGGCTCACATCCGAAACGTCGCATGACGCCTCGCTTCAAGAAGCGATCGATGCCTTCGTCCTTGCCGGCGCGATAAAGCTGTACCGCGAAGATCAGGGCGAGAACACCAAGGTCTTCACTCACCACACGATGCTGATCCACGAATCGGTTCGGATGGCAGATCACCGTGAACTCCTCGTCCGAGCGAAGCGCTTGTGGTTCAACGCCGGCTACTTCGGTCCCGTAGGGCACGGACGACTCCGCCAGCTCTTCGACTCGGATTTCGCCAAGGTGAGCGGCGCGCGATCCAACGGATATCCCGTTCCTGACTCCTACGAAGAGTTGATGCCTTACGTCGGCCCTTCGGTTGCTCGCATCGGTGGCGACGAAAATCCGGTGATCGTGGTCAACGGCGACAAGGACCTGGAGACAGGCGCAGCGGACTTCGACAAGCGACCGATCTGGAAGATCCTCATCGGGGGGCAGAAGCTCTCTCGAGGATTCACGGTTGAAGGTCTCACGATCTCCTACTTCAGAAGGACCACCACTAGCGCTTCGACACTCATGCAGATGGGACGATGGTTCGGATTCCGCGACGGTTACAAGGATCTCGTCCGTCTGTACCTCGGACGCACCGAAAAGCTCAATTCGAAGAAGACCGTCGATCTGTACGACGCCTTCGAGGCGATCTGCCTCGACGAGGAGACTTTCCGCGCCGAGCTGAAGAAGTACACAAAACCGGTCAACGGAGCACCTCAGGTCACGCCCTCTCAGGTTCCGCCCTTGGTATCGCAACACCTCGAGTGGCTGAAGCCTGTAAGCCCGAATAAGATGTTCAATGCGCGGCTCATCGAACTCGACACCGCGGGAGAGTGGCATGAACCAACTGCATATCCACAGACCGCCAGGGACCTTCACTACAATTTTGATCTGTGGGCACCTGAGCTCGAAAAGCTCTCGCGGAGTATCGAAACGTTGACTGTTCTGGCACCTGACGGCGTCTACGATAAGCTCGAAGCGCAGACTGGCATCATCACCCCCCAGGTCGCGCTGGACATCTTCGATCGATGCCGCTGGGGCAATGCGGACCAGTTCGCGCCACATCTGGCGTTTCTTCGATCGATAACGGAATCTGGCGACGTTGGCGACTGGCTGTTGGTCGCGCCACAGATAACGACGCCAGCGCAACAGGCGTCACTCGGTAGCGCACAGACGTTCTCCTGGTTCGCCCGCGACCGGCGAAATGGCCGCACGAGCTTCGGAGCCATTAGCTCTCCCCGTCACCGCACATCACTCCTCAGGATCGCAGGCGCCCTACCACCGTCGGACGATCCCGCGACCGAAGCACTGGTCCGACCGAAACGGGGGATCATCGCGGTCTACCCGATCGTCGAGAGCCCAGGCCGAGCTGCCGTCGAGGCGTCTCGGGTGTTTGACCCCGATTCGACCGTCATGGCATTCGCGTTCGTGGCCCCGTCCAGCGCTCGCCGCTCCGACGGTCAGGTCCTTCGCTTCGCCACGATCGATTCATCACAGAATTCGCCGATCATCGATGCACCAGAGTCAACATGACAGCCTTAGAGGCAATGCGGACTGGGCAAGCAGACTAAGGTGGCCCCATGCCAGCGCCATTCACCAAGGACCTGTGCGGCTATCGCGCTCACGGCAAGCCAAACACGTCCGACAGTACGAGCAAGCAGTCGGTCGACCTTGGAATCGCACTGTTCGACGCGCTCGGGGTCTCACGAGATGCGAAGGGAGAGGACGAGACTGGCCTTCCACTCGCCAAGCGTGTTCTCGGTGATCTAAATGCCCGTCTCCATACAGCCGGCAGTTCCCGGCTAGTCGGTGAAGATCGCGCTCCCGCAGAGTTCGAGCAATACCACCACGTCGGCGCGTTCGACCAACTCAGCATCGAGCCTTCCCGTGAGTACATCAAGGCTTGGGCCCAACTCACAAGGGGCGTCAGACGTCAGATGCCTCCATCGGCGATCGACGGCTTCAATTCACTTGCGGAGTCCGTCGAGTGTGCGGTCGCAGACGAAGTCGCCGCTCGACGATCGGTGCTCAACGGGGTCGCGCAAGAATCGTTACTACACCTCGACGTGACCGTTTCAAACAATTTAGTTCCAGGGTATCCTGAACTCGATATCGGCCTGTCTCTCAAGTGGTCACTTCGCACGGACAGGGCCCAAGACTGCCGAACGCAAGGCGCGAAGTTGGCTGCTCTCCGGCGTGGAAGAATGCCACATTTCGCGGCGGTGACAATCGAGCCGAGACCTTACATGCTCAACCTGCTTTGCGGAGGCTCCGGGGACATCGATTGCGTCTATCATTTGCACCTACAAGCACTAAACCAGGCCATTGACCTGGTTCTTAGACCGAAGACTGACAGGAAGTCGCGACGAACCGTTGACACATTTGATCGTTTGATCGATCAACGAAGACTCCGAGACTACGACGAGCTGGTCACCTACGCTCTGACATTGACATGATTCAACTCAACCCGAACCCATCTGACAACAGTCGCGTTAGACCACTAAGGAGTCGGCATGTCATCGAGCGAATCAGTGCCATTCTCACTGTTCGAATTCGTAGATCTCGCCCTTCCTCTTGACGTCGAGTCGCCAATCATGGGGCACTCGAGAAGAAGAATGCACCCACCACCACCTGAGAGGGCTCGGTCAAGTCGACCCAAGCCTTCGTTCGGGCCACGCCCACCCAAGACGTCCGCCGTGCCGCCATCGAGAACCGATGACCCTCAGATCTGGGCTGTCTACGACGCACTGAAGGCGGCGGATCCCGACGGCACCCATTTCGCATTGTGTATACGCTTCGCGTTCGATCAAATCTACGACGGGCAACGCACCGGGCGCTGGGACGTGACACAACTTTCCAAGACCGAAAAGACCCACATAGGCACTCTCATAGAGATCTGGCTTCAGCGCGAGTTTCAGTTCAAAGACGGAAAATATCTCGACTTTGCGATCTCCGGAATTGATGTCGACTGCAAGTGGTCCCAGAACATCTACGAGTGGGAGATCCCTCTCGAAATGTACTCGACCCGCAATGAGATCGCAATGGTCGTCTGGGCTAATGAGGACACCGCTCGCTGGGCAGCTGGCCTGATCCGCATCTCCGATTCTGTGCTCAAGCCTATGGGGAAACAGCGAGACAAGAAGCGCAGGATTAATGATGAAGGAATCGACTCAATCTTGTGGATCTTCCGGGAACAGCCTATGATCCGCAACGTACTCAACGAGCACCACGACTTGGCGGTGCGCCTTGCGGAGCAAACGAGTGGTCAAGCGGCCGTCAATCTCTTGTTCCGCGAAGTGCAGGGTCGCTTGATCAATCAGTCAACAATTGCCACCGCCGCGCAGCAGATCGACTCGAGCAAGCGAGCACGTGACTCACGTAGCCATCTCGCTGCTGAGGGCATCATCGTACTGGGTCCGTACCAGGCCCACGCCGATATCGCTGCTGACCTGGGCCTTCCTCGTCCAGGACGAAGCCAATTTGTCAGCGCCCGAGTCGTCCCTTTCGATGGAGAAGGCGATTCAGCAGAGATTGGCGGATCTCGGTGGCGTGTGGCCGGGGCATCCGACAGTGTTGTTCCCGCGCCCCGACTCCCGGCAGTATCAACGTAGACATACCTGGTCCTAACGGGTGGTAAGAGTCATACTGCCTCAGCCATGGCCTCTGAACTTCGTGTCGACCAACCAAACTCGACCTCGTTGATGGCAGCGTCTCGGTCCACATCGCTGATGCCGAGCACCGCGGATAGGACGTGTACGCCGAGCCGCGGAGGGACGGCATTGCCGACTTGCTGTGAGATGTCTCCCCCACTCCACGGGTAGTCGATCGGAAAGGTCTGCAGGCGGCCTGCCTCGTTCATCGTGAAGCGAGTCTCGGTCCCATCTGCCAAGAAGACCTTGTTCCTCGAAACCTTGCCAGTCACGGTGAAGGCAGGGAGATCTGAGGTCCGACGCCCGCGCGCACGGGCATCTCCACCGGTGCCGTAATTCGACACCACCGTGAAAGGAGCGAGGTGCGGGAGCGCACTCCCCATCGTTTCCCATTGCGCCACACCGTCATCAAATACTGGCGGACGTCCCTTGCCCTGGTACTTCGTGTGTGTCGGTGCTGGCAGCGCCACGCACTGACTCGGAAAACCATGGCGCGCAATGAGCACAGCACGTCGGCGCGTCTGCGGGACTCCAAACTCCTCTGTTCGGAGGATGCCGGTGTCCACGCCGTAGCCGTGGGCTTCGAGGACCTCGGCAACGGCCTCCCACACCGGGAGAACCGCTGGCACCTGTTCCATGACGATCGCTTCATACGGCGTGGGTGCAGTCAGAGCCCAGAGCAGGGGCTGAAGCACGAGTCCAGTGCGCTCATCGTCGAAATGCTGGACCTGATGGTCGACCTCGTCGAACTTGCCAGCGCCGAGCTTTTCCACCAAGTCGAGAACTGTGTCCAGCGCCCTTCGGCCAGCGCCGTGGCCAGCTACCGTGAAGGTCTGGCACGGCGGTCCACCCGTCAAAACGTTATAGCTGGCGAAGTCCGAAGGTCCGAAGTGCCGGACGTCCCCCGCTTGGGTGGGCAGTTGGGCCGCAATTCGTGTCTCGATAGCTGCAGGGTCGAACTCGATTCCCACGGATTCGATCCCGAGCCAATGCGCCGCTACGTCAAGGCCGCCAGGGCCCGCGAAGAGGTCGACGATCCGAGGAGAGGCGAGCTTCGGCAGCGCACCCAAATGAGTATCAGACATGGTTTCACCAGCTTATTCGAGGACAGTGCGAGACGCCTCCAGGCGCGCCGACCTGCATTCGACGCCCCTGAGCATCAGGTGAAACTAAGGCTACCGACAACGACCGACAAGTGTTTGCTGTGCGATCGCCGCACCGATCCTCAGACAGGCAGTGCGCCCAGCTCCTGGCCGCGGATACGCTGACTGATCACCTGGGTGATGCCGTCACCCCTCATCGACACGCCGTACAGCGCGTCGGCGACCTCCATCGTCGGCTTCTGGTGGGTGATGACGATGAGCTGGGACTTGTCACGCAGCTGCTCGAACAGCGAGATCAGGCGGCGGAGGTTGGTGTCGTCGAGCGCGGCCTCCACCTCGTCCATCACGTAGAAGGGTGAGGGGCGCGCGCGGAAGATGGCGACCAGCATGGCGACGGCGGTCAGGGACTTCTCACCACCGGAGAGCAGCGAGAGCCGCTTGACCTTCTTGCCCGGGGGCCGGGCCTCGACGTCGATGCCCGTCGTCAGCATGTCCCCCGGCTCGGTGAGGATCAGCTTGCCCTCGCCGCCGGGGAACAGCGTCTTGAACACCTCGACGAACTCGCGCTCCACGTCCACCCAGGCCTCGGTGAACACCTGCAGGATCTTGGCGTCCACCTCCTCGACCACGCTCAGCAGGTCCTCGCGGGCCGACTTCACGTCCTCGAGCTGCGTGGAGAGGAAGTTGTAGCGCTCCTCCAGCGCCGCGAACTCCTCCAGCGCCAGCGGGTTGACCCGCCCCAGCGTCGCAAGGTCCTTCTCCGCGAGCTTCAAACGCCGTTCCTGCACCGCCCGGTCGAACGGGAGCCCCTGGGGCCGCACCACCGTCTCGCCGCGCTCGCGCGCCGCCTCGTACTCCTCCAGCTCCAGCGCCGAAGCAGGCAACAGGACATCCGGGCCGTACTCAGCGACCAGATCATCCGGCGACATCGCGAACGAGGCCACCACCTGCTCCTCGAGTTGCTCGATCCGCAGCGCCGCCTGCGCCCGCGCCACCTCATCGCGGTGCACCGCATCCGTCAGCTGCGCCAACCGCGCGGTCAGCGACGTCGCCTCCTGTCGCGCGACGTCGAGCGCACCGGCGCGCTGCGCGCGTGATGCCTCCAGCGCATCACGATGCGCAGCAGCACGCGTCACCGCACGCCCCAGACGCGAGGTCACCAGCGCAGCGCCCTCGGCGACGGACGCCGCCACGGCAGCCGCCGACAGACGCGCAGCAGCCGCAGCCTCAGCCCGCTCCCGCGCGGCGCGCTCGGCAGCGGCGGCCCGTCGAAGCCCCTCGGCCTTGCCCCGTACGCCGGCCGCACGCTCCTCGGCGGTCCGCCGAGCGAGCCGGGCCTCCATCTCGACCGAACGCGCCGCAGCCAGGGCGACCGCGGCCGCATCCCGCTCCTCCGTACCGACCGAGACGGACTCGGAAGGCAACGCCTCCGCGAGACGCAGGCGCTCCTCGTGCTCCACCAGCGCGGCCCGTGTCTCGTCCCGCGAGCCCTCGATCCGGGTTCGCTGCGCCACGAGTCGCTCCGCCTCGTCGCGCGCGCTCCGCGCGGCCTGCCCCAACCGGGCCAGCTGCTCGTAGATCGCACCCAGCTGGGAATCCGACTCGTGCAGCGCCGCCAGCGCCGACTCCGTCACCTCGCGCCGTGCGGCCAAGTCCTCGTTCGCCCCGGCCAGCGCCGCCGACAGGGACTCCACCGACCGCCGGGTCTCCCCCAGCGTCGCCTCGGCGGCGTCGATCGACTTCTGCACTTCCAGGGTGGACTGCCGCGCCGCGGAGCCGCCGGTGAGCACGCCGTGGGAGATGACGTCACCGTCGGACGTGACGGCCCGCAGCTCGGGTCGCGCGGCGACCACGGCCACCGCATCCGCCACAGAAGGCACGAGCACGTACCCCGCCAGCGCCGCCGTCACAGCGCCCTGCAACGACGACGGCGCGTCCACGCACGACACGGCCCAGACGGCACCGTCGGGCAGGGGGCCGGTGGGCGCAGTGCCGGGGGCGACGCCCTCGATGACGACGGCCGCACGGCCCCCGTCGGCCTCGCGCAGCCGGGCAACGGCCGTCACGGCCGCGTCGACTGAGCCCGCCGCGACCGCCTCCGCCACCGGTCCCAGCGCGACGGCCACGGCCTTCTCGTAGCCCGCACGGATGGACAGCCGGGACGCCACCGCGGCCGTCACACCGTCGACGTGCTCGACGACCCAGGCGGCACCGTCGCCCCGGTCCAGGTTCATCGACAGCGCCTCGATGCGCGCGGCCAGCGACGCGACCTTCTGCTCTGCCTCCCGCTCCGAGGCGCGCAGCTCCTCCACGCGGGCCTGAGCGGCGTGCAGCGCCGCGGAACTCCGCTCGTGGTGCTCGTCGAGCGATGCCTCGGAGGCGTCGAGCTCCGCGATCTGCCCCTGGACCTGCTCGAACTCGGCCTCCGCGGCCTCGGCCCGCTCGACCGCCTCGGCGATCGCGGCGGTGAGTCGTCCGGATTCGGACTCCACGGATTCAGCGCGGGTCCGCAGGGTCTCGACCTGACCGGCCAGGCGGGCCAGCCCTTCCCGACGGTCCGCGATCGCCGCGACCGCGGCCATGTGCGCCTTCTCGGCGTCCCGAGCCGACTCCTCCCGCTCGGCCAGCTCCTCGGTGGCGCCCTCGAGGATCATGGCGGCCTCCTCGAGGGCGCCACCGAGGAGCTGGC
>Ga0247824_10000893_pt1 | contig 15715 bp, 26 predicted proteins | sample 13C_PalmiticAcid_FD_194412 | JGI IMG/M metagenome (GOLD analysis project Ga0247824, IMG submission 194412) | Soil microbial communities from agricultural site in Penn Yan, New York, United States - 13C_PalmiticAcid_Day48 | ecosystem: Environmental > Terrestrial > Soil > Agricultural land... | reverse complement strand
AGATCTAACACTCAATGGTGCACATGAATCTTAGAAGTAAAGCCAGTCAGCCAGTGCAACCATCTCCAGAAAGTCATTTCAAGCATCAGTTCTAGAGAGACGGCCGACTATGTCACTGTGACAGCTCCCCCCCCCTCCCAAGCGACGCCACTCTCCGGATGGGCACGACGGAATCAAGATATGTCAGCGGTTGTTAACGGTAAGACTATCTGGTAGCGTTTGATTCGTCTATCTATCTTTCTATCCGCACACACACTCTCTCTCTCTTTATGTCTCCCTCTTTCTTTCTTTCTTTCTTTTTTTTTCTTTCTCTCGCACTCGCTCACTCGCTCTCTTTTTTTTTTTGTCTTCGCTCGGCACTAGCGCTCTCCATCCATCTTTATCTCCAGTTTCTCCGTTCCTTGTGGCCTATCCAAGATGACCGAATCCAAGACGACCGAATCCAAGACCACTGAATCCAAGACGACCGAACCCAAGACGACCGAATCCAAGACCACTGAATCCAAGACGACCGAACCCTCATGCACCTTCTTTTGGTGCAAATTCGGGACAATTGACCCGGATCACAAACTCAGCCCGAGTGAGACAAGTCATCACCGAAAGCATCATCACCCGGACGCACGCGTCCACCTCAACGACCCCCCCAAAAAGCCAATCTTCACGTTCAAGAGATTCGCACCGGACATGAACTACTATTGCTCATGCGGTAGTCATTTCTACCAAGGAGAAAGAATGCGACGACACTTTCGTACATGCGAATGGACCGCGTCCCTGGAGGGACTGGAATATTCTGTTTCTGATGATGAGGACGAACTTCCGAGCCCTGAAAGTGCGAAAAGGTACCCAAAGCGACATCGCGGCTCACCCCTACAGGCTATTCGTCCGCCGCCGTCACCGCCTCAGTCGAACTCACAAGGAAACTCGAAGCCATTGAAGCAGCGACACGCAGAGTTACAGACTGATCTTGTTGCGTCAACATCAGAGAGATCTAATGTAACAGTTCTCCCAACAGAGGCTGCTTGAAGTATAAAGGCATCAGGCAGCAGCAATCCGCTGACCCGACCATGTGAATGTGTATACCCAGGCGCCTCCAGCTCCTCAGATAGATAAATAGCCCAACGCTGTACCATAAACCCTTGGTCGATTCCCCTTCCGGCTCTGCCTCGTTTGCTCTCTTCTTGCACTGCGCCACCAATCTCGTCGTTTTCTCCCTCCTCTCTTCTTGCCCTTTCTGTTTGCCCACTCTTTCATTTCCCTTCCCTCCCTTTCTATCCCTTCCACTAAGCAACTACAAGGACGATCCCGGCACCGGTCTGCATTGACCAGAACGGTGGACAAATGTTGACTCTATTTCGCCTGATCCCATTTCAGTACATCACAGAAAGGCCACGTGGTACCGACCTCACTTAGCCATGCACCGTTGACATCTCGGCCTCGATTCAAGCTGGTCATCCGAGCTGGAATTTAATCCGCCATCTAGGTCCAGGCTACTCCATACACCGCCCTTGCACTTGTGGTGCTGTCAGGTACCAACGGCACCTGGCAGCATATCATATCCCATCAGCTCAGCAGAGTTGTGCTGCGGTATCATCCAGGTGCCTTATCCGTGCTCTCCCATCCTACGGCCCTCCGCCAGAAGATCATCACTGATCGTTTGTACACGTCTATCGAACACTCACACCGTCGTCCACGTGTCCAGGCGCTCGCGCTATCGTCCAGTTACTACCGCGTATCCTATCGCGCCATAGTGTGTCATCCAGGCTCAACTCCCAGTCTCTTGATCGATCCTTCTCACCTTGGTATTGAGGTGATGGCAACAATTCCGAAAACAAGAGCAACGGCGCCTGTTCATCCAGCACTAGCCAAGCTTTTCCCACTGCTGGCCATCATCGAAAAAAAAAAAACGGGAAATCCTTCGTTTGTCAATCCGTGAGCTCGTTTGATAAGCTGATCATTCGTAACCGAACTTGTCACCAATCAGGATGTGCGGACCATCGACTCAAAAGGACAAAGAAGAAGCCGTTGAGTGCGAAATGATACAGGAATAAGAGCTCCTTGGACAGCCACACATTCCCGACTGTCACAACGGCAGGACACGCAGGGAGGACAAACTTACATGTCCACATGGCTCTTGTGGCGCGGGATTCAAATCCATGATCCGGTACAAAGATCATCTTGTACCAAGCATGCAACATCAGAGGCCGTCCTGCATCTTTGGCCCCTCTGCGACGAATCCTTTGTAACAAGTTCAGAACTCGACCGCATCCTCGACGATCTATCAGTGTCGATTCCACAGCGTCTCAATCCGAAGTAGACACAAAGGTTGTTCAATCACCCAGGTCCAGCTTGATCGCTCACACAGGAAACATCCTTCACAGCGGACTTCCTCGACTGTCCCATCGTGCAATCCATGGAAGACGGAGAGAAATGTTGATGTACTTGGTGTACTTCAGATGGCAGAACGACATCTATTATGAAAGATGGTTGTCCATCCCGACGTCCTGAAGTCGAGAGTGGCAGGACTGATGTTGAAATGTCGCAGGCGTTTTGGCACATCGCTACGGAGGATTAGTCCTCGGACAGCTAGGCACCACATTACGTCAGGAACGTTTCTCGGAAGCATCGCATCTAGCTCGAATGCTCGCTGGATGCCTAAAGCGGAAATTTACGGTCGGAGCCGGATGGATGATCCACACGAACAACCGCTAGCCTTCCATATCTTCAAGGACTACGTTGTCGCTTCGGATCGGCATGATGGAGCACAAAACTACTCATTGGTACTGGTACTTGGCTTGCATTGGGGAGGATCAACTCTTCGGCAATGTTAAATGTGGGAACCGAAGATCCGTTTGAATCGGTCGAATCAAACAGTAGCACCAGGAAAAATCCGCTTCGAAAGGCCGTGCAGGCATCAGATTCACTTCCATCTGAGGATTGGCAACCTCCACTCTGGTGATAGCATCATTGGCCCATGCAACAAGAACAACACCACGGACATGGAGAGGAACGAAGGAATGTTTCTGGAATATGCAGGAGTATTTTTCCTCTTTAACCGTCCGTCCTGTCTACCGGTGACTCTACGCACAATGTTCGACCACTAGATACGGGGAAAGGTTCAAGTGGGATAAAATCAGTAGCTCCTGTTGTTTTTCGGTTTTCAACGACAGGAAATTGCCGGCCGAGGATCCCTGGTAAAGGATGCTCCAGTGGAGAATACGCAATGTTGTGAAGAGTTGAAAAAGCTACAACAGATGATCTCGAATACAACCCAACAAGAACGATACGACGACCACAATCAACAAACCCGTGAGGGTCCAATTGAGAGTTCTGGTATGGCGACCAATACTATCCCTACACTCAATCATTCAGCGATGAAAGATGCTTTAACCGAACGCATCGATGAATGGTTGACCGCGAGACGTTGAACGTTAGTGCTAATGTGGTTTATCGATATCATACTATTGTACTTCATCATCAGAAAGGTTACTACAGTATGGGCCGATTTCAGAGATAGCCATGGTCTGACCTTGTCTATAATCCCTTCCAACTAAAATAAAGAATACTGCAACCTGAAGTTATGGACCCTGGGTGGTCGTGCACAAGCTCTACTCTCACTCCTCAGACCGGTGGGAGAAGAAAAAACCGGGATCTTCCATCAGAAACGCGCGGGGATCTGCCGTACATACTATCCCCTCTCCTGTATTCAGTACATATAGAAGGTCTGGTGGAATACTGCGTCTACCGTTTGGCATCGTAGTCGCGTCGAGTTCATCTATAGACCAATTGTGCATCTTCCTTGATTTTGCAACCCCAACCCCTCCCAAACTTCTTTGGATCAAAAAGAATGCCTGCATTCACAAGCCAGGTTCAAAGGTCCAAATGATCCAAGTGACTGAGGAAAACAAAACTTAGTCGAACTCAGCGTGGATAGGTGGATTGGATGGACAGGATGGCGGGGATGGACGTGTACATGTGCATGTGTTTGCTGAGGAGAGGGAGGTATGAGGGTTTGGCTGCTGGGTGGCGGTCTGCCTGCCTTTATCTAGACTGTGACCAAGCAATTGGCGGTGGGAGAGGCGCATGGGGTATTACGGATGGTTGAGGCGAGGCTACACTCAAAATTAAAGGGAGGCATCGTACAATGGTATCCCAACCCTGTGGCATCAAACCACTTTAAAAGATATGGATGGCGATCTAAGGAATGGCAAGGGGGGACATTCTGGGCGAAGCTACGGGCAGGAGTCTGGTACTAAAAGCAAGAATCGTAACTTTGCTGGCTAACTTTGATGGCTTACTTGGGTTGTGCATTCACCACACAAAATCTGCTGGGGACATACGAATGTCCACGGAAGGCTCCTAATGATGAGATGGATTGTCTTCAGATCGATTTTTCCTACAATGTGGTCCACATGGAAGAAGGCCCTCAAAGCGCTGGTCTCCAGGTATCCTCGCTTTGAGCTGGCGAAGGTGTCTCGAATCGAGCTCGAGAATGTGCACGCGTCCTTCGTCCTTTTTTGGTATACGGCTCAAGCTTGCGCAATTCGGACTGACCAACGAAACTTGAAATGTTGGTGACAAGTGCCTAACATGGTCGACCAACCTGCTTCAGTCAAAGGGCTTTGATCAAGGGGATCCACAGTGGATACATCCAGCTCTCCTGCTCGGTGCCAGCGTGTCGAACTTTTTTTTCGCCATAGATCCTCAGCCTTGAATGCGATGGGCATCGAATGACAAAAGTTCCGAGGCATATGGATGAAAAATTGAAAGGTCTGGATGAATCGCTGTCGCATGATACCGAATAACGGGTCGTATGGTTGATTGCGGCACAATAAAAATGTCGCTGGTCCCGGTAGCGCAGCCCTGAGCTCCAGCATACTAAGGCAAGTTTGGGCAGCGTATTTTGCAGCCTTGAAGTCGCTTGGAGATGTGCCCCAAGTCAAGATCAAGCCTGAGCTTAAAGACCGATATCGCCTTCTCCAAGGTTTGATGGAGCTGATCCGCTTGCACTCTTGACGGGGATGCCACTTGCATGCGACACTTGTTCACATCCAACGGTCCTTTCACTGTATTGATGAATGCTTTCGCCACTTTCTCGTGGTTGTTCTCACGGTGATGGTCGATGCAGATCCACTTGACGTATCCTTCGGTAGGAGGAGTCTGGTACAAGTTTCCCGGGGTTTGTTCTCGTCCTTTGATCTTCAAGAAGATATCCAGCCGACGAAGATTGTGCCATTTCGAGGACTTGGTTGCCTTCTATGCGCTCCGACTGCTTGTTGATAGCATTGCGTCCATTGGTAGAGGCTTTTTCGGTGTCATGACTTGATCTCTGGTTCGAGAGTGTCTGACAAGGCTTCCAAGAAGGTTGATCGAGTACATCCGTCTGGATCGATTGTGACAAAGAGAACGGCGACACGTGCGACAGAGATGGGGAACCTTAGCATCCTATGGATCGTGAGAGCATTTGATCCACACTGCTTGGGTAAAGTCGAAGGGATGTTGGATGTCGTATCGTTGATGCTTTGCAAGATGGAGGCGGTGGAGGGTCTTGTGCTGTCGTTTCAACTTTGAATCACTGCACTCGCATAGCAAGTAGAGGCGAAATGTGCTTGGGAAGGGTCCTAGAAGGGTTGTTCTGTGGGAGAGCGATAAGAGAGTGGCCGAGGGAATAGGGCAGGTCGAATGTCCGATTGGGTGTTGTTCAGCAGCAGGGTCCAGTGGATCAAGTGCTGGGCCCGAGGCTGCATATCGCTTTGCAGGGCAACAAGAACTCGTGCAGTTTGATGACACGAGGCAATGATTCCCGTATGCAGTCCATTGCCCTTGGATGCCATATCTATGATCCTGGCTCCCTAGAGAGTGGATCAGCGCCATGCTCGTTGCTGATGCACCAGGAAGAGTGACAAGGAGCAACGGGAGGACCTATGCAGCGACCGACAATTCAAAGTCCTTCCAAGTAAGCACGCAACCAAACGAGCAAGGGACAATTCTGTCATGAAGGTTGACGAGGACAGGATGGCATGAGGACTGGAGAAGAGTGCCTATGAGGTGAAACGATGGGGCGATTCTGCGTGCGTGGGAGTGATGTCGGTGCGTGTTGGGGTGGAAGAGGGTGCGTGTCGTGGTGTCGTGGTGACGATGGGAGAGGGAGTGGTGGGAAAGTGGGTGCCCCAGGAAAAAAAATTGTCAGAAGCAAGACACAGGGGCGCTTTATGCACATCCAACACCAAGTGGTCTCGTATCTTCTTTCATCTGATCTTTCTCTTTTCTCACACCTCTCACCTCCCCCTCACACCTCTCACCTCTCCGAATGTTCACTCTGACGCCTTCACGTGTTCCTGGACACTGCGCTCCGGATCCTGGCCCTTCATGGCGCGATACACGGCTACATGAGGGTGCACCCCATTCTCCTGCCCCTCCTCGCACATGCAAAAAAATGTGGTGACCGTAGCCACCAACAATTTTTCTTTTCCTGGATCCCTCTTCCCTTCCTTCGCGTCACCAACCAGATCAACACTGTCAGGTCATTCCACGCTTGCCATGAACAGTCTGCTCATTCCCCTCAGCGAGGCAACCCTGGGACTCGAACAGGCCTTCCAGCTCATCGTTCAAAGCTCACTCCCTACGCACAGCTCTGCAGAGCCTTCTTGTCTCCCTCAAGCATGGCTGGTCAAGGGCGAATCCGGTTCTAGTATTCTGGTATGGCGTCTACTTGCTTTAAAGGACAGGGGGGACGTGTTGATCCAAGCACCCCATGCCGCCTGATCCATCTTTTGACACGACCTTCTTTTTTTGACGGTACTGAGAGGCAAATCCTACCTCGTCGATGCGCTCTGCAAAACGTACGGTGTCTAGTATACAGCCACGAACACCATCGGAAACCTTGCAGTGGTGGATCCAGGAGACTTGCTCAAGGGTCTCATGTCGTACCTGACATCGATCAAACCTCCTACAAGCACTGTGGGTAAGTGGGTGCAGCTTTACGACGTCTGCCAGGAACATTGTACCGCGTCCATGACGTTTACTCACAAGCATTCCCTCCCCCTTTTTTTTTTTCACAGTTGTGGTTGGACGAACCTTTGTTCCCACACGTTTCAAGCTTGCCAATCTGCACAAATCTTTCAGTCTGGACGACACAAGCATCACGCCTAGGGTGATGGTGCTGGGCCTGACGCAAGATGCACGTGTGTTAGACCCAGGTGTCACGTCTCTCTTTGATGATACCATTGAACTGGATATCCCAACCCCTGAAGAGCGCTACGTGAGCTTGAAGGCCTGCACAGCTAATCATGGCATGGCATTGCCTCATCAACGACAAGACGCAACCCTGGTCCCATTGGAGGCACAGTCCATTCTGGCGCCGACGGAAAAGGACCCATTGGAGACCATCTCATGGATACTTGGCTGCGGATCTGGATGCGCTTTGTAGGCAGGCAACAATCATTGCAAATCGTTAAAATCGTGATGACCGTGGGATGGATCAGTTGGCTATCAAGGACTTTGAAGAAGCCATGCAGTCGATCAAGATCTCAGCTTTGAGGCAGAGCACAAGTGTCCAGAGGGTGGATCCCATTCGATGGTCGTCAAGGTACAGCCGTGCCTGTTTCTTGTTTCTTTCTGAGCTCTTCCGTCGCAAACTATAACTGACGCCTGTTTAATGACTTTTTCTCACGCGATAGAGGACATTGGAGGAATCTATCATTTGGGTATACAAGCACGCCGAGGCCTACGCACGTTTGGGTATCAGTCCCTCCAAGGGAGTACTACTGTGCGTACTTTGGTCAATGAGCACCTCCTTTTTACATTGCCGCCGCCAGAGCGCATCCATTAACGATTGGCCTCATGTCTTTTCACCGTTGAGACAGATACGGTCCACCTGGTACAGGAAAGACACTGCTCGCCAAAGCTGTTGCAACAGAGTCCGAAGCAAACCTCTTAACTTGATCAAAGGAGAAGTAGGAGAATCAGAAAAGGCGATTGCCAAGGTGTTCAATACGGCAACTCGTTGCAGTCCTTGTATTGTCTTTTTGGATGAACTGGAAGCCATCTTTGGATCACCAGAGTCGAGTGGTGGCTTTGGGAAACAGGTACCAACATCGCTGCGTCTTTCTCACCATGTATGATCGCCTTGATGTGAGATCAAGAGACTAAGACGTGCACTTGCATCGATAGCTCATCTCCTAATTGCTCCTGGAGCTGGACAGTTGTGGTCAAGGAGTTGTTATCTTGGCGTCTACGAATCATCCAGAGGCTATCGACACGTCCATTCTGCGGCCAGGTAAGACCACGACCTTGTCATGCTTTGTACTTTTGTTGCTCTGGATCAGTCCCTCATCCTATATTGTACCCGAACAGGTCGCTTGGACAGACTAGTGTACGTTCCTCCGCCAAATGTCGAGTATCGCATGGTGACAACACGATTTTCTGAGGACATCGATCTACGGACCGTCAGCAGCCTGACCAACAACTTTACAGGTGTCGACTTGATGGCTCTCGTTCGCAAAGCAGGTCTGTGTGCGCTCAAAGCGAGCAGGGTAAGGCAACGAGAAACTGCATTCTTCTCGGCTTACACATGTCAGAGTGAAAGACCTGCAAGTGAGGATACGTGGTCTAACCATCTCAATTTGTCAAATAGTCAAGTATCGAAACCCAAGACTTTTCCGATGCCGCATCAGATATCCAGCCATCAGTCTGTCATTTCGAATTGCTGAGCTACCAACAGTTTCGCCGGTGACCACCTTTTTTTTTTCTCGGCATCCTTGGCTTCAGAACAAAAGGCTACAGTGTGGGCTCATGAGGAGAGGCATATCTTGCCCTGGTCGAGAGAAACAGATTTGGAAGATGTCCATGTGTCTGTGGTGAGTTCACTCTCGATCGTCTGTGAGTTGAGTCTACTACCTGCTGGACCATGGAATGTCGTGCTCATGTAGACGCCCTCCTCAATTTCCTTGTATATTTAGTAGCGTATCTGTCGTTGGTTCTTTCCTTGGCCCTCATGTTGGATATCGAATGAATAAGGCAAACATGACACATCGTACTGCGATCTGAGGTTACAGTGGCTGCCAAACAGCACAGGTCGATACGCATTTTTTGACATCGTTCAATTCATCAACTTGCATTCTGGACATGAGCTGCCATCACACAAGGGTGAGCATCGATCTCGAGATGGACCTATCACGGATCACTTCAGTTGTTGCTCTACAAGTCTTCAAAAACAGGCGTGCCCTCGGTCCCTCATCCATCCAGATCCGTTCTACTCGCTTGACAATCCCTGGGCTACAACATTGTCTGATATGGACCATGAATGTATTTCAACTACATGAAGCGGCGGCACAATCTCAGCTATCAAACTTGTCAAGCATCGCCCACCAAGTTGCGGCCTTTTACCTCTGCGCAACGATGAAAGTATTTGCAGCTGGTCGCCTCGAGCAGCAAACCAGACAACAGCAATTCGATCTCAAGTGCAACGACGATTTCATTTTGATCAACATTCATTTCTCGGAGCCAGGCATCAGATACCATCCAGGGAACCAGAAGACCTGCCAGACACATTTCATTGGATCCACCATCGTCTCAGTCGCCATTCCTAGCATTGGTCTGGATCATTGCAATCAGCTTTTGAGCAGAACTCGGATCCTACAAGGCGAGCATACCTTCGTCCATGTCCTCATATATCGCCATATTGGATACCGTCAATAGTCAATCCTTTTCCTGACATCCGCTCGTTCGTGTGGTGCCGACCTTCATGCCTAACAGTCTGGACGAAATGCCTACATGTATGATCCATGCATCACCTTGAACGACAACTTGGTCCTCCAGAATCGGCAGCATTGAGTGGTGCTCGAACTTCCCATGTGTTGACGATAACATCCAAAGCAGGTAGCTGTTTGACACGGATCAACACGCGCTTCAGCTTGAACTGGCCGCAGGATCGCGTTCCGCTGGTCGATGGACATGGTCTACGTCTCAACACCAAGAGTGTCTGGCTCGAGTTCATCTGCATTTATGAAGACGACAACTGCCTTTTTTTTTCTCTTTTGCGGCCTCGCTCTTTGGACAACCGACGAACACTACCGATGTCTTTCCGCCCCTGTGACCAAGACGCCTGCCTCAGTTGTCGCTCATCGCACCCATCTCATTAGAGACCGCGCCATCGAGTCCGCATCTGATATCCAACCAAACATACTATCATCATCAGTGGATCACTAGTGGCGCTCGAACCATACTCGCGGTAGCAGACATGACGACGTCTTCATCATGACTATCATTACCCAGTTGTTCTGCATCCTACCTCCTCCATGAATCTAACCAAGCTAACTTGCAGCAGCTCCTTCATCTAGCTCATTTAGGCATTATCGGCGAGGACGTAGAGAGGCAACCTGAATCCCCCTGTCATAGCACAGCATTGTTTTTTTTTTGTATCAGTAGAAACGGAGTCGTCCCACAACCTCAATGCAGACTATCAATCAAAGAGAAATGAAATACCTTTTTCATCTGACCAATGGATCAATCGAATGTACGAAAGGACCAGACTTTACAATCATCCCTGTTATTCATCGTCAGTGACACCAACCTGAGATGCCAATCGCAATGTCGTCAACCAGCCCACAGGCTGATCAACACGCCACCACACCTCCCCTGCCTACACCGAAGCAGCAGCGCCCCTTTGTCAAGCCAGTACGCGATCGCACTCTGCCAAAAGAGGTGTATGAACTGCAGTTGTTGAGCTGTCGTCGAGAAACCCAGGCGCTTGCCGGGCAAGGGCCACCCAACCACTTTGAACAAGGGAGAACAAGAGTTGGTGGACGCAGTAGAAGATCACCTCACAAAAAGGGGAAAAGAACTGCCAACAACAGGCTCTGTCACGCAACAAAGACCCACACGCAGCAAACCCAAACGGAAACAGAACCAAGAGCAAGAACAGCCATTGCAGACCCCGACTGTACTCTCGCTGTCGCCAGGGCGCTGCCGTCCCTACTCATGAAAGCAGCTGCATCAAACAGACGTACCAAAACCCACGACACTGCCGAGGCAGCAGTGTCCCCGTCACCGTGAGAGTCAAGGTCCGAGTAGAGGTGGCCTCAAGATCCCGACCGCCGACATGGAACTGGAAGGAGAAGGAACCGTGTGTGTCGTGAGTAGGAAGGATCGTAACCTTTCAAGCAGCATCATCCGCTCCAAAGGCAAATGTCCAATGCAAGGCCCGCGAGATTGCCCGAACTTATGCCACGAGGGGTGCTATAGCCAACCCTAAATGCCGTGGTAGGTGATGCCCTCGAGAGGGTAGTTGGTCCAAGGCCCAGGCATGTCGTAAGAGAGGACGCACAAGTGCTATCCGTGGATAGGGACCCCCATGAAGGCGATTGCCTCGACGCCGACTATGGATATGAACCGCTAGCCAAGCTTCTCCCACTGCTGGCCATCATCGAAAAAAGGAAATCACGAAAGTCTTGAAGGGCTACAATGGCTAACGCTGTCAGAGATCGCTGGGGATCTCTGATACGTACAACACTACAACATGGTAGCAAAGGCCACTGCGGTCTCTGCATTCAGCCAACCACCATACGAACAAATCCATGATGCTACCATCCAAGACAATTTATCGCGATTCGCAGAGATCCAGACCGCTTTATGCGACCGCGACCGCGACCTGGTCCTTATGACAAGCCTGCCGATCCAACGCGACAATTGATTGACTTCCCAAAGAAGTTCTCGAGTAGGCGTAACCCAAACGCCCTCCTGAGTCTCTCGCATAGAGACGACACGAATGAACAACAACCAGACAACAACAACGACGACATGTGAGCCTGGAGTGACCTCCCCATTCAAGCCCAGATGCACCCATTTTCCCTCAAGCCGCTTGCTGCTTGTTGCGATAGGCCGGGTGGTACCCATCTCACTTATCCATGCACCGTGGACATTCCGGTCAATCCAGACTGGCCGTCCGATCTGGAATGTGATCCGCCGTCCAGGTTCAGGCTATCCCATACACCCTCTTGCACTTATGGTGCTGTCAGGTGCCGTCAATACCGGCTCCATATCATATCCCGTCACCCGCAGCGACGTCGCGACGGATCAATTGGACGATTCCACCAAAAGGCGACATTCGCCTGACCTTGAAGGCGATAGAAATCGCAGGTTCAAGAATGAACTTGCAACAGCAATATCCGATCATCTTACAGGCGTATTCGAAAAAGCATTTGGATCGCCTTCTGTCGAAAACGGAGAAGAATCGCAGAATGTTGAGAGACTTCTGGAATCAATCAGTGAGAAGTTGTACAAAACGCGCGCTCTTGGAAAGAAGACCCGGCTGAAATGAACGACAGGATCGACGATACCCACAACATGGCTGAGGAGACCCAAAATCAAGTGATAGAGCTCAAGGACACGGTCCGAGGCATCCAGAAGGGGGAGAAGTAGGAAGCTCCACCACAGTGGAAGGACGCACTCGACCTAATCGACAACATGTGAGTGATCGCCTCTGAGACCCAAAATCAAGTGATAGGAGCTCAAGGACACAGTCCAAGGCATCCAGAAGGGGGAGAAGTAGGAAGCCCCACCACAGTGGAAGGACACACTCGACATAATCGACAACATGTGAGTGATCGACTCTTTTTCTGATTGCGTCCGTCCGCTACGCCAACGACGCGCTAACGACTGAGCTATATTTTTGAGTAATAGATGCAAGTTGATCGAAAAACCAGATATCGACCTAACGAACCCTTCAGAGTCAGACCTGGTCGAAAAATGGAAAGTGCTCCTACTTGGATTGAGACAAGACGGGATATATTCACGCAGGTAGGTTTTCAAAGAGTGACATGACAAAAACGTGTTTTCGAATATGTCTAAGACCCAAACCTTTATACTCTTCTAGCGGTGATTATATGTGTCACAAGCGTCGAAGGAGATCAGGAAGAAACTGGAAGCGACGTCAAAAGGCTATGGCGCCTTTGGATCCAGGGCCGACCTGCAATTGCTCATCACAACGACAATGGCAAAGTCTACGAACTTTGTAACTTTGAGTTTAAAGACAAGACCAAAAGCTCCAATCAGATCGGGACGCAATACCTCAGGAATCTATGGAGCTGGAGTACGAAGCGCTTTAATTCCCAAAGTCGATGGACCTTTCATCGACCAAAGAATGCGCTAGGTTTATTCTTCGCAGTCAAGGTATATACAAGCACGTCGTTATATCCATTGAATTGTCTCTAGGAGACAGCCTTACTGACCAATGTTCTCCGATTCATGTGGGGAGAAAACTTGAAAAGGTTAGCGTCACTTCAGATCCTGCACAACCTCAGGACCGCGTGAAGAGAAAACATGGCAAGGGTGGCTCCGAATCCTCAGAATCGGACTCTGGATCCGGTTCTATTGCCTTTGACAAGCGGTCAAAGAGGATCTTCAAGAAATTGGGACCAGGAGACCCTTCATCTATTGTGCTTGGAAAGTACTACCGTGTCAACGGTTTCGACGTGACAGACACCTTGATGTCCATTCGAAAAGACCTCTTCGAAAGCAATTGGGTTTTCGAAGAGGTGTCACATCTATTGTAAGTTTTGACTCGCTTTATGGTCGGCGCAAATAGAAATTAGATGCCGCCGACTTATCCTTTGTATCTATTTTCTAGGGCAACGAACTTTCACAGGCAACATAGTGACAGAGATCTGCACAACGACTCTTCCCGAGAACTCCGATGCGGACCGGCTCGCTATAGCGAAATTTGCGGATGTCGACAAACTTACCTTTTTGCAGTTCCGGGAAGGGGTCAAATCTGTCGCGGACGCCTGGAAACATCCATTGTGTGGGGTTATTGATATGCTCACGAAGACGGATGTCTTGTGAACTATGCCCAATCCGAAAATACTGGAGGCCACATACCAGACAAAATATGTGAATCCCGTCATCGAAGCAATCTTCAATGGACAGGGTCTCACGTTCTATTTGTGAGTGATCTCAATTGCTATGTTAGTCGTTTCTGCTAGTCGTTTCTGCTAGTAGGTTCTGATGACCCTTCGCTCTTTATTATTCCTATTAGTATGACCGAGGGACTTTCAAAACCGCTGGATTGTGTTGAGAGTATGCTGCCCGACATCTATTGCACTTATCACGATATACCATTCATCGTGGTTGAAATCAAGACGCCAGGGGAAGAGTGCCGCAGGCTCCTCCTATCGGACAAGCTAAAGTTGTACTGCGAGATGAAATCCGCACTACATCAGTTGCTGGAGCGTGGAGTCGTCGATCCTCAGGTGCTGGGTTTTCTAGTCCAATGTAAGCTACTCACAAAACTAGTTTTCAACCCGCTTTGAAAAAAGAGAGATGCTAATTAGTGCTGGTTGCGATCACAATAGCGGAGGAGTGCGTTGTTTTTACCCACACGAAAATCCCTGGATTAAAGAAGGCTATAGTGGTAAGTAAGTGGCACTAAACGGTATCGTCCTGTCTTCACGAAAATGATTAACCGACCATGGGCGTTGATCATGCTGGATAGGCTGCTAATAACAATGAACGGGAGGACGTGCAGCTCAATTGCGACTCAATTATTCATGTCAATAGTGTCGCGGTTAGCGGTATTGTCGATCTGGAGCTACACATGTCATTCCCACAACGAGACGAACTTGTCCAAAGATGCAGAGCAGGGGTTAGCTTTGCATTTCCACCAATTCGCGAGCAGATGAGGTCGTACGGAGTGTTTGTGGACGTGCAGGATGGTGTGGGAGAGGCGCGCCTAGATGATCTGAAGTGCCAGCTCAGAAAGGACATGTCTTGGTTTGAAGAGGGATCGACAGAGATGATGGTTGCTGAGATATTGATGATCCTGTAGGTCATTTCGTTGTTGGCAATTGTGTTACAAGATTTTCTCCAAGAAATAGCCGGGATAAAGGGAACCTTCAGAGACTTGTAAGTACCACAGGTCGATTCACATCCAGAGAAATGATGAGAAGTGTCACTGACCCAATTTTGCTGTCAGTTTGGGGCATCTAGATGAAGCGGAAATCGACATCGATCACAATCAACGACCCAAAAAACGACCCCACAAAAGCGCTTGCAGAGAGAGAGAAGGGTTAGGATCCATTCTTATCCTACAAGCACCAGCACCTGGTCCACTTACACCGATCGGACCCAGAAGCTGCACCGACAGTAGAACCGCTCGTATCACCACCACCGCCATCCATCCTCACTATGTATACCAGTCCGCCGAATGCTTTGGCGAATTGTTGGATCAGTTGGATCAGCTCCAGCCTAAGAAAATCTCGCACACGAAAATCCCTGGATTAAAGAAAGCTATAGTGGTAAGTAAGTGGCACTAAACGGTATCGTCCTGACTTCACGAAAATAATTAACCGACCATGGGCGTTGATCATGCTGATTAGGCTGCAAATAACAATGAACGGATGGAGGACGTGCAGCTCAATTGCGACTCAATCCAAGAAATAGCCGGGATAAAGGGAACCTTCAGAGACTTGTAAGTACCACAGGTCGATTCACATCCAGAGAAATGATGGGAAGTGTCACTGACTCAATTTTGTTGTCAGTTTGGGGCGTCTAGATGAAGCGGAAATCGACATTGCAATTGGATCAGCTCCAGCCAAAGAAAATCCCGCACACGAAAATCCCTGGATTAAAGAAGGCTATAGTGGTAAGTAAGTGGCACTAAACGGTATCGTCCTGACTTCACGAAAATAATTAACCGACCATGGGCGTTGATCATGCTGAT
>Ga0247824_10000892_pt1 | contig 15717 bp, 20 predicted proteins | sample 13C_PalmiticAcid_FD_194412 | JGI IMG/M metagenome (GOLD analysis project Ga0247824, IMG submission 194412) | Soil microbial communities from agricultural site in Penn Yan, New York, United States - 13C_PalmiticAcid_Day48 | ecosystem: Environmental > Terrestrial > Soil > Agricultural land... | reverse complement strand
CTCTCTTCTCTCTCCCTCTCTGATAACAGTGGTTCACTTCCCAATCGTCTTACCATGCAACACAAAGAAAAAAGGAGGGAGGGCGCCCTTGTGGAGGCAGACAAGACACAGGACAGAAGTAAAAAGAAAAGAAAAGCAGGCGCTCCCTGCACATTGAGCCATTCGCCCATTGTTGCTTTGCAGTGGTGTCGTGGTCCGTCCACCACAATGCAATCCATGCCTTGGTCCATTTCCACACACATCTCTTCGCTCTTTCTCTTGTATTTACAAGGGCCTAATCATGCAGACAGTAAAGCCTTGATGAAAAGACGTGTCACCTCTGGGGTGGACCGTGAACAAGCGCGAAGACGCAGCACAGCTCATAGTAGGTGGTGGTGGTGGTGGTGGTGGTGGGAAGGGGTAGGAAGATTTTGTTAAATGAACCTGCACAACCATTGCATTACATGCCTAGACTCCAATGCCTTGTCATTCCAATCGCAATTGGTGGTTTCATGGTCAATGCCGAGTTCTACTTGCTCAGGGGCAGGGATCCCTGAACAAATGTAGGGTCGCTATCTCATGTTGTTGGGCCCATCTCTCTCAAAAAATGACCACCTTGAACAAAGAAGAGAGCCACATCTCATGCTTTGTGCAAAACATTGCTTGGAATTACTCAACCACAATGTCTATGGTTTGAACCATTTGCTGGGGGGGTAGGACGAAAGGTAGGAGGCCTCCAATTGCTCGTAGAGCAGGCATCAATTGTGCAATCTTCTTTTTTTTCTTCCTCTTCTTCTTCAGTGTTTTCTCGACGTTCATGACGAGATCCTAATGGACCAATGGTTCAATACACGTCCTTCCTTCCATTGAGCCATTGAGACACCTTCCAACTCCTTGTAACACTTTGTGTTTCTTCGGGAGAGGGAGGACCTTGCGACGTGTGCTTTTTCTTTCTTTCTTTTGTTATCCCGCAGAAGCCGAAAAGAAAGCAGGTGTTTATGATCAAAAAGATAGCGAACTGATGGCGCGAGATTGGAAAACAAAGTGGTAACAATCCATCAGCGCGAACAGTGTTAAAAGTGGATTTATTTTCTGCTCCACAAAGGCAAATTAGAAGGTTGTTATCTGACCCATTATCCAAAAAGAAAAAAAAAGAGAAAGAGAAAATAGGAGCGAGCCCTCCCCATGTTCTCATAGTCAGGGGTGTCTATCACGAGCAAGTGAGGGGGTGGAAGGAAAAGTGTGTGTGTCTGTGTTGTGGTGTCTGTGTGCAAGAGAGGGCAGACCCCACGCGATTTAGAAACAAGGTCGTTCTACGATGTGGCATAGGGCGATAGACGCGTAGAAAGAGAAAAAGCGCTTTTGTAAACTCAAACGCTGAATGATGACACAACGCTTTTTAAACTCGGCAGGGAATTGATCCGGACAGCCGTGAACGAAAAGGCCTAGACGAACCTTGCTTGAAAGCCCGTAAGCTTGTTACCTACAACTTTCAATCGGAGTGCCATGCTTGGTTCCATATCGGTGTGTCTGTGTGCGGATGGACAGCAAATGAAACCCTTCCGTGGAGTGCAAGCCCGGTGGCAAACTGGCCAACAGATTCTGGTTCATCGGGGCAGCACATTCAAGTCGCCAAGGATCCAGAGATCAATAAACTCTCCTCTATGCGCACTTGGTTATGCGCCGCACAGACATTGACGATCAGCTGCTGCAGGGTTGGTACAAGGCGCTTTTACATACGTCTGCCTATCCCACAGGAAACTCCCATGTTCAATTGTCTGTCGAGCGGATACTTGGCTTCTGATATGTACCTTTGGATCCACCCACCCTGTGTCGAGGAATGCGAGTCTGCAGGTGGATATCGAGATAGAGTGCTGATCGTCGTCGTGCTGTTGCAAAAAGGTAACGGTCCTGCAGGATGAGTGCGCCGCCTTCTCTATTCTGGCCAACTTTAGACTCCACCTCTTCGTTCTATGTGTGGCGATTGGACGCGGCATCATCCATGACCCGCTCCCACACGTTGATCTCCCCACATATCCATCATCATTGCTGTTGTGTGATGGCTCTCGAGGGAGTGAAAGCACGTATAGTTTAGCAAGTGGTAACTCCGCGACCTACCTCTCTTTGCTTCTCTCTCTCTCTTGCGCCTTTGGACGAATCGATGGTGATCAGGGTCCATGTTCAGCCGGTCCTGGAGCTGTAATGCCAATGGATCGAACTAGGTCTGTACGACAGACAGATGATACGTAATCTTTTATCCTGCCAAGAACCGCAAGAAGGAACCAAGAGAACAAAGGTGGGGTTGTGCCCGAGGGAAGGAAATCCTCTGGCTCCTCTCCCAATCGGATAAGGTCGGCTGCAGGCTAACCACTTTAAACTCACGATCCGATCCAGGCCGAACCGTTGGCACCTACTTGATACTTCATTCCACCCCTGTCTCCTCCCTTATTGAGACAGATCACCTCATTTCCATCTCGAACCAAGGATCGCATCGAAACGTGGGCTAGGGAGGAGACCGTTCGAGGGGCCGATCAAACGCCTATTATTCCTGTACTTTGTGTTCCATTTTGTAATATCGAATTACAAAGACACCAGGTGACTACCCCTCACCCCCACTTTGCTTACTTAGATCCCCTCCTCCGGACTCCATGAGCAACCGGCTCATCGTGTGTGCTACATCCAATTAGGCATCCTATATTTAATGAGTTTTCATGGGGAAGAGAATGGGGGAGAGTGTTACATTTTCAAAGTAATGAGCACAAAGCGCAAAATACTGTGACATGACTACCTTGGCATTTGCTCAAGATCACACCTGGATACCATCTGTCGGTCAATTGTCGGAGAAAGGACTGAAGCCTTTTTTCGGTCCACTGTCCATGACTGACTGACTCACATCATTGACGGAAGGACAATTTTGCTCTGCTGAGGTCGAGGGAGGACTGAGAGGGTAGAGGGGAGGTGGATCATGAAAGCATGCTTTTGTCTCATGGTGACGAGTCCATGGTTCCCTCTCCGTCTATGGGCCCGCGAATTGCTTGCCAAAAAAAGAGAACCGTTGGGCCTAACCCTAACAACGGATTGTCATGGACGTTGATAAAGTGTAAGTATAAGGGCACCGTGGATCCGATCAATTGAACAAGCAAACAAAGCTGAGAAATTGGCATGTGAAGAGGGACGGACGGACAAGAACAACGTGGTGTGGAGGAGGAATCCAAAAGTGAGCCTATGAGGAAGAAAACAAGAGGGGGGAAGGTCAGAAAGTGGTGTCCTTTGTAAATGCAACAGAGCAGTAACAAGCGCTGCACACTGTAAGTAAGCAAACGTCTCAATTGAATGGCCGGACAAGCAAGCATGTGCAGGTCCCAATGTTTGCATCACTGGCATGCGACTCTTTGTCCGCAACGATGAAAGGGAAGGTGGTCCTTGCGTCTTCATGTGAAGAGCTTCGCCTTGTGTACCCCCCTGGAGAAAAGAAATCACTGTCTTTTGTCCTATTGTGCGTCCCATCGTTCCCATCGTCCTTCCTTATGTAACTGGTCCCAACACTGTCGCTCGATCGGCAACGTGGGACGACCCTAAAGTGTACAACAAACAACAACAAACACCGTACCCGCACCCGTTGTCAGTCTTGGCTGCACTGCTTCCCTCGCAGCATGTTTGTACGTGGACGGGTGGTGGCATGTACTTGCTGGTCAAATCCGCCCGCGGAACAATAGCAAAAATGCACGGAAAACGATGACACCCCATCTTTAGCCTCGGCCTACCCTTTTCGGTGCATGATGCTCTCGTCCATTGATCCCACGTCGAGGTATATACCCTTTTCCTTCGATGACGGCATGATGGCTGCTATATTGTAGACGGTAGACGGTATCATTAGCATGTAGAACACGAACCCACCTTATTTTTTGTCTCGCCGATCCGGCTCAAGTTTCCTTTGGTCACCTTTGAAGAAGGTTGATCTCTGTCATCTCCTTAGCCCTCTCTACTCAGCAAAGTACTCATCGTCTCGCCCCACGGACAATGGTTCACTCTTTCGATCTCTCTTTGTCTCGCCTTGTCTCGTTTTCTCCGACGTATACAGGCTATTGTTAGCTCTCTCCACGCCCACGTTGGCTGCCGCGCCTTACTGTGTCCACAGGGATCTGTGGATAATCCTTCATCGGAGTCCTTAGGATGACCCTGGAGAGGACCTTATACGTCCACCACGCCACGGCTCCGGGAAGAATAGAGCGCCCCTTTGTCCGACAGCCATTGTATGGTGTGCGTCATTTATCTAGTAATACCAGTCAGGATAATCGCCGGTCGCAAGGTAAAGTTTTCCTCGCGCCATTTTAACCACATGGCAAAAGGCATCAGATCCATGGTGCTACAACCGGTCCCCCCCCTCCAGTCAGGCATCATTCTCCACGAGGACGCCCTAAATAGTATTGTCTCAGGCTTTAGCACCTTCAGTTTAAGCACCCGGGCCAAAACACATTAAAGGAAGCATGTGTTCTTACCATTGCATCGAGCGGACAAGCGCTATCGCATACAAGCATTCGTTTCGATCGCTGTGCGTATGTCCTCCATGGCGCATTCCACTGCTTGTCGAACGATTGGCTTAATTCTGTGCAACCTATCCTCGCTTTACGATCTGACCAAATGGTTAGACAAAGGTCGTTCCAAACGTTCCATTGTATCAATCAGTATTCTATCCTCATGAAGACTGTTAAGATACTCCGTATACCATCACGCAAGCCGCAAAGATGTGACGAGAATACACACATCGTGGAGCTTGAAAAACCCCAGGTTCGCCTCTCTCTACGTGATAGCCAGACATATGGGCTAATCTATAATGACCAAACAGATGTTTGTCAATGATGTATAGCAAACAATAGCTGGGCCACGATGGGTAGAAGAGTCTAGCACCTACTTGAAAAAGAAGCGGAGTTGCGCCATCTCATCCTCCCCTCCCCTCCCTAGCAAAATGGAAACGATAGGGCAGGCATGAATCAAGGGGACCTAATGCACACGTACCCTGTCGACTTTTATACCGTCGTCCGTTGGTGCAATTCGGGTCCCCCTCTTCTCCTCCTCCTTAGGTTGAGGCGTAGGTGGCCCGGGTGTGCGCGAGTCGCAAGTCGAATGTGGTATCGAAACGCATGATCTTCTTTTTTAGCCTTCCAATGTAACGGGAGCAACCAGCCCATGCGCTCGGGTTCCCGATCAAAGTACAGTCGAGGTGCCTGCGATGGTCGAGCCTCGGCCTCCTGGATGGATAAGAACTATACCAGCAACGTTCTCTTTAGCAAAAAGAACAGTTCAATCGCCCAAGGAAATCGCTGAAAAATAGAAGAAGCCCTTTATAACGCTTACCCAGCGGGAGAAAAAGTATCCGCTGAACATTTCTAAGAGTGACCCGACTGATGTGCGCCTGCCAGTTCCTTGCACCACTCGACGATTCTCCATTCCGCAGTATTCAAGTGTTCAATTTGTCGGTGTCTATCCCCGCTCCACCCACGCATCGCCGTTTGCAAGATCTGAAGTGAATCGCCATGGCTCACCATGATAACCCACGTCTCTGACTGTGTCGTCTCCGCAGTCGTAGTCGCAGTCGCAGGCGTAGTTGTGGCGTCTTGAGATGTTGCCCGCGATGCGTCCACTCTTTGCTTTTGTTCCTTTGCTTCCTGCTCCCTGACAACACCCGTCATCCTCTCCGTCACGGCTGCAACGCTCTCCACGCCAAACTTTTGGTGAAATGCGTTGTAGGCATCTTCGCGCCAGACCTGCGCGTACAGCTCATCCGAGGGTGACTTCATTTCGAACTCTCCAAAGAATCTCTCTCGCAGATCCTGGACTTCCTCAGGGTCGTTTCCTTCCATTTGGACACTTGAATCTGCTTCTGGATCGCGTTCACGATGAATCTTATTGACCTCCTCGCGGAGGACGTGGTTGATAATAAGGGCTGTATCGCGTGTCCTTCGGAACGGAGATGCCAAAATACGAATCTGGACACGTTGACCTGGAAGTAGCGACGCGACAATGTGTTCTGACAAGGACTGTGCAGACTATTTTCGATCGAGACAAGCAGGGTCAGAGACAAGCGACTAGAGGTCGGTCGGTTTATCCCTATCCTTGCCTTGTCAGAGTCGTGTCAAGTACCTTATCAACTTCCTGTTTGCCTTTTGGCGAGAGTCCAAACCCTGTCCCCTCTGGTCCCCCCGTAGTGCGGGTCCCGTTCTCGAGCGACGAGACGATGCGTGATTCCTGATTCGCTAGCGAGTGTCCATGGCGAAAGAGAATGAACTTCATGGTTGCTGTGCTGATCAAGTGATCAAAAAGGAAGGGGCTGCAAAAAAGCACTGCATACTCCAACGAAGGTGACTGCTCAACACATTGTCTTTCAGTCTTGCATGACCCAAGCATGCCTTTATTTTTTGTCTACAGAGCGGTTTAGCAAGTCTTGAACCTCTTGCCAGCGATCCAGGTGTTGAACATCTCCAAGGTCTCTGCAGGCACATCATAAGGCACCATGTGTCCTCCATCGAAGATGCGCAGGAAGGTCAATGGTCCGGAGGATCGGAAATCACCAGCATGGTGACCGTTGGCGTGCCACTTCTTATCCTTCCTCTCCTCCATCTTGGTCTGGCCGGACCATGGCAGTGCAATGGACCAAGCCTTGTTACCCATCCAGTTGCAGATAAAGTCTGCGTCACCGGCGTAGATGAGAACACGGATGCCATCCTCGAGCAAATCGGGCACCATCAAGTGGAAAGGCTTCATCCAGTCCCCGTTAAGCATGAAGCGCATGTTGATCTGCATGTTGCATGACTGGAACTTGTCGACCTGGACACCGAGATCCTCCTTTACCTCTTCCTTGTTCAAGTACTCCTGCATAGCATCCAGAATAGGGTAGCAGAGTGGACCTCCCTCACATTTCTTACGGACATCATAAACGTTCTGTCCACTCTGCTGGTAAGGCATGATCATCTTGGAGTTGCAGTACGACGCTGCGGGCAAGCAACGGAAAACAGAATTGCTGTCATAGCATCCTTGGATCAAGCCAGCGCATGTTTCATATGCAGCTGTCATTCTATCACAAGCGCCATCGTCCAAAACTGGGCCATACGAGTTCCTGCAGGCCATCTCGGGGTAGTATTCATACTGGGTTTTGGGGTCGGTAAGGCCGTTTCCGATGAGCACAGACTCCAGGTTGATGTGCTGAACACCTGGAGGTCGGAACAAAGGTGTGGCGATCTTTTTGTTTGCATCGTTAATCTCCTTCGCAATGGCGGGGATGTAGTGGCCAGCATAACTCTCACCAGCAACGTGGAAATCTACGCGCTGGTATTCGGGGAACTCTTTGAAAAAGACCTGGAGGAACGCGTAGACGTCCTTGGCAGCTGCGAATGTGTTGGAGACAGAGTTTCCATATGAGAATCCGACGTTGGTGGGCTGATCCAAGAAGATGACGGACGAGTTGGAGTTCCATGAATGAGGATTGTAGTCTGTGCCTGAGCCGTCCTCCTTGACCCTACAAGGACCCAATTCCATGAAGAGTCCAGTCAGGGACGAGCAACCTGGACCACCATTGAGCCAGAGAGTCATAGGGTCGGACTTGGGTTTGTTACGCGACTCGAAGAACCAGAAGAAGAAGTGCTTGTCGGAACCGACATCGAGGTATCCAGAGTACTATGAAGTTTGAAAAGGGATACGAATGACAGGTTAGCAATGAGAGTCATTGTCTTAAAAAAAGGGGGGGGAGGGGGAAGGAGAAAGATCGCTGAAAGGAGTCGAAACGCCTTCTTCAAGGTGTCAAAACATTGCTTGTGCACAGCAACCACGGGGGGAACATATTACGCAAGTGGTATCAGATAGCGCCATCTGAGACACATTTCAGGGATTGTTGGACCGTTGGCTGAATCTCCATTAACGGCCTCTTGCTGTGAATCTCCATCGTAAGGAAACAAAGGAGGAATCGGGACAACTTCGGGGTAGGATGCGACCCACAATAGCACTAAAATGAACCCATGACGAACACCAATATCCCATCTGGATGCGATAATAGATGCTGCTTGGCCAAAGAAAGGAGCTCGACCCTCCATGGCTCAATAAAGGGTGATCACACGATTCGTCGAGGGCTCAATTGCATTACCTGGTTGACATCTGGGTCACAGATGGAGGGCTTCTTGAGACGCAGCTGGACTCCAGGGAAGCTTTCGTGGGTGAGGGTCTTGAACCACTCGGTCGCCTTGCCCACTTCAGTCTTGAACTTGTCCGTGAGGTCATCCAAGACGTCCTGGACCTTCTCCTCAACGTTGTCCCAATTGAACTCGAGCTGTTGAAGGGATTGGTCCACGAAGCGGTCGGCCTCATGGATAAGCGAGTCGAAGGCAGGGGCGTGGTTGGCCTGCACAGAGGAGGAGAGGAGCAAGGCCGATGCGGCAACCGAGAGCACGCAGGCGACAGCCTTCTTGGAGAGACCCATGGTTGTTGCTGGCACGGGCAAGTGGAATGAAGAGAGAGGAATGAAGCGAGGAAGGAGTCAGTAGCAGAAGAAAGTGTCAGTGGAGAGAGGAAGTGATGGAGCGAAGGAAAGAAGGAAAGAGGGAAACAAAAAGCAAAGAGCCGCAGAAGAAGCAAAATACGGAGGCGACGCGCGTCTGCCCCAATTGGCAGATGGTCACCAGTGTGGGAACAAAGCGGAAGAACCAACATATTACGCGTGAGCTGCTTCGCAGGACCCGTGTCAACAAGGTCGATGCTCAGACGTTCTGGCCCATATTTGGATACGAAGTGGTGTTGAGTTTATTGACGTTAATGGATGCTGGCTCTTGTTGCCACTGGTGCTGGTGCTCTTGCTGCTGTTATGTTGCTATTGCTGTTGCTGCTGTTGAGAACGAAAACGACATGGGTGTGATCCCGCTCAAGCAGAGTCTGACACCGGTGCAACTGCAGCCGGTGCGGCTGCACCATCACTACCCGAGGCAGCCTGACCTTTGGCGTAGGATGACTGCTGCATTCTTTGGTGGAGTGTAGCATGGTCCTGATTCGCCTTAGCCTCCGTCTCCTTGCTCAATGGCACGCCCGAGACGCGGCTGCAGGCGGCGAGCACCTTGTCCGCATGCGCAATGTCGCCCCAGACCTTCTCAATGTGTTCATACGCAATCCCTCCGTCATTCGCGTTCAGGACCAACAGACCACCTAGAATGCTATAGATCATGGTGACATGACATGAGTCTCTCGGTGCATTCATTCTTTGACTGTCGAGTCTCCTACAGCAGAGAAGCCTGCTTTACCTGCCGTCGCCTTCAAAGTTGCCCTTGACGCCTGATCGTTTGTTCCGTACCAGGTTGACCCAAAAAGTCGGTCTGATCAATTGTTCCCACCCCCCTGTGCGTAGACGACCACCGCTGATAGTGTTTGACAAAGAAACGACCATTAGTTATCTGTCAAGGTCTCGATTAGTGATGATGGAATGGATCATCTTGTTGACTTTTGTCAAGGACTTACCCAAAAGCCTTGTAGAATCCCTTCTCCGGATCGAAAAAGACTTTGCCGTGCCAGAACTCTTTCTGGAAGACGTCTGCTCCTTCCTTCTCGTGCACAATGCAAACCATCTTCATGCCCTACATGTCCGTGGAATAGCGTAGTGCAACATGACAAAACGGTCGGGCGTAAGTGTGGCTCTTCGATCTTCAAGTCCCTTGACTGCCGACAGTGTTGTTTTTTTTTTTTTTTTTTTTTTTTACGCTCATGTTGTCTATGTTGTGCTTGCTTACCATTGCCTGTTCGATGGTTGCACGATTCTCATGAAAGATCCTAGCCTCTTCTCTGCAGAACTGACATCCTGGACGACGGATCACTATTTGTCCATCATGCCATCATGACGAGCACAAACTTTCAGTACATTCATGCAGCTCTTACAGCCAAAGATCGCCCACCCACATTATTAAAAAGGGGGAAGGGTCCTCATACCAATAACAACAGTAGGCTGGTCCTTCCAGATCTCATGCGCAGAAAGAGTTTGTTCGGTTTCGAGGTCCAAAAAGTCGACAAGGGTGATATCCTTGATGTCGCTATAACGAGTCTTGGTGTCTGGTGCAGTGGCCATGGTGGAAGTATGTGAGCGTGTGGGTGCTTGTGTTTTGTGTTGTTTGCTGCGTTGGTGTTGTAAGTGGCCGTGAGTGGCAAAGTTGTTGGTTCAAGAGAAGAAGAATGGCCAAAGCTAAGGAATTTATATGAGGCGCTATGAGCACCTCATGATGTGATCTGTTGAGCGCACATGTACAGAATCTTCGGCATGAATTGATCCGTGATCGCATTGTTTGATGCTTCAGCGCAAGCTTCTGAAAGAGCTACACCATCACGAACATTCCTCGGTATATGCCAGCAGGGCAAAGCAGTGCATCGAAGGCGGAGTGAGCATCATCAATAACTTCCAATCCCCTGTTGACGTTCAACACGACAGTGTTTATTCAGCAGCGGGTCCCATGCAGTGTTTTGTTTGTGTGATGTCGTCTTGGCTCTCGGTGCAAAATTACCCAGGCCGTGGAGAACTCGCAGCTAAGATACTAGACAGATCAAAAGATGGGTGCGAACAATGGACCATAGCCTTCTTCTTTCTGCGAAGTACCTATGGCTAACTATTGCACGGTAAGGAGCTTACAAAGTCACTGCGCCGGCTTGGTCGTCTGCTGCTGCGGTCAGCCTCTTTTCCAGCATGATCAGAAACTCTGGCTGATACAAGTTTGGGAAAGGTTTCTCCTCGACGCTGCTGCCTCTTCGCTTGTCGATCCATGTAAACTCAGCATAGGGGATCTTGCCCATCTCATCAAAGCCCAATCGATTCTGGAAGAGATGCTGTGTCGCAAAAGCAGAGGCTACCACCATCACAGCGTCGCACCCCAACTCCTTGGCCTTGTCCATGGAGGCATTCAATAGCGCTTTGGCCACTCCACGCCCTTCATACCTCGAGTCAACTCCAAGTGCTATGAACTTCATCACCTTGGCCTCTGGGTTGGTTTTGAAGATGTTCGTTTTCGCCATCCAGAGATCCGACATGTGGTTGAGGATGGCTTGGATAGCATCTAGAGATCCCTCCTCTTGCGCCTCTCGTTGTTTCTTTGCAATGCTTTGCGCAGTGAGGATACAGCTGGTCCTGAAGGCAATCAGTCGTTGGGGTCCTTCCAGTGAAGTGTCTTCGACAACAAATGAGACGGGGTCTTGAATAGCGGCAGAGGCAACAGACTGCCCTTCGCTTAGAGCAACACCACAGTATGCTCCCAGAGGCTCCCGTTTAAAGGTTTCGCAGAAGAGCGCCGCAACGGCATCCTTGTCGTCCACTGTCATGGGGCGAAGGACCAGAGGGTCAGGGAGGGCATAGGAGGCTGACATTGTGGAAGTGGGGAATCAAAAGGAAGAGCGGTACAATTGATGTCATTCTCCCACGACGTGTGTGACTGGTTTGGTTTCCGGGGCTTTTTTTTTCCCACTGCCCAATTGCCTCCAGGCTCTCCAGGCTCTCCAGTGCTCCTCGCTTGAGGATCAAGCCTATTGCCGCCCCTGTCTCCACAGATAGGCCCGTCGCTCCCCCGTGCCTGCCTACCAACATGGACAGGGTATGGTTGTTCTTCGTGAATACCATCCGAGTTGGCATTTGCCTAAAAGAGCGGTTGCTTGCTCACGCGCCTACGGTCAGTTCCTTGTCCATGGCGTCGTCTCCGTAGAGGCGACTTCTGAGAACCTCATAGGTGATCCTTGCATAGGAGGCTGTGTCTGATGGCCTGGGTTCTCGCCGCGATCAGTCTCTACCTGAGACTGGCCACTATCTTCATGTTGATCAGCAGGGTTCTCGTCGTTAATAGGTTCCACCTGAAGATGGCGATCGAGCCGTGTGTTGAATGGACGTTGAGGCGTTGTCCGCCGTGGGTGTGGTACTGGCCGACCGATCGCTCTGAATCGCAACCTTCCGTGCCTTCAAGCGCAATTGCACTACGCCGTGCTTTGTTAATATCATAGGGCGGCTCTGTGTCTGCTAAGAGCTTCATGATCTTGATAGAATGCCCTGTCCACAACTGCCATGAATGTTGCGGGAGCTATTCAGCAGACAATTGTGTTCGAAGCATGAGCATATGATCCGAACACATGCTTGTTGCTTTGGACGAAAGATAGACTCACCATATCGGCAAACTTGTCTCCATGAATAGGAGTTCCTCGGGCCTTCTTGGCCTTGACAAACTCACGTAGGGCGATGTCCTCTTCAAAAGTAAACGGAACTTTCGCAGTGTTTGGGACAACACTAAGCTGGAATTCCGGTTCAGCGTGTTTGAGCAGTTATTGCTCTTGGATACAGCGGTCAACCCACGTCGTAGAGAACAACATCCCTCCATGGTAGCGCCCCGGATCTGCTAAAGAGATATATGCCGCCCTCCCGTTTAGCGTCACTGCACCTCCATGCAGCTATATGCGATTACAAAGGAGGCGCGAAGAGTTGGCACCCTGACATCCCTCCAACTTGATCTCGATTTCAGTGTGAACCTCATTCACTCGAACGCACCTTGATCTTTCTCTCGAAAGTAGAGATATCCCTGACTGCCCGTGAGATGCAGATCTGAAGAGGTCGACCCTGGTTATCAACAAAAATGGGAGAGGCGTATCCGGCGCTCGTGGAACTCTTTGGTTGTTCCTGATGCGAGTGCATGTGTCTGGTCGGCCTTTTTTTTGCACCGAGGGACGATTTATCTCATGTGACATCTTGGGCTCCCCATTGGCATTTACGCGTCTTGACCGACATTGTCCAGTGGTGACCTTGTTGAACGCCTTTTGGCTTGCCACAACGACTCAGTGGGCACCACACTCGGCTTTCCGACTTGTCATACAGGTGATAGACCAGTTTCGACTTCGATACATACACTACGTGCCGCAAAAAGTGTCGCGATTCCATGTTCAAAAGATGCCGTTGTTGTTGTCAATAATGCACTCCATCGAACACTCTTATTGATGGGACACCCTTGCCCTTGAAGGAAGAGTGTTTCGTTGACCAATTTATTCGAGAAGGAGAGACTTTTTTTGTATTGTAGACCGTTCTATCTATGATGCAATCCAAGGATGTGTTTGGGTGCGATGGTGAAAGGATCTATGCCTTGAAGCGTTTGGGTGGGTGGCTAAACTGTTTGAGATGATCAGGGTTCTTGCGATAACAGTTTGCACCATAGCGACACGGCTCCTGTTTGCTGTTACTACTCGTTCCCTTGTTATCGTTATCGTTATCATCGCCGCTATCGTTGGCAGCGCTGGTATCGAGTGTTTGATCAAGGGTCCGTTTACGGTTGGCTGAAGAGGAGGAGCTTGTACTAGAGTTGGATCGTTTGCCTGGTGAATCTGCAGCTGGTGTGGTAGTAGGGGTATCGGACTCAGGATTGTAATCGGATTCAGCGTCACTCTTGGCGCTTTCATCCGTACCATTCGAGTTGTCATTGTCGCCATCATTGTCACCATTCAGAAAAGCCGTTGTACTTGAATCTCCGTTGGCTCCATCGTCATTGTCCTGGAAGATAAGGCTGGTTTGTTTCAACAAAGGCACAAGTTTGGCTGGTGTAGCGGCCTTGAGCGTTGGAGCTTTGTACGTTTTGCAGTAGTCAGTCCACTTGATATCAATCCTCTCACCCACAAACGTAGGGAATCGTGGGGTCAATTTGTTGCTCAGTTCCTGATACTTGTAGGTGATAACAGAACCAATTTTGGGAGGACGTTCCCGTTGAGCATCTGTGAATCCCGAACCGACAGAGAAGCAGCGACCGTCTGGAGTTTTGACTTCGACATGTCCCATCCTGTGAGAGTGTTTTCCTGAGCCTTTGACTTGGGCCACAACGATAGCTTCTTCGTCAAAGAAGGTCTTGACCTTGAGCAATGTCCGTGATCTCTTGAATTCGTATCTTGAACGTGGGGCGCGGAGCATGATTCCTTCTCCACCATGACTCTGGACATGATCGAGTTCCCGTATCAAGTGAGCTTTTGATAGACATTTCTGCACAGGAACGATCCGCGCATAGGGTGGAATCTTGTTGGTGGATGTCGACGAGGAAGAAGAAGAAGATGTGGAGGGCATGCTGTCCTTTCCATAAAGCGGCATGATCGACTTGAGATATTCAAGCCGCTTCTCGTAGACCATGTCCAACTTGGGAGCGTCAAAGACCAAGTAGGTGATTTCCTTCCATTCATCTGCGCGTTCAACTTTCTGGTTCTTGACAATAGAGATGCACTGCTGAAATCGGCCACGACCGAGCCAGAGCTCTCCATCAAGAGGCTGGTCCTTGGGTAAATGCTGACTGAAGAATGGTGGAGCAAAAAACCTGTTTCCTGCACGCGAGTAAAAATGCTTTCCATCAAAGTAGGCTCGGACTCCGTCCTGGAGCATCACAGATTGGACAAAACGCTATTGTTAGTTACACCGGTATACAGGGGTGTTGTGGTGAGGGGTGAAGATGGCTGTGTGAGGAGAAGGAGGATATGCTTGCTTTACCAGTTTTTCAGCCATCCAATACCCTGCAGGGTCGATGCCCGAGTCCTCAGTCCAACTATGAGCCAGCATGACCTGTTGAGCGTCCTGAGCCATTGCTATATCCTTAAACGAGTTTCTGTTGTGTGCGTGTTGTGAAGAGACGAGTCCAGCAAGCGGAAGTGAGTCAGGCAAAGAGTAGCGAGGGAGATGAGGAAAGAGAGGAATGAGGTGTGTGGATGAGGACCGTTGGCATTTTATGTGCGGGGTGTTTGCCACCAATGAGCCCGCCCATTGCCACCATTTTGAGCATTCCTGTGAGGCGGTATGCCGCCATCGGCGACATAGTCAATTGACGGCACAGCATAGCCACGCGAGGATCGTTTTTTGTTTAACGTGCACCCGTGCACCTCCACCGGCTGTCACGTACAACATGTGCATGGCTTGTCGTACACGTCGTACAACCAACGGGAGAGAGGGCCCAGCTGCAGCCAGGACGATCGATCGCGTGCAATTGAAGACCGTGGCGCAAGAACCCCCTTCTTGCTTACACGTGATGGAAACACTTGGTCAAGACCCTGCCGAGGATCAGCTTGATCACGCTGACAAAGACTCTGACAACACGGGCTGGTGTCTTCTAGCAGAAGAAGAGATCCCCTCTCACTGCCAGATCACGATCTTGCCCAGTCGGGCAAGGAGGAGGGGTGATCTGATTGCCGAGCAACCGGGCAGGACGCAGGACGGGAACGTCGCGAGTGACATCCCTCCGGCTCGAGAACAACAAAGTTCACTTTGCTCGGCTCCTTCTTCCCGCAACTCTTTCTCCTGATTCCTCTCGCCTCTCCACACTCCTTTCCTCTCTTCTCCTCATTACCTGCAGCAACCCTCCACAGTATCGCATACTTGTGTTTAGTCCAATGGCCTCTTCAAAGTCTGGAACGTCTGCCAAGAAACCCACCTCCAGCTTCAAGCCTCAGCCGATTGTGCTCACAGCCCTAGATGGTTTCCTCTTAAGCGGAACACTCTATCTACCTCCAGGACCGATCATCACCACCCCACCGGCTGCCACCGCATCATCCAATGACCCCTCGGACCTCTCGAACACTGCCAGATACAAGCAGCAGGATGAACCTCTGACAAAGGTCGTTATCATTAGCTCTGCCACCGCTGTCCTTCAGGACTTTTACTACAAGTTTGCTCTCTATCTGTCCCAGGAACTTGGCATGATCGTCGTCACTTATGACAATCGAGGCGTAGGT
>Ga0247824_10000891_pt1 | contig 15740 bp, 11 predicted proteins | sample 13C_PalmiticAcid_FD_194412 | JGI IMG/M metagenome (GOLD analysis project Ga0247824, IMG submission 194412) | Soil microbial communities from agricultural site in Penn Yan, New York, United States - 13C_PalmiticAcid_Day48 | ecosystem: Environmental > Terrestrial > Soil > Agricultural land... | reverse complement strand
GTGGGGGGGCGTCGGTCTCAGGGGGTTACAGAAAACAACGCTGGAAAAGGGATGACGAGCGGAGTACAGAAACTGAAGAGAACCACAAGTCCCTAATTGCAATCACCCTGCCTTCCAGTCATTCAAGTTAAGCATCCCAAGTCATATGTAAAGTTTCGAAATGAATTGATGCTTGACATCTGACCGTCTAATTCGAAGATCAAAATCCGACCCGACACTCCATGATACCAGCGTGATGTCTCCGTGCTAGAACCCCGATGCGTTTTGGACCTCTTACAGTCGGCCAGCCCAGCTCCCTAAGCGATTATGCTCAGCTTTGCCGACTTGATGGCGGCGTGAATCTCAACATCAGCACCCTCCGGCAAGGGCAGCAGCGGTGACCGGACGGTGGCATGGCTCAGGATGCCGCGCGCCACAAGCGCGTGCTTGAGCGCGACGGTCCCCTCCATGTGCGAGCCCCGGTGGTAGACGCTCTTGGTCACGGGCAGCAGCCGATCGTGGATCTCCCGCGCCCTCGCGTAATCCTTGGCCTTGCCGGCCTGGATCAGCTCGATCAGCGGCTCGGGCGCGATGTTGCCGTAGCCCACCAGGAAGCCGTCGACGTCGAAGGCCGTGTGCAGCAGGTACTCGTCGTGGCACGTCAGGACCTGCAGGCCGGGTCGCTCGCGGCGGATGACGGGGATCTCGGTGTCCCAGCGGCGCATGTTGCGCACGCCGTTCTTCATGGCGAACACGCCCGGCTGCGCCGCGATGTCCAGGAGGGTTTGGAGGTTGTACGTCGCCTTGGTGTTGTCGGGGTACTGGAACAGGATCAGCGGCAGCCCGCTGCCCTCGTAGACCTGCTTGTACCGGTCTTGTGGTGCGCCGGGCTGGTAACCAAACCGCAGCCAGCCGTGAGATGGGTACAGCAGGCCCGCCGCCGCGCCGGCCTCCTTGGCCCGGCGAGCTTCAAGCGCCGCAACCTCGGTGCCCTCGCCGGTGATGCCGGCAATGATGGGGACCTTGTAGTCGACCGACTTTGCAAACGCCTTGATCACGTCGACCTGCTCCTGAGGCGTCAGGAACGTTCCCTCCCCCGCGTGGCCCAGGACGACCAGGCCCTTCACGCCGTCGATGCTCCCGAGCCAAGATCCCAGGCGCTGGATGGCGGCATAGTCGACGCTACCGTCTTCGTTGAACGGAGTGACTGGTGCGGGTACGAGACCGCTCACGTCAAAGCCGACCTTGGCGCTGCCGTTGACTCCGTTTGTGCCCGTCATTATGGAAAGATAGGAGGTTTGTTGAGAAATGTTTGAGGAGTGGAAGGAGTGCTGCGGTCCGGTAGAGGAGAGCTTAGGATTCGGTTGGGATGAGCTGTTGTTGATGTGTTCAGGAGTGTTCAATCCGAAACATTGGTTGTGATTAGCTGTCTATTATAACCAGTTCATCTGTTCAGGAGGCTGTAGGAATACCGGAGGGCAAGCCGGATAAGCGGCTCTCCGGTACGGATTCGTAGCATCTCCGGGAGTGTAGGCTCCCCCCCAGTTTGGGGCAAGGACCCGTCTTTGGGCCGGGCCCAGAGCATCGGCACCCGAAGCTGACATGATGGATAAGACTGCCGTACTAGCGTACCTTAGATCCGGGGAGGGAGATCTCCGGGCTACTGCACATTCCCTGCTGGTTCCATCTCCACACCCATCCCCGCCACCCCAAGCCATTGGTGTTGAATTGTGCGGGGAAAGCTGGAAACGTTGCGGAGGAAGCCGAAGCTCAGCAAATCCGGGAATCCGGCCACCGTTCAACTAACATATCCGGTTTTCCGGCCACTCCTTTTCTGTGGACAATCCTTCCCGGGGAAATCCGTGGGCCCTAGAACACATATCCGCCGTTTCCGGATATCTCTGTTTTGGCCACTTCCGTCGTGTCTTGCCGCCAAAGTCAGCCTCTTGAAAATCTACCATTTGCGTTTGCATCGAGTCTCCACTTCAGCAAGGTTTCCCCGCAAGACTGCGTTGTTATGTTGCGACACTCGAAGGTTGGATAATCTGTCAACATGGTATAAGACATCTTTTCCCGGCATGGAACGTTTCCACTTCAAGAATTAGAGAGATCTCCTTGTGTCTCTTTTCATCATCACATACATCAAGCGCTACAAAAGAACCGAGGATGCTTTCGAGAACTCCAGACTCAAGCCATTCGGGCGTCGAGACTCCGCCGGAGAAGATGACGGTCACGCATGACGAGCTTCCACGCCATGGCGGCCTCAGTCCAGAGGACGCCGAGTTCCTTGCATCCTTCAGTGACGAACGGAAAAACAAAGTCCTCTGGAAAGTTGACGTGAGTCTGATTACTCCCAGCAGCACGCAACTCGGCAAGGTCAACGGAACTGACACTCGCTCCGCCAGTTGAGACTAATTCCGATGCTGCTGTGTTTGTACCTGATTTCCTATCTTGACAAAACCAACATCGGTAAGTGGCTGGCACATACCTGTCTCAGGGGCATCCGTTATTGACGTTTACTGTTTCTTTAGGCAACGCCAAAATCGAGGGTCTTCTTGACAGCATACACGTCACAGGAGATCAGTACAACATTGCATTGTCGATATTCTTCATCCCATACGTTCTTGGAGGTAAGAGAGTTAATCCCGGGCTCCTCGTTCCCGTTCCGCTACTCATCACGCTACTTAGAGGTCCCGAGCAACATGCTGCTGAAGAAGTTCAAACGCCCTTCCTACTACCTCGGGGTGCTCGTGCTATGTTGGGGAATCGTCATGACCTGCACGGGCTTTGTGCAGAACTTCTCCGGCCTGGTTGCCGTCAGGTTCCTCCTTGGCCTCTTTGAGTGCGTATAAACGACGACGTCCAGCTTTCTCCTCGTTTGTTCGTCAGCTCACCAGTTTTGGTTACAGGGCGGGCTTTTTTCCTGGCGCCATCCTCTTGATTTCCGAATGGTACCTCCCAAACGAAACACAAACGCGCATCGCCTTGATGTACACCGCGGCTGCAACTGGAGGCGCCTTCTCTGGCCTTCTTGCGTTCGCCCTCGCAAAGATGGACGGACTAGGGGGTCTGCAAGGCTGGCGATGGGTTCGTCCAATCTCAGTGCTTTAACCCCTGAGGGATGCTCAGGAACCTAGACTGAGACGAATTCTCTACACGCAGATCTTCATCATCGAGGGCTTGGCGACGGTAGTCGCAGGCGTCCTGTGCTTCTTTGTCCTTCTGGACTCGCCAGCTCTCTCGACGGGCTTCCTCGAGCCCGACGAAGTCCGGTACCTCGAGCTGCGCCAAATGGCCCGCCGGGCCCACGCGCCGCAGGCCCCGAAGCCCCAATCGAGCTTTGACTGGGGCTGCCTGTGGTCTGTCATCAAGGACTGGAAAATGCACCTGCTGATCCTGGCGAACTGGTCGCAGGCCGTTCCCAACTATGCCATGAAGTTCACCATGCCAACCATTGTCAAAAGCATGGGCTTCACGTCGGCCAACGCCCAGCTGCTCACCATTCCCCCGTATGCGTGCGGCGCCATCTCTGCCTATCTTCTCTCCATCTTTGCGGACCGCTCATCCTGGCGCATGCCTTTTATTGTCGGGCCGCAAATCTGCGTTGTCGTTGCCTTCTCTGTTCTGTTTAGCGAGGCTGCGGAGATAAAATCCCACATCCCCGTCTGTTACTTCGCTGTGTGCCTGGCTTGCTTTGGGTGAGTTGGACCTTTCGTACCGTCCCCTGCTCAAACATTCTCTGACATTGTGTCTTTTCCCGCGCAGAATGTACCCCATCTTCCCGGGTGTCAACACCTGGAACATTGTCAATACGGCCGGCCCGATCAAGCGCGCGATCAGCATCGGCTACCTGGTTTGCGCCGGCAACATCGGTGGCGTTGTCGGCAGCTACATCTACAAGGAGAACGAAGCGCCCAGGTATCCGACGGGCTTTGGGACTTCCCTGGCATTCGCCGCGGCTGGCATTCTGGCGGCGCTGGCACTGGAGTACGGCCTGTGGCGGATCAACAAACGTGACGCTCAACTGACCGAGGACGAGGTCAGGGCCCGGTACAGCGACGAGGAGCTGGAGAAGATGGGCGACAAGAGTCCTCTGTACAAGTATTCGCTGTAATTTATCGCAGAGCGATATGGTTGATGAGCAACATGATGACCTGGAAAGATGATCCCCAGCGCTTCCCACACCCTTCCCATGCCCCCCTTCGCCCCCTGGGGCTCGGCGGGGTTTGTGGAGCGAGCTTACGTGAGTGGCGTTTGCTGCTCGAGGCAGTAAGCAATCCGGAAAACATCTCCCAGCCGTTCCACATGACACCGGATTTGGACCCGTACAATAATAACTGGTACATACCGTCTTCTTCGTTATCCGGCGGATCGCGGATATGGACATGCGCCGTGGCCCCCTGTACGCAATGGCATCCGCAGCCCCCGTCACCTCCTCGTTGTCTCCCTCCTCCTCAAGCCCGGCTTCATCAGCGCTGGTGCCACGCAAGCGGAGCCTGGCGTCCTCGCAGACCAGGTTATCCGACGCTTCCGTCTCTCAGCCCATTCCCGCTCAAAACCGCAGGAAGCTGCACAAGGTCAGCCGCGCCTGCGACCTCTGCAAGGCCAAGAAAGCACGCTGCTCAGGAACACTTCCATGTGCGAGCTGCTCCGCCAGGGGCCTCAGCTGCGACTACGGCTCCAAGTACTCTCGTGGACGGCCGCCAACGCCACCGCCTGCTGAGTCTGTCGCGGCCGGTCCGTCGCCAGCCTCGACTGCTTCCGGTGTTCTGGAACTGCAAAGGACCATAGATTCTACGTGGGTGACAACAAACGTTCATTCCTCTTGATCCGTCGAGAACACTTCGGGTCATGTAATGGTATTAACCAAAATGGCTTCTCACTTCTTAGGACTCCTCCACCCACCAGATCTTGGAGCAATCCCAACCATGGAGAGGGACTAGGGCATTACCAGCGGCGTGGCATGTCGGCAGGCGCCCTACGAGCTGAGACCGACGCACCATCACGGGCCTCGCCAGAGGTGGACATGGCCGAGATGGAAGGGCAGTTCTTCGACCCCTCCTCCGGCTTGACCTTCCTACATCGGGCCTACAACAAACTTGCTGCAAGTCAGAAGGGAGGCCTTGCCCCACACGGCTTGCGCGGGCAGCAAGATGAGCAACCGCTCATGAGAGCCGGTGACCGGCCCGTCGTCAGGGGCGAGGGTGCCGGGATGCCTGAAGGACACGCGGCGCTGGAGCTTCTAGCCTTCTATTTTGATGTCTGCGTGGTCACCTATCACATCTTCCACCAACCCACCGTCACGGCGTGGCTTGACGCAATGCTGTCGAATACCGAGCAGGGGTTGCCTCTGCATCATGGCATAGGCCACGCCAAGGCATCCATCATCCTGACCATCCTCGCCATCTCTACGCTGCGCAAGAACAAGGTCAATATGGCGGACTCGTCCGAGAGCAACGAGGAAGAGTTGTTGGAGAAGAGCGACCGGTACTTCGTGGCCGCAACAGAGCTGACAGAAGCAGAAACGGGCCTCCCCAGACTCGAGTCGGCGCAGGCAAGACTGGTTCAGGTGCTCTACCTCTTGCAGACCTCGCGGATGAACCAAGCTTGGTATGTCTTCGGGACCACATCTCAGATCGTCTCGGCTCTGGGCCTGCACAGGGGGGCTGGGAGGAAGAGACGCAACCTGAACTCGCCAAGACAGTCCAAGCCGGACTACATCAACGCGCAGTGCCGGAAACGCACCTTTTGGGCAGCCTACATCATCGACAAGTACCTAAGCGTCGTCTTCGGGCGGCCCATGCAGCATCGCGACGAGGACATTGACCAGGAATTCCCGGACTCGGTAAACGACGAGGATATGACCCCCGAGGGGCCGTCGGGCAGTGAAGCACAGCAGGACTGCCATCTGGACGCCATGATATTTCACGCAAAGCACGTATCATCTTGCCCCCCGTCCCTATCATCCCTCTCCCCGTGACGACGGTTATCGGATGAAATAAGCCAGCTGACCGCCCCCTTCCGCATCACAGAATCGCCCGGATCATCGGCCTCATCTCAAGGGAGGTCTACACCATCAAGCCCATCGCGACACGCGAGCGCGTAGCCGCAGCCCACTGGGCCGGCCGTCAGCTCCACGAATGGCGAGAAGCCCTCCCCATCCATTTGGGGACCGTCAAACCCTCAACCCTCATCCCCCGGTTCCGCCGCCAGGCCATCGCGCTGAAGCTCGCCTACTCCCACGCCATCATGCACGCCAACCGACCGTTCCTGCTCGGCCAGAGGATGAGCCCCTCCCCCGGCAGCCTACCGGACGACGAGGAGGGGAACGACGCCTCGGCGATCCGGGACAGCGTGGCCGAGTGCATCGCCGCGGCGAGGGTGGCGCTCGAGACCATCAACGGCATGGCGAGCGACGGGACGCTGTTCAACGCCTTCTGGTGGACGTCGTACGTCACCTTCTGCGCGCTCGCCGTCGTGTACGTGTGCGAGATCCAACGCGGGGGCGGGACCGGGCCGTGGGGCGGAGACACGTCGAGCGGCACCCAGTTTCCCCGGAGCGGGGAGCTGGTTGGCCTGGACGAGCTCGCGGAGCGGTGCCGAGCGCGCCTGGACCGCGGGACATCGGTAGATTCGCCAAACCGGAGATATATCATCGTGCTGGAGGAGCTGAGATTGGAGGCAAGGCGGCAGTCCTCAGCAGCGGCCACGAGGAGTGATGAATCCAACAAGCACGGCGGTGCCGGTAATCGCGCGGATATTGATGCCAGAGGTCTCACGAACGACCAGACTGCCGGCAACGCGGGCGATGCACCGCCGCCGCCGCCTCCGCTTCCTCTTCCGCAACAGCAGCAACAACAGGATCCGTCAGACGGTACAGTGGGCGATTCAGCACTAGATCAATACACGGTGCAGAACATGCTAGACGGATGGCAGACAACGGATTGGCTGGATCTGGACTCTTCGGTTTGTTTTCCCATCCGCCTTTGTAACGTGTCGGATTAGGTTTGGGCTGACTTCAGGTTCTGTCTAGGGATTTGGAAGCTTTGCCCCGACGTACGGATCCCCGGGGTTCTGGGATGTTACCTGATCCAAAGGCGGCTTCGATATTAATTATCTGATAACAACCTCAAGTACATACAACTTAGGTTGAAGAGAAAAGAAACAGAGAAGAGAATTCAGAAAGCCGTGGGCTGCAGAGGCAGCCATGACGGGTGCCCTAAGCAGACGTTCATCTAGCCGGGCACGGCACGTCCTCGTACTCGAGCGACATCGGATAGTAGGTCAAGACGGGGTCCGTCCGCGGGCCCCATTTCAGGGTCGCCCACGCCGGCGACCCGTCCTGCACGTACTTCCCCATCGGCAGGTACGTCGGCTCGGCGAGGCTCATGAACGAGTAGGCCCCCAGCGTGCACGTCAGCCCCTTGGAGCACGGGTCGGCGTCCTTCTTGCACGTGGCGTACGTGTAGTAGAAGTTGGGGTCGCCAAAGTCGGCGTACTGCTGGATGGTGAGGGAGCTGTACATCAACGCGCCGTTGTCGCCCGAGTTGAGGTAGTAGGGCAGCGCGCCCAGGAAGGACGGCCTGCCCGCGTACCAGGTGTAGCCGACCAGCTTGCCCGTGTTGGACAGGTAGAAGACGCTGCCGTCGAAATTGAGGTTGTCGAGCCCGATGGCGATGCCGCCCGCGTAGCGGAGGTATTTGCCGTCGGCCCAGGGCAGGCCGCGGACCTTGATCTTGAAGCACGAGTTGGTGGAGGACGGCGGGGCCACCGTCTCCGTGGCCGTCCCGGCTGTGGTGACGGTGGCGACACCCATGTCCTTGGTCCACGTCGAGGTGATCTTCTGCGTCACGACCGGGCCGACCAGATTGTTGGTCACGGTGGACGTTGTGGTGGTGATGCCAGACGATGTCGTGAGCGGGACGGTGCGCGTGACGGTGGACTTGCCCGTGGCGATCTGCTTGCACGCGTACGACAGCTTGGTGGCGTCCCATCCGGCGGCCACGGCTGGCGTCGCGACGGCCCGTCTTTCAACGGGAGCGGGAGCAGCAGCGCTGGGTTCTGCCAACTCCCGCTTCAGGTTTTGCGACGGGAAGCTCGCCGGCCTGTCGCTTGCCGTCACCGTCACAATCACAGCAGCCACGGTCTTCGTGGTCTGGGTGTCGTAGCTGAGATTGACCGTCTCCGTCACCGTCTTTGCATTCACAACCACCGTCGTGGTCCAGGCCGTGGCGGTGCTGCTCGGCACAACGACCGTGCGGGTTGAGTAGGCGGTCGTCGTCGGAACCTGGTAGTTGATGTACGAGGTGCAGAACGGGCCGCCGACGGCGCTCAGCGTCTGCATCTCATCGGGAGTGGGGATGACGGCGGGGACTCCGAAGCACTGGCCGACCCCGGCACTCTGGCCGTTGTAGAGAGACAAGACGGTCCCGTCGCCGGGAGAGATGCCGTTCATGGAGCTAACGTACGTGTTTACCGCCAGAGTGTTGGCGGGGCAGTTGTAAGTCCCAGCACTAAACGAGTATTTGGACTTGAGACCGACGACACTTTGGGAGACGAGCGATGGCGTGATGTTGATGGTGTCGTACAGGCTGACTTCGAGGTTGACAATCCATCTCACGTACGGCGTGAGGCTAACAGACGCTCCCGTCTTGAACGCCGGGAGAGTGTACGACACAGCCGGCGTCCAGTTCTGGCTCGACTTGACGCTGCTGGTCAAGAGGTCCAGCGTCGCGGTTGCTTTGTTCAGCGAGATCCGGGCGCCAGCCGTGACGTCGACGGCCGAGTCGGTGGAAAAGTCGGCGCCGATGCTGTACAAGACGGTCGGTTTGATGCTGAATGCGCTGTCGACGGCAATAGAGCTGAGGGCCACCGAGTCAAAGATGTAGTTCCAGCTGCCACTCCACTCCCCGTCGGACTGAAGCCTCATAACCATGCTCGCCGCACCCGTGATGCCCGGCGTCAGCTCCGCAGATTGTAGGGTGAGGACGCCGTCCTTGACGTGGACAATGATCTTGCCGCTAAAGATGATGCTGGAGATCGAGAAGCCACAGTCAACGCAGGAGAGAACCTTGTTGTCTCCTTGTTTGGTGAGCCAGCTCGCAACGGACGGGAAGTTGAGCTGCCATTCGTAGGTAAAGTCGTACGTGGTCTCCTCTGTCACGGCATATTGGGGAGTCTGACAGCCACCAAAGAAGCACTTGAAGGCGTCTCGGTTGTCGTAAAGATTCTTCCCGTTGCAAACGGTCTGAAGGGTCTGGCCTCCGAGGCTGGTGAATGTTCCCAGAATTCCCGTGACCATGTCGCCGCAGGAGGTTGACCAAGCCTTCTCGCTGTCGCGAGCCCTCAGCATCCTGCCTGTCGCCTGGGCGTAGTTGCGGGCTCGCCGAACACGGGCTCTGACGCCATTCTCCCGCCGCCTCCGAGTCAAAGGCTGGCTCAGGCTTCTCTTGGCCGCGGCTGCGGGAGCCTCGCAGATGCCGCTCAAGCCGGAGGAAGCCTTGGATACAAGGGCAGAGGGTGTCGACAGGCCGAAGCTCTGTAAGACGTCCTCGAGTTCTTGTTGCCTGCTGGAATCGCCGGGGTTGTAAGGCGCAGCCTGGAGCTGGGTGGTGGTTTGACTGGGGACATGATACTTGAGGTTCCCGTTGGCATCCAGCTGGATGTTGGCCATCAGAAAGTCGTACAACTCCCTCGCGGCCGGAGTCAGGTCTGCCAAGGTGGTTGGGAGAGGACGGCCTGAAGCAGAGCTCGTGGTGGATGGCGGGGCGGATGACGAGGCGGACGACGAGGCGGACGACGAGGCGGCGGAGCAGGCCGTCGCTGCGGGGAACGTGGGCTCCGCCGGGGCACCAGAGGTGGTGGAGGTAAACGTCTCGACACCATTCTCGACAGTACCATACAGGATGGCCAACTGGGTTGCAATCTGGGTCATGTTCCGCTCCGCTGCGGCAAATGTGACCGTCGTGGCATCTGTTGTTGATCTCTGGACACTTTGAACCGCCCAGAAACCTCTCGCCTTGTCGCTGTTGCATCCTGTTGCAGACGTGATGAGAAGGAAACCGGATTCTGGCCACTGATCGAGAGCCGCATTGAGGTCAGAACTCGATGCGAACGAAAGCGTCACACCGGAGGTGCTGCAATGGACCTCGGCAATTCTGTTGGTGTTCTCGGTCATGATGGCCTGTTGAGACAAGTCGACTTCCAGCTGCACGACGCGGTTTCCAGATTCTTCTGCGTAGTTGAGGACAACGTGCGAAACGAGGGCCAATCGATCCACCGAAAATCGATCAACATCCGGGTCTTGAGAAGGCAGAAAGTTGGCGGGGTCTGTAGTGGCGCAGGAGGTCTCGGACACTGCGGTTGAGGCCGCGGATGCAGTTGAAGAGGCGGACGCAGTGGAGGACGACGTCGTGATAGCCTTCGGTCGGTATCGCCCAGTCCAGACCCAGCTTGCCGGCGAGGGTGAACTAAGCCTATCCTTCATGTAGCAGGCACCGCCGGTGAAGGAAACATCAATGCATCCGGGTTGCGCATCACAGGCATCCAAACAGGCCTCAAAGCTGCCGGCACCCACCATTCCCAAATCACCTCCACCGTAGTCGACCTGGCAGAGAATGTCGTACTCGTTCCCGGCCGCTGTCGTGAAAACGGTGCCGTTGATCTGGGCATCGTCGCAAGTGAGCGGCGGTTTCGGGGGCGCGACGACAGTCTTCCTGGCCGTCCAGACCCAAGCAGCGGCGCTTGGAGAGCCGAGGGCGCTCTTCAAGTAGCAGCCACCCCCGCTGTAGGACACGTCGACGCAACCGTCGGTGGCATCGCATAGGTCAATGCATTGCTGAAACGTCGGTTGATTTGAGGCAGCCATGTCGCCGCCGCCGTAGTCGACACCACAGAGAATAAGGAATGAACTGGTGGCAGACTTGTAGACGGTGTTGTTGCCTGCGTTGCCCTCGCAGGTGAGGAGGGGCCCCGGGCTGACATCTTTGCGGGCGGTCCAGATGCCATTTGCCGGTGATGGTGTTCCCAGCGCGCCCTTCATGTAACAGCTCTTGGAGCCGTAGGCATACGAAACATCGAGACAGGTCTCGTCGGCATCGCAGGCGGCGATACAGGCGTCAAAGGTCGCAGCCTGGATCGCACCAATGTCGCCTCCGGCATAGTCGATGCCGCAAAGGATCCGGAAAGAACTCTTGGTCGACGTGAAGAGGGTGTTGTTGTTGGCAGGGTCTGAGCAGCTGATGGCGGCTGCGGTAGGGGCCACCTTCTTGCGCGCCGTCCAGATGCCGCCGTTCTCGGCTGGGGTGGTCAACTCGGCCTTCATGTAGCAGGCTTGGTTGCCGGCAGCGTACGAGACGTCGGCGCAGACGTCGTCGAGGTCGCACGCATCGATGCAGTCTCCGAAAGTGGCGGCAGAGATGGCCTTGTAGTCACCGCCGGCGTAGTCATAACCGCAAAGGATGTCGAAGTCGCTATGGGTGGCAGAGAAGGTGGTTCCGTTGACTCCGGGGACTGCGCAATCCGGAGCACTCGGTACTGTTTGGCGAGCAACAACATCCAACAGTTGGGCTGGGCTGCCGTACGCGTTGGCTGCCGAAGAAAGAATGCATGTTGCCAAAATGGCAGGCGTGGAGAGATAAACGAGAGACATGGGAGCCTGGTATCAAGCAGCCCGAAAAACAAATAAAGAATGGCTGAGGATAGTCCTCGATAGAGCTGGGCCGCGCTCCCAGTAACGAGAGGACGAGATGCGCGAGTTGGCAAGCCACGAAGATTCAGACGGCGCCACCACCATGAAGGAAAGAAAAAAGAGTTGAGACGTCCCAAGCGGCCAAGCCCACCCCCCTCCGTCCCCGAGTTCCCCGGTCATGTCGGGGCATCGCGGTGGGGGCAGAACCGAACCTTCGGGTGAACTTGAGTGCCCCGTGCTTGACGCTATCGATTCTAGATCTTCAAAGAACACTAGTTGCCGTCGATTTGGCTCCACCAACCCTCAGCTCGTCACGCTAAGAGGCAGTGATTTATTTGAGCAACACGGAATCTGCCTGGTGCGACTTGACTCGCCAGCTGGGTCTTGAGTCAAGCCATCCACGTCTTTGAGAAAGAGCCAGCCGAATCGGCAACAGCTGGGGCGCAGCGTACTCCCGCTACTTGTAAGACCACCAGATCCCAGATCGGTGGGCGCTGTTCCCCTCGGAGGACGTTCTCGACCGATGTGGGGATTTAGTGAGTCTCCACAAGCGGAGCGCGAGACAATGTGAGCACCCTCGGCACCCTCGCACGCTAGTGTATGCACGACATGGGCCTGCCAATCCAACCAACCAGTCAGGAGGGGATCCGCCTGGGAGAGTGACAGGGGAAGGGAGAGTCCAGCTCGTCCAGGACCCGTACACTAGCTCGATGAGACAACAACAAACATCCAGGTAATCTCACACCACAGGATCATAGAGACAAGGGTACGGATAATCCAACCTTGCCAGGGTGAACATATCTTAGCTCGCTACTCCCTGCAGATGCATGGGAAGGCAGCAAAAGGCATGAGATATGAGAGCTCGAACCACAAGTACGGATACCTCATCTAACTGTGTTAGCTGCGAGTTATTGATAATTTGATATCCAAAGTCACACGGAGCGTACTTGTGCACAACAGCTTCAAGGTTGGAAGAAATTGATTTCAACAGATCCAACAGTGTAAAAGACCAAATCCGACCCAACGCCGCCTGTATGTGCAACTCAAATCGCCAGCAAAATGCTTACCCCAACCTCATGAAAAAGAAAAGAAAAAAATAGCCGAACGCAAAAAGAAATCAGAGGAACATGTTCCTGCTGTCCGCATCCTTCTTGCTCGCCCCCGGCGCCGTGTAGTCCACCCCGCTGACACTCGTCAAATCGCTCTCAAACATGGCCTGGATCTTGGTGATTTGCAGCAGCTGCTTCAGGTCCAGCTTGGCCCCGTCAAACGCCGCCAGGCTCTCGGCCGCCTTGATGGCGTTCTTGATCTGCCGCCCGTTCAGGTCCATCTCGGCCAGCATGGTCAGGCCCTTGTCGTCGACATCCACGCCGCCGGGGACCATGCCGCAAAAGTTGCGCCAGATGGTCTTGCGCGACTCGACCGTCAGGTCGGTGTAGCGGATGGGGATGTGGATGCGCGACTTGAAAGCGTCGTCAAAGGTCGTGACGCGGTTGGTGGTCAGGAACAGGATGCCGCCGTAGTACTCGAGCACGCGCAGGAAGACGCTGACCATGGCGTTGCGGTGCAGGTCGTGCAGCGAGCGCCGCTCGAGGAAGATGTCGGCCTCGTCGATGAGGAGCACGGCGCGCCAGGTGGCCGTCATGTCCATGATGCGCCCGAGGTTGCGGTCCAGCTCGGCGCTCGAGGTTCCGACTAAATTTGTCAGCGAGGGGTCACAGACAGGGGAGGGACACAAACTTACGGTCACCAGACGACACCATGTACAGCGGCCGCTTGACAAGCTCGGCGACGCACTCGGCCGTTAGCGTCTTGCCCACACCGGGCGGTCCGTGGAGCACGCAGACGAGCCCCATGCCCTTGCCCTTGACAATGTCGTCGAAGCTGTCACGCTTCTGCGCGTGCGAGGTCACCAGCGCCTGGACCGTCCTCTTGACGGCCGTGTCCAGCACCAGGTCCTCGAAGCAGCTCGTGTTCCACTCGATATCGGAGAGGTCCTCGACGAAAAACTCGAGGAACCTCTTGAGGGAAAACGAGTAGCCGCGCACCGTGGCGTTGGTCAGCATAGCATCCTCGTCCGAGAGCTTCTCGAACTTGGGCGTCGTGCCGTCGCTCTCAGCGAATGTCATCTGGCCCATGGCCCGCTTTCGGCTCCGCTCCATTTTGACCGAGTCTCCGATGTTGGCGACGATGAACCCCTCGTTGGGCTCCAGCCGGAGGTACGTCTTGCAGTCGATCATGACGCGGCCCGAGACGGTGAAGCGCGCGTAGCCGCTCTGCACCTTTTTGATCGCGATGCCGTCGTACTTCAAAAAGTGCTGGCCGACGTAGCTCTCGAAGCGCCTGCCCCGGTTGAGTAGCTCCTCGCGGACATCGCTCGCGTCATCGAGCAGGTCGATGGGGAGGATCCCAATCTCGCTCAGCGTCTGCGTGCCCTGGTATTTGGGGATCGACAGCTCCAGCCGCCGGGTGCCCAGCTTCTCGCCGTTGAAGTCAACAAAGTCGGTGGAGATGTTCAGGCTTGGGCTGGTTTCGGATGTCTCGTAGTAGTTGCTGACGACGCGGAATGCGCGGTTCTGCGAGAGAAAGTTGGAGTAGACGATGGTGCCCGGGGGGAAGAGCGTCCACAGCCTGTCGTAGGCAATCGCCTTGTGCTCCTGGGTTGTGCACCTCTTGTGGGCGGCGATGTCGAGCTCGAAATGCGTCTTGATCCAGTTCAGGAGCAGTTGAAGCTGCTCCCGGGACTCCGAGTCCTCGGCAAAGCGCTTGAGCCCCTCCGCCTCGAGCTGTTCCCGGTAATAGAAGAGCGAGTGGTAGGGCTCCGCAATCTCAACCTCGTCCGCGTCGATGGGAGATCCGGGATACTTGCCGATGACATCGGCGAGGAGTTCGCGCAGAGCTTGCGGGTGGACATGCAGGCTGTTGTGCTCCTGCTCGCCGTCCGAGTCGTAGTTGCGGACCAGGCAGATGGCAAACAGCTTCCACCAGTCCTTCTTGTCCCGCTTCCCGGCGGTGTCCTTCTCGGCCTTGCGTTCGCCGTAGTACATCTCGTCATCGTCATCGTACCGCCTGTCGAGGTGCTTGACCACGCACTTCATGGTGAGGTCCTCGGGCTCCTCGCTGTCGCTCTCCTCTGGTTGGTCATCCCCATTTGGCTTGGCCTCGCCTGCTGGCTCCGCGGACTTCCCCTCCAGTTGAGCGTCTGCGTCATGGGCCTCGCCGTTCACCTTCACGCCGTTCGTCTTCTCGGCATCCTTTTTGCTGTTGACAGCCACAACTGCAATGGTCTCGCGAGTGTCCTCCACAGAGGGAGTCTCGCTGAGAAGTCCAGGCGCCATGGCGGTGGTCGGTTGAATGCTGACCCGGGTGGGTCAGAAGATCAATGTCGATGTTGAGTCAGCTGAAGAGTCCTGATCGGTTTGAGAGCAAAGGAATGAGAGAATGTTGTCTAATGGATACGCAGTAAAAAAAAAAGACTAGAAAGACGGGTAAAAGATGGAAGAGTGATTCGGAGCGGTGGTGTGCAAGAGTGAGGTGGTATCCAATACTTAAGAAACCTGAAGCAGGGGATTCGGAACGGGAGAGGCAACCGAAGATGACCGGGTCTGTCAACAATTCCGGTCGGCAGCAGGGGTGTGGGAGGCTGCGCAGGCGCCAGTGCAGGGTGCCGGGCGCGCCTTCCTTCAAGCGTCAAAACAGCACATCAGTGGCCAGGCAGCAAGACTGTTTTCTGCACTGTGATTCGTGTTCATGAAAGTGTTGAGGGAAGTGGATAAAAGGCAGACTTAGGTCGCAGGCTGTGACTCTTCACCGAGGCGCTCTGCGGCCGCGGGGCCAGGCAGAACCGGGGAGCCGAATCTTTGGCTGAGGTGGCTGCATGGGTCGAAAAGGCAGCCAGCGCAGAGCCAGCAAGGCCGGACACAGCCCGCGCACCGTCCCTGCACCCGCTCCGCATCCGACGCGCGCAGGCGGCAATGCAGCTGCCTTCAATCCAGGCCTGCAGCCATTGGTCTCGATCTCACATCGGACAAGATGCGCTGGAGAAACCCAGTCCCCCACATCTCCCCCCACC